>WNFI01016463.1_pt1 | contig 12959 bp, 11 predicted proteins | sample 5400471 | NCBI WGS metagenome assembly WNFI01 (sample SAMN13153348, study PRJNA577476) | soil metagenome | isolation source: 100 cm saprolite on Douglas fir-dominated hillslope | place: USA:California | collected 2013-09-17
AAGCGTCTCCTCAACCGACGCCGCCCGCGTCCACGATCTTCGAATCATGGTTGCCCATAGATTCAGAAGCCTTCATAAAAAGCAACTGTAGTACTAGGCTGAAAAGAATTAACGTTTCGAAGCATCCGACGGCCTGAATTGCTCTTTGGCGAAAAGTCGCATTGTTCTTCTATTGTTCTCTTTGGTGCAGCCAGCTAGGTTTGGAGTCCGGCATAAATTTAACCGTCGATAGGCGCGTGCAGGCACGTCGGATCCGACGCACAGGCTTTCGCATGAAAGATTTTTTGCCCGAGACTGTCCTGCCTGCCGCTCGCCTGGATCGAGAAGTCGTGTCGGCGGCATACTGAGTCTGACTCAAGCGATAGAGAAGCCGCTCAAGAACATAGTTGTTGAGCAGCAGATCGAAGGGCTGACGGCGCTGCTTTGAAAGGTTGAGCAGGCGCGACCGAACGGACGCGCCCATATTCTTGATCGGTGGTTTCGGCTTCTTAGGCATTGGCAGTCATAGCCTCCAGATAGGGCTGAACGACCTTCCAGACACCGGCTTCATTGGCGTAGCGGGCGATCTCGGCGGGGGATGCCTTGCGCTGGCGCAGGGCTTCCCGCAGGCCTTCAAGCGCAAGATTGAGGCCGGGGCTTTTTTGATAGCGCTTTCCGGCGCTACGCCGATAGCGGAATAGATCGACCACGGTTTTGGCGGGATTATAGATGCGAACGCGCACGCCTTCGATCGTTTGCTCCTTAATGCCGGAGGTTAGGACCTTTTCGCCGAAACGCACGAATTGGAGGGGAGGGGTTTCGATGCGAGGCCGCCGGTCCTTTGCTCCAATGGCCATCCACACGCGTGATGGGATTGTGTCGGTTAGTCCGTGAAAGGCTAGCGCGGAAGTAAGGCAAACGACTCCTTTCGGCACGAGTTTGGCGGCTTCGGCTAGCGTATGATGTGTATCGAACGATGCATCCGGAAGTTGGTACAGTCCTCGACTGAGTTGAAGGAGGAGGCCTTTTTCCTTCATTCGCGACACGGTTGTCGCCGTGATGCCAGCCTCCTTAAACTCGGAAAGCCGGACCATGCCCTGCTGCTTGAGCAGGGAGAGGGCGCGCCCCTGCTGAGTTTCAGAAGATGATGACATGTCAGGAGTATGATACAAATCGTCGGATATTTCAATAGAATGCCCGACATTATGTACCATTAAAGCTTAGAACGTATTGAAAATGAAGGAGTTTTGGATGCGCGACAAGCCCAAGCTACGTCTTCACCGAAAAGCTCTCTATTCCTCCGAGGCGCCCAAGCTGACTATCTGCGCGGCCGGAGTGGCATGGTTATTCTCGGCGGAGCAGGCGGCCCAAGCTCAACGGGTGTTCTGTCCTCGGGCGAATCCTCTCCACATCCGAGTTGCAAACGCACGTTCGTCCGGGCCGCAGACATCGCAATAGATCGCTGTCGTCTTCAGTGAGGCATGGCCGAGCCATCGCTGGATCACATGCTGCGGCACGAGGTTCGCGGTAGCGTTGACCCCAAAGCCGTGTCGAAGCCCTTTTGGCATCGCCGCCGTATGGCTTACGTCGGCCACCGCCATGACCTCCTTCACTCGCCGCCACGCGGTTGTTCGGCTCCATTTCCAGATCCGCCGGCAGGCTGAATCTGGATCGCGTTGACGCTGTCGAAGATGAAAGGCGCGGTCGAGTTTGCCGATCACGCTGCGCGGTAAGGGGACCTGCCGGACGATGCCGCGTCTGCGGCGTTTCAGCGTGACGATGTTCACAACGCCGCTGTCGATATCGATCGCTGCGGGCGCGAGAGCGAGGATTTCGGAAATCCGGCCACCCGGTCAGACTTAGCACAATGCAAAAGAGCTGGACTTCGAGGGGCGTCCGAAAGGCCGCTTCGGAGAACCGCTGACGTTCGGCGGCGTTGAGGTACTTACGGCTGCCGGTCGAGCCATGAAGGCTCATCCCGGCCGGAACATACTCGCGCATCGCAGCCTCGGCTGAAACAGAATGGCCGATAGTGTTTCATCTCGAAAGCAGGTTCACACCACCACCTCCTGCCGCTCAAACCCCTCCTGCCCGAAAATACGCATGTAGCGCTCGATTTCCTTTGGGCTCCCGGTCATCTTCGCGGGGTTGTCGGAGAGTTTGACCGCGGCGCGGCCGTTGGCGGCGGTGACCTTGCAGACCAGGCTGATCGGGTCGAGGGTATTCAATCCGCGCGGGTGCGAGCCGCGGAAATCGTTGGTCGCCATGGTGCCCCAGCCAAAGCTCTCGCGAATCCGGCCGTGGAATTTCTGGTGCAGCTCGATCATCGAATCGACTTCCAGGCCGTCGCTGAACATCGCGCGTTTCTTGCGCGGGTCCTGGCCGCGCTTCTTGTACCACGCGATGATTTCCTCGCCGGCCGCAAACGGCTCCTTACTGTCCATCCGCATGCCGGTCCAGTTGGCGGCCCAGTCCGGCGCGTCGCGGAGAAACTGGGTCATTCCGAAAGTGTCGGGAAGGATGATCAAGAGTTCGCCGTCATAGACTTCCTGCCATTTCGCCAGCACGTCGTATTGCGCGGCTTCCAGTTCGGAGTCGGTATTGGCCAGGCACGCGGCGACCATCGGCAGTTCATGCGAATTGGTGCCGATCGCCTCAAAACTGTGCTTGAAGGCGAGGTGGGCGTTCGAGGTGCCGACAAACGTCGGGCCGAGTTCGTTGGCCATGGCATCGGTGACCCATTCCTGCCACAGAAAACTATGACGCCGCCGGGTGCCGAATTCCGCCAGCCGCAGGTCCGGGTAGGCCTGCAGGCGCTTGATCTTCCCCCAGATCTTGGTTTTGGTCTGGGCGTAGAGGATATCCAGCTCGAATTTGTCAAGCGACGCCATCGCCGCGCGCGAGCGCAGTTCGCTGACGATCGCCAGCGCGTAGATTTCCCACAGCGTGACATCGGTCCACGCGCCCTCGAAGGTCAGGACGTATTGTCCATCGATGGTCTCGAGGCGGTAATCGGGCAACCGGAAGCCGCGAAGATATTCGATATATTCCGGCCGGAAGATATCGCGGCGGCCATAGAACCGGTTGCCAGCCAGCCAGATCAGTTCGTTTTCGCGAAACCTCAGCGTCCTGGCATGATCGAGCTGCGCCCGCAGCACTTCTTCCGGAACGATTTCGGCGATGCGGACTTCTTTCGTCCGGTTGATCAGGCCGAAGGTCACCGGCACGTTGGCATAGAGCATCCAGATGAACTGGTGCATCAGGAATTTGTAGAAATCCGTGTCCAGCAGGGATCGGATGATCGGATCGAGCCGATAATTGTGATTGTGAACCCTGGTGGCGAAATCCATCATGACACCGCCACTCCCTGCGCGATTTAAGTCGAAGCATAGCCGCGACTGACGACACTCGGCAAGATGCCTCGGGGCCGGAAGCTACCGTTGCCTCTTTCGACATCAGCCATTGATGGACGGCTGCCAAAACAGAGTGCACGCAAACCCTCTTGCGGTCGCCGAGCAAGCCGACTAGCATTTCGTTTGTGTGCAAATGAATTATGGCCCTGGACTCGAACGATCTCGGGCTCGAGGAGGCACGATGCCGCACATTACGACACCGGACGGGACCCGACTCTATTATGAAGAGGTGGGGACGGGGAGCCCCGTCGTCTTCGTCCACGAATATGCCGGTGACTATCGCACCTGGGAGCCGCAGCTTCGCTATTTTGCCCGCGCGCACCGCTGCATCACCTTGAGCCAGCGCGGCTACCCGCCCTCCGACGTTCCCGACGATCCGGCGCGCTACAGCCAGGCCATCGCCCGCGACGATATCATTGCCGTGCTCGATGCGCTGAAGATCGATAAGGTGCATATCGTCGGTCATTCGATGGGCGCCTATACCGCGCTGCATGTCGGGATGGTCGCCCCGCAGCGTTGCCTGTCGGTGGTAGCGGCCGGTTGCGGCTGGGGCTCGTTGCCGGATCCAAAGCAGTCCGACGCGATGAAGGCTTTTGCAGCCGAGACCGGCAAGATGTTTGCCGAAGAGGGAATTGTGGCGGCCGCCGCGAAATACGCCGACGCGCCGATGCGCCAGGCGCAGAAGAACAAGGATCCGCGCGGCTGGGCCGAATTCGCCCGCATGCTCAGCGAACATTCGGCCACCGGCCACGCCCACACCATGTTCAGCCTGCAGCTCAAGCGGCCGACGCTGTGGGAGATGGAGGCCGAACTCAAGCGCTTTGCGCCGCCGCTCCTGGTGATCGTCGGCGACGAGGATGAGCCATGCCTTGAGGGCAGCCTGTTCCTCAAGCGCACCGTGCCGACCGCCGCCCTGATGGTGATACCGCGCACCGGCCATACCGTTACCAGCGAAGAACCGGCGGCCTTCAATGCGGCGCTGGCCGAATTGTTCGCCGCGGCGGAATCCGGCCGCTGGCTCGCCCATAAGAAGCCGGCCTGAGACAATGACCGCGATCGGCGACACGCCACCAATCGCGGAGCCCTCTTCACCCTCCCCTGGAGGGGGAGGGTCGGCTCGCGTCGCGCGAAGCGCGATGCGAGCCGGGGTGGGGTGTGCAGCGGATGAACAAATCACCCCACCCCGATGCACCCGGACGACGCTGCGCCTCGCCGGCCCGCTCGACCCTCCCCCTCCAGGGGAGGGTAAGAAAGACGCCGCATTCTCACCGATCAGACACCATCAACCTCAGCAAGGAGTTTCACATGGACCTGCAGCTTAAAGGCAAGACCGCTCTCGTCACCGGCGGCAGCGAAGGCATCGGCAAGGGCATCGCCATGATGCTGGCGAAGGAGGGCGTCGACGTCGCGATTTGCGCCCGCCGCATGGAGCCGCTGCAGAAGACCGCGGACGAAATCAGCTACGCCACCGGCCGCAAGATCATCCCGATCGTCGCCGACCTGACCAAGGATGCCGACGCAAAGAACTTCGTCGAGCAGGCGCACAAGGCGCTCGGCAGTATCGATCTCATGATCAACAACGCCGGTTCGGCGCCCGGCGGCGTGATCGAAACCCTGACCGAGGACGACTGGGCGCTGGCGTTACAGCTCAAATTCATGGGATATGTGCGCTGCCTGCGCTATGCGCTGCCGATCATGGTGAAGCAGGGCGGCGGGCGCGTGGTAAACCTGATCGGCAATGACGGCGTCAAGCCGTCCTACTGGGAGATCGCGCCGGGCGCTGCCAATGCCGCCGGACAAAACCTCACGGTCTCGCTGGCCGGACAATATGGCCGCCACAACATCAGTTTCTGTGCGGTCAATCCGGGACCGGTGCGGACGGAACGCTGGTCCGGCCTTGTCAATGCCATGTCTCGCGACATGAAGATTTCCTATGAGGAGGCCGACAAGCTCGCACCGGCCTCGATCCCGCTGGGCCGGATCGCGGAAGTTGACGAAGTCGCGCATCTCGTTGTGATGCTGGCTTCACCTCTGGTGCAAATGGCCAATGGCACGATGATCGAGATCGACGGCGGCCAGGACAAGGCGCTGATGGATCGCTTCCGCGATCGGTAGAGGCTGTACATAGCCGTCGTCGCCCGGCTTGGGCGATCGAGTACAAGTTCGGCCGTCATCACCCGCGCAGGCGGGTGATCCCGTATGCCAGAGCGCGGATGTTCAATGATTGCAGCTCTGGAATACTGGGTCGCCCGGTCGAGCCGCGCGATGACGACGACGTTTTTTTCGCGGGCGGTGACGGTCAATGGTGGAGCCGCTGGCCCTTTGCCGCGCAGTGTGGAATAGCTCTGCCAACGCGATGTGCAGGTTGCGGAAAGACGCGGCTTGACAACCGCACAGGCCGGCCAGATTATTTGCATACAAACTAATTCGGGCTGCAAATACAGGCTGAAAGCGCTGCGAGCAGGAATTGTTGCACAGGCTTGAGCGAATTTGCGGCGTCAGGTGAGTTTCGGTGCAATCGGCTATCAGCAAACGGAGTTCGATCATGATGACGGCTCGCCCTTTCGGTATCATCGCATGCGCCGGCGCGCTGGCGGTCTTCCTCAGTCAGACGGCTTCCGCCCAGGAAACCATCAAGATCGGCGAGCTGAACAGCTACAAGTCGCAGACCGCGTTCCTCGACCCCTACAAGAAGGGCTGGGAGATGGCGATCGAGGAGATCAACGCCAAGGGCGGCGTTCTCGGCAAGAAGCTTGAAGTGATTTCTCGCGACGACGGCTCCAATCCGGGCGACGCGGTGCGCGTGGCAGACGAATTGGTGACCCGGGAAGGCGTCAATATTCTCGCCGGCACCTTCCTGTCGAATATCGGGCTTGCGGTGACCGAGTTCGCCGGCAAGAAACAGGTTTTCTTCCTCGCCGCCGAACCATTGACCGACAAGGTCACCTGGCAGAACGGCAATAAATATACCTTCCGTCTGCGCCCGCAGACTTACACCCAGACGGCGATGCTGCTGCCCGACGCGCTGGCTGCCAAGAAAAAACGCTGGGCGCTGGTCTATCCGAATTACGAATATGGTCAGGCTGCCGCCGCGGCCTTCAAGGAGATGATGAAGGCCAAGCAGCCTGACGTCGAGTTCGTCAGCGAGCAGGCGCCGCCGCTCGGCAAGGTCGATGCCGGCGCAGTGGTGCAGGCGATCGACGATGCCAAGCCGGACGCGATTTTCAACGTGCTGTTCGGCGCCGACCTGGCCAAATTTGTCCGTGAAGGCACGACCCGTGGGGTATTCAAGGATCGCACCGTCGTCAGCCTGCTTTCCGGCGAGCCGGAATATCTCGATCCGCTCAAGGAGGAAGCACCGGTTGGATGGATCGTCACCGGCTATCCCTGGGACAGGATCAAGACGGCGGAATACAAGACCTTCCTCGACGCCTACCAGAAGAAGTACAGCGACTATCCGCGTCTCGGCTCGGTCGTCGGCTACGTCACGATGAAATCGATCGCTGCCGGCATCGCCAAGGCCGGTTCCACGGACACCGAAAAGCTGGTCGCCGCGTTCAAGGGTTTGAAGGTCGACAGCCCGTTCGGACCCTTCACCTACCGGGCGAGCGATCACCAGGCGACGATCGGCGCCTATGTCGGCAAGATCGCGCTGGAAAACGGCAAGGGCCATCTTTACCCTCCCCTGGAGGGGGAGGGTCGACCGCATCGGGCGAAGCGCAGCTTCGTCCGATGCGGTCGGGGTGGGGTGATTTGCTCATCCGCTGCGCACCCCACCCCGTCTCGCATCGCGCTTTGCGCGACGCGCGCCGACCCTCCCCCTCCAGGGGAGGGTAAGAAAGAGCGTCACCATGCAAGTCGCGAACGCTGTAAAACAGCGCACCTTGATTTCGTCATATGCGATAGCCCCGCTGTACTGACGCGGGGAGGGGCTGTCCTGCGATGAGCTTCAATGCCTTCCTGTTTCAGGCAGTCAACGGTCTCTCCGCCGCATCCGGCTTGTTCCTGGTCGCGGCAGGGCTCTCGCTGATCTTCGGTGTGACCCGCATCATCAATATCGCCCACGCCTCCCTCTATTTGATCGGGACCTATATCGCCTACAGCTTTGCCACTAGGCTTGGCGGGGTGTTCGGCTTCTGGGGCGGCATCGTCACCACCGCCATCCTGGTCGGCGCGATCGGCGGATTGATCGAGGTCCTGCTGCTGCGGCGAATCTATCGCGCGCCGGAGCTGTTCCAGCTGCTGGCGACCTTCGCGCTGGTGCTGGTGATCAACGACGCGACGCTGTGGCTGTGGGGACCGGAAGACCTGCTCGGACCGCGCGCGCCGGGGATGCGCGGCGCGGTCGCGCTGCTCGGCCGGCAGCTGCCGAGCTACGACATCTTCCTTATTTTCATCGGGCCGCTCGTTCTCTTGGCTTTGCATCTGGCGCTGGCGCGGACGCGGTTCGGCCGTCTGATCAGGGCAGCGACGCAGGATCGCGAGATGGTGGGCGCGCTTGGCGTCAATCAGGCGCTGCTGTTCACGGCCGTGTTCGCGCTTGGATCGCTGCTGGCCGGCCTCGGCGGAGCGCTGCAGGTGGCGCGGGAGCCGGCCAACCTTGCCACCGACCTGACCGTGATCAGCGATGCCTTCGTCGTGGTGGTCGTCGGCGGTATGGGGTCGATCAGCGGGGCCTATCTTGCGGCGGTGATCATCGCCGAGGTGAAAGCGCTCTGTATCGGGCTCGGCGTCGTCCATCTCGCCGGTGTGAGCGTCAATTTCTCCAAGATGACGCTGGTGGCGGAATTTTTGGTGATGGCGGTGGTTCTGATCGCGCGCCCCTACGGGCTGCTCGGACGCGAGCAGGGCCCTATACGCTGGTGCTGGGCGTCGATGTGCTGATTGCCATCCTGTTCGCGACCAGCCTGCATTTCATCATGGGGCCCGGAGGGATGCATTCGTTCGGGCACGCGGCCTATTTCGGGCTCGGCGCCTATGGCGCGGCGTTGCTGGTCAAGTGGCTTGCAGCGCCGACGGGCGCGGCGCTCGCCGCCGCACCGATCGTGGCGCTGCTTGGCGCGCTGCTGTTCGGCTGGTTTGCGGTGCGGCTGTCGGGGGTCTATCTCGCCATGCTCACGCTGGCCTTTGCGCAGATCGTTTGGGCGGCGGTGTTCCAGTGGGAGGGGCTGACCGGCGGCTCCAATGGCGTCATCGGGGTGTGGCCGGCCGCGCCGTTCGATACCAACACGACCTATTACCTGCTGGCGCTGACGCTGACGGTAGCTGGCGTGCTGCTGTTGCGCCGGTTTCTGTTCGCGCCATTCGGTTACGCGATGCGGGCCGGGCGCGACTCCCCGCTGCGGGCCGAGGCGATCGGCCTCGACGTCAAGCGCGTGCATTGGCTGGCCTTTGCCATTGCTGGCAGCGTGTGCGGCGTCGCCGGCGGACTGTTTGCCTTTGCCAAGGGATCGATCTCGCCGGAGACCATCGGTGTCGGCCGCTCCATCGACGGTCTGGTGATGGTGCTGCTCGGTGGCATTCAGACCCTGAGCGGTCCGATCGTCGGCGCCTCGGTATTTGCCGTGCTGCAGGATACCATCATGCGGCAAACCGAATATTGGCGCGCCTTGCTGGGCGGCATCATCCTGTTGCTGGTTCTTGCATTCCCCGGTGGCATCGTCGGCGGTATCGCTAAACTGGTGTCGCGCAAGGCGGCGTCATGAGCGACCTTTCGATCCGCGCGTTGTCGAAGGCATTTGGCGGCGTGCATGCCGTCAATGCGGTGAGCTTCGACATCAGGCGCGGTGAATTTCTCGCCATGATCGGGCCGAACGGCGCCGGCAAATCCACCTGCTTCAACATGATCAACGGCCAGCTCGCGCCCGATTCAGGCGAGATATGGTTCGAAGGCAGGAAGCTCACCGGCCTCAAGCCGCGCGAGATCTGGCGGCTCGGCGTCGGGCGCACCTTTCAGGTCGCCGCAACCTTCGGGTCGATGACCGTCGCCGAAAACGTCCAGATGGCGTTGATCTCCCATGCCGGCGAGATCTACCGGCTGTGGCGGCCCGCCGCCTCGCTGCATCGCCACCGCGCCCTCGATCTGCTCGAACAGGTCGGGATGCGGGCCGATGCGGACCGGCCGAGCCGGGAACTGGCCTATGGCGACGTCAAGCGGGTCGAGCTGGCCATCGCGCTGGCCAATGATCCGCGCCTGCTCTTGATGGACGAGCCGACCGCGGGCATGGCGCCGCGCGAACGCAACGACCTGATCGCGCTGGTGAAGCGGCTGGTGGTCGAGCGCGGGATATCGGTGCTTTTCACCGAGCACTCGATGGACGTGGTGTTCGCCTTCGCCGACCGCATCATCGTGCTGGCGCGCGGCCGGCTGATCGCGGACGGCGACGCCAGGACCATCCGCGACAATCCGCAGGTGAGGGAAGTCTATTTCGGCACCGGCAAGACTTTTGCCAAAACTGGAGCGACGACTGGAACAACGACAGGGACAACGTCATGAGCGACGTCATGCTGTCAGTCGAAAACCTCAGTGCATCCTACGGCGCCGCGCGCATCCTCTACGGTCTCAGCTTCGAGGTGGGCCGCGGTGAAGTGGTGGCGCTGATGGGGCGCAACGGCGCTGGAAAGTCGACCACCATGAAGGCCATCATGGGGCTGATCGCGGAGCGCGACGGCGCCGTCCATTTCAATGGCAGCGATATCTCCCGTTTAAAACCCTACGAAATCGCGCGGCTTGGTCTTGGCTTCACGCCGGAGGACCGCCGCATCTTCGCCGATCTTACGGTTCTGGAAAATCTCGACATCGGCCGCCAGCCGCCGCGGACTTTCCGCGACGGGATCCCGGCGCCGCACTGGAACGAGCAAAAGCTGCTTTCACTGTTTCCCAACCTCGGCGAAATGCCGAACCGACCGGGCGGCAGGATGAGCGGCGGCGAGCAGCAAATGCTGACCGTGGCACGCACGCTGATGGGCAACCCGCTGCTGGTGCTGCTGGATGAACCTTCCGAAGGGGTCGCCCCGCTTATTGTCGAGCAGATGGCCAACACCATCATCGAACTGAAGCGGGCAGGCGTTTCAATCCTGTTGTCGGAACAGAACGTTCATTTCGCCGAGCTGGTATCGGACCGGGCCTATGTGCTGGAAAAAGGCCAGATCCAGTGGGACGGCACCATGGCGCAGCTGGCCGAAAATATCGATATTCAAAGGGCCTATCTGACAGTCTGACGCGGGATGCTGCTTTCGCCGGAGCGCAAGATTGTCCATAGTTGCATGATCTGATCGGACTTAAATCGATGCTGAAACGCGATAAACTGAAAGTCATTCCCGGCCGTGCCGATCCGGCGCCATCGGACTATATGCTCGACACGCAGGTCGGATTTCTGATGCGCGTCGCGATGCAGCGGCATACCTCGATCTTCATGTCGGCCATGATCGAGGACCTGACCCAGACCCAGTTTGCCGTGATGGCCAAGCTGCATGAGGTTGGTCCGTGCTCGCAGAACCACCTCGGCAGGCTGGTCTATCTCGATGCCGCCACCATCAAGGGGGTCGTGGATCGCCTGGGCTTGCGAGGTTTCGTTACCACCGGCAGCGATCCCAACGACCGCCGGCGGCGGGCGGTGTCGCTCACCGACAAGGGCGCGCGCATCATGGAGGCGGCGATCAGGGTAGCGTCGGAGATCACCGCAAAAACTTTGCGGCCGCTCAGCGCCGAAGAACAGCGGACGCTGACACGGCTGCTGAAAAAGCTGACGTAGGGCCGGCATCAAGGGCGCTGCGCCATTCCATTGACCGTCACAACCCGCCACCGGGTCGGCGCTGCGCACCGCCCGATGACAGGCTCCAGCGGGTGGCCCAGTATTCCAGAGCCTCGCGATTTTTCATCGACGCTCTGGAATATTGGTTCGCCCGATCAAGTCGGGCGATGACGGCTATGTAGTGCGCAAGCGCCCCTAGACCCCGGAATTCTGCTTCTGCTTCAACAAAACCTTGATCTGCTGCGGGACCACCGGCAGGCGCGTGATCGCGCCGGGCTGGCTCAGCGCATCGTCGATGGCGGCGGCGATGGCGGCGCCGACTGTGGTTCACCGCGATCGTCGTAGACGAACTCCTCGTACAGCGCGCCGCCAATGCCCTGGGCCACGCCGCCGACGATCTGGCCTTCGACCAGCATGGGGTTGACGGCCTTGCCGACGTCATAGGCCACCAGATAACGCTCGACCGCGACCGCGCCGGTGTCATTGGCGATGCAGACCACGGCAATGTGAATGCCGTAGGGATAGTTCATATGCGTGGATTCAAACAGGCCGTCGGCCGCAAGCCCCTCGGCAGCAAGCCCCTCAGCAGCAAGAGCCTCAGCAGTAAGATTTGGCTCGCGGTCGCCGAGAAATTTCGCGCCGGGCATGAGCGCGACGGCGATTTCAGCGAGGCCGATCGAAGGTCCGGAGCCGCGGTCGATAGGAACGATCTCGCCGTCGACGATGTCGAGCTTGTCGGCCGGCATCTGCATCAGCTCCGCGGCGGCTGCCAATGCTTTTTCGCGCAGGTTGGTTGCGGCAAGCCGGGTGGCCTCGCCGGTCATCACGGTGACGCGGGATGCAAACGCACCCAATCCCTTTTCGATCCGGTCGGTCTGGCCGTGGATGACGCGCACGCGCTGGTAGTCCACGCCGAGCGTATCGGCGCAGATCTGCGCGACCACGGTTTCGACACCCTGGCCGAGCGAGGCAGCGCCGGTAACGACCTCGACAAGACCGTCCGTATCGACGGTGATGCGAACGCCGTCAAACGGACCGAGCCCGCTCTTCTCCACGAACATGGCAAGCCCGGCGCCGACCAGTTCGCCGGCATGCCGCCGTTGCTTCAATCGTGCTTGCAGCGTCGCCCAGCCGATTCCATCCAGAGCCTTGTCCAGCAAGCCGGCATAATCGCCGGAATCGAGCACGACGTCGGTCCCGAGCGTCTCCAGCTTGCGGGCATAGGGCATTTCGCTTTTGTCGATCAGATTCCGGCGCCGGACCTCGATGACGTCGATGCCGGCTTTGACCGCGATGGCGTCAAGCAGCCGCTCGCGCACGAACGTGCTTTCATAGCGACCGGGCGCGCGATAGGTGCCGCCCGGCGTCTTGTTGGTGAGGCGGATGTGGCCGACCGCCCGATAGGCGGGCAGGCGATAGGGACCCGGCAGCATCGACGCCGCAAGGTCGGGCACCGTCGCTGCATGGGTACGGACATAGCCGCCCTGATCGTGGAGGAACTCATCATCGAGCGCGAGCAGGCGGCCTTCCGCGTCGACGGCGGCGCGCAACTGATGTCGTTGCTGGCGCGAATGATTCGCCGCGATCAGATGCTCGCGCCGGTCCTCGATCCATTTCACCGGCCGACCGAGCCGAAGTGCTGCGAGGCATACCAGCACATCTTCCGGATAAAGTTCACCGCGGACGCCGAACCCGCCGCCGACATGGCCTTCGAACAGATTCACGCTTGCAGGCGATCGGCCCAGCATGCGCGCGATCTGATCCCGGTTCCAATGCGGCACCTTGGCTGCGCCGTACATCTCCAGCATGTCGG
>WNFI01623613.1_pt1 | contig 12959 bp, 9 predicted proteins | sample 5400471 | NCBI WGS metagenome assembly WNFI01 (sample SAMN13153348, study PRJNA577476) | soil metagenome | isolation source: 100 cm saprolite on Douglas fir-dominated hillslope | place: USA:California | collected 2013-09-17
GACTTTGACTCAGCGACCAACCAGCTCAGATGGCACGTGATCTACGGAGACAGTCCTGGCAGCGCGCCGCTCACCGTGATTGTGGACGCATCCACGGGACTCTTTCTCCACAAAGACTGAGCGCGACTTACTGCCGTTCCTTGCCTAATATCAGATTAATTTGCGCGACTGCTTTTCTGGCTTCAGATGCATCATGGCCTTGCGGATGCAATTCCAGATATCTCTTGTAATAAAGCCTTGCTTCATCCAGGCGTTGCAGGCCGCGCAGGCTTTCGGCCAGCCGGAAGCAGGCCAGAGGATTGTCCGGAGAGAGCCGCACCGCTTCTTCAAAACGGCTGTAAGCGGCTTCGAACTTGTTTTGCGAAAGAAAAACTTCTCCCACTTCCAGATCATGCGCCGCCTGTTTCTCCGGCTCCGTGACGGTTGCGTTCAGGCGCGGCGCGATTCGCTCCATGGCGGCCTTGGCGTCCTTGGCGTAATCTCCGCCCGGCAGGATTTCGAGGTATTTTTTGTAGCTCTGATATGCCTGGCTGGAAAGATCCAGCTTTTCCAGGGTCTGCGCGAGACGGTACGTGGCAATGGCATCGTTGGGCTTATAGTTAAGCGCCTCGGTGATGCGATCGAGCGCCGCCCGATAATTCTCCCGCTTCAGGTAGAACTCGCCTACTTCAATGTCCTTGATCGCTTTGTGCGGATCAAAAGGATACTCGCGCGCTTCACCGCCGGTTGGCTCCTTCGGCTTGGGCTGGGCATTGAAATCGACCATGGAATCCTTGCTCGAACTCTCTCCCGGCCCAGCGCTCCCAATGGGCTGGCTGGAACTGTCCCCTTGCGGTGTTGATTGATTTTCCGGGACCTTCGGCGGAGCAGTATCTTTCGGTTGCTTACGCGGTTGGATGTGGGGTTGATCGTCCGGAGTACGAGGATTTTGCGCCTGTGCAACGGTAAAAAAAGCCATTAAGAAAAGACCAAAATAAATAGTGGACTTCATGGATTTATTTTAGTGCATTCCCGGGACGTCTACAGCAAAATGCTGCCGGCGTCAAACGTGAAAAGGGCCGCCAGAAAACTGGCGGCCCTTTTTATCTGCGCTCTGGTCTTCAGGGAGAGGTCCCAGGGGGAGGAGACGACTCTCTACCGGCTCGGGCTGGGAGCGGTATTTTGCGCAGAAGCTTGCGACTCAAGAACGTTGGTCATCAGACGAACCTCAACGCGGCGGTTCTTGGCCCGGCCGTCAGCCGTGGTGTTGGGCTCAGCGGCTTTGTCTTTGCCCAGGCCAATCACGTAAATCTTGTGCGCCGGAATGCTCTTTCCGGCAAGATATTGGATCACCGCTTCGGCACGCCGTTCGCTGAGCCTGTAGTTATAGTCGGCTGAGCCTATCGAGTCGGTGTTGCCTTCCACGACTACGATGTAGCCCTTGGTGTTCGGAACTTGTGCGGCCAACTGATCCAAAGAAGCCTTGGCTTCGGCCGTGAGATTGGCTTTATTGAAGCCAAAATGGACGGCGGTATCAGCCACCGGACGATAGTTGTCCAGATTGGCAACCTGATTGGCCAGGAAGTCGGCCTTGCCGGAAACCTGGGTAGCCAGGCCCTGGGCCTGGTCGGCGCGACCGCGGGCATCGTCCGCTTTTTGGCCGGCCTCGCCTGCCTTTTGGTTCACGCCGGCGATTCCCTGCTGAGAGCGAGCATCCACATCGCGAATCCCGTTGGTGTTTTTGGCCGTGAGCGCATCCAGCTCGTTGGACTTGTCAATAATGGGCTGGGTTTGCTTCCGCACATAGGTCTTGGTCGTACAGCCAGAAGCGAATGCGACTAACACGCCTGCCAGCAGGACCGTGAAACTGGATTTCATATTCATGGCAAACTCCTTTGGAAACCCCTGCGGCGCATATTTTTTTAGGACGCCGCTCAAGAACAGTCGATCTAATGAGAGCAAGCAAAGGGCCATCCCATTCCAAAGAGCAATCGATTGTAAGCTATTGATAACAAATATCTTAGTTGCAGTCTTGCGCTCAAATAGATGGGCAGAAGGAAAGTCCGAGGTGGAATTTTTACTTAGTCAGCGTGTCATGACTGCAAAAAAGGTGACCTCCCGAAGGAATCCCCAAATAAACGGAAATCCATTGCCAGCCGGGTTAGTCCCGCTCTTGAAACCTTCTCGCTCCGCTCTGCTGGGCGCCTGATGTGCCTTCATGCATCTGGTCCCATTCCTTCTGGGTAAACAGCTTGATGGGTTCGAGCTTCTTCTTTTGCAGTCCTGCATTAATGCCGGGCAGTTCTTTGGAGGCGAGCTGGTCAAAGTCGTGGATCACGTCTTCCAGTTCGTGGCCCAGAGCGTCCGTGCGCGCCACCTGGGAATCCGTGGGACGCCCCTCGTAGCCGGACACCGCGTCATACAGTCCGGCCATAAATTCGCGGATGCGCTCTTCTCCCGTGATGGCGCCGCCTTCCTTGGTGGCCACGATCTTGGAACGCAGGGCGCCCGCTTTTTCTGACAATTGCTCCAGGCTCTTGCGCAACGGATCATTCTGCGAAAGTTTGGCAGCGCGTTCCTCGGCTGAGTCGCGAATGCTCACGATGGCATCAACGCCATAGCTCATCCGCCCCAGCATCTTTTGCAGCTTCATGCTCAGATCAAACTGCGCCCGCCGGTCCTCCAGGCTGAAGTAGTTGTTTCGCGGATCCATCACCAGTTGGAGTTTGCTGGTGTAAGTCTTGTCTCCCTTGGTCAGCTTCACCGTGTATGTGCCCGGCACAACGCGTGGACCCGTGTTGCCGCCAGCGGAACTGGCGGCCGGTGGGACGATTGGCGGCTTGACCCGCATGGACCATAAAGCGCGATTCAGTCCGCGATGTTTGCTGCCGGCAATGGTGTCGAGCAGCTTGCCGTCGGGACCAAAAATCTCGATCTTCAGGTCGCCAAAGATATGGCGGCTCTTTTGGTAGTAGGTAATAAAAGCGTTGCTGGTGCGGCTTGAGCCAAAGAACGTGGCATCACCTTCCGCCCATCCACCGCCGGCTTCAATGTATTGGACAGCCTTGCCGTCAAACAGCACGGCGTCCTGGGCCATCATGTCCGGGGCAAGCATGCGCAGCGAGGAAATATCGTCAATGAGCCGGGAAGCCCGCGCCTTTGTACTGTGCCCAGCGGCCGCCGCCGTCGATGGAAATCCACAATCCAAATTCCGTGCCCAGGAAGAGCAGGTTGCGGTCCACCGTGTCTTCCTTGATGACGTGCGCGTATCCGCGTACACCGCTGTCCTGGACGCCGAGCGCCGTCCAAGTTTTGCCGTAGTCGGTGGTCTTGTAGACGTACGGCTTCAAGTCGCCGAACGTATGACGATCAAAAGTTGCATAGGCTGTGCCTTCGTCGTAAAGGCTGGCTTCCACCCATGACACCCACGAATTTTTCGCGAGGCCAGGGACATTCCCCACCACGTTGGTCCATGTCTTAGCGCCATCGCGTGTGATCTGCAAGTTACCGTCATCGGTCCCGGCCCAGATGATCTGCCCATTTTTGGGCGACTCGCTGATAGAGTATATCGAGGTGTGCATTTCGGCGGCGGAATTGTCCACGGTAATGCCGCCGGATTCTTCCTGCTTCTGCTTCTCCGGATCGTTGGTGCTGAGGTCGGGAGAAATGCGGTCCCACGATTGGCCATGGTTGCGTGAGCGGAACAGAAATTGCGCGCCGATATAAATCGTGCCCTTCTCATTGGGACTCATGTGGATGGGCGTATTCCAATTGAAGCGCAGCTTCTTCTCGTTGTAATCGGGTTGTGGCTTGATGTTGCGGCTATCCAGCGTATGCCGGTTGATGCGTGATATCTCGCCGCCCTGATACTCGGCATAAATCCAGTCGGGATCGGAGGTATCCATGAATATCCAGAAGCCGTCGCCGCCATACAGGTTTTCCCAGCGCGAATTGCTGATGCCGCCGGGGTACGACGACTCGGCGACCCAGGAACTGTTGTCCTGCAAACCGCCGTAGACGCGATACGGGTTCGCGTCGTCCACGCTGACGTGGTAGAACTGCGAAACCGGCAGGTTCATAACATGCCGCCAGCGTAAGCCGCCATCAACGCTGCTCCACAAGCCGCCATCGTCTCCGGTGAAGACCACGTTGCTGTTGCTGGGATCAATCCACAGCGTGTGATGGTCGCCGTGAGCATTGGCCGTTCCGCCAAAACTTTTCCCTCCGTTCGTGCTGACCAACAGCGGCCCATCGGGTTTGAAAATTTTGTTTTCGTCCTTGGGGTCAACAATCAGGTTGGCGAAATAAAACGGACGCCAGACCAGGTACTGTCCGTATGGCTTGTCCGGGAGACCTTGCGCCGTGGTGGTATTAATCTCCGTCCAGTGCTCCCCGCCATCGCTGGACTTAAACAGCCCACTGCCCGGCCCGCCTGAACGGAACGTCCAGCCTTGACGGCGAAAATCCCACATGGACGCATAAATCGTTTGCGGTTCCGCTGCGGCCATGGAAATCATGCCGCAACCAGTCGACCCGTTCGCTCCGGCCAGGACTTTTCTCCAGGTTTTTCCGCCGTCAGAGGTCTTGTAGACGCCGCGTTCGTCGTTGTCGTTGAAAATGTGGCCGGTCGCGCAGGCGTAGACAACGTTTCCGTCTTTGGGATCAACCAGGATGCGGGCAATGTGCTCGGAATCCTTGAGTCCCATGTTGGTCCAGTTTTCGCCGTTATCGGTGGACTTATAAATCCCGTCGCCGACGGACACGCTGTTCCGCGTCCAGGCTTCGCCGCTCCCGGCCCATACGATCTTGTGGTTTGAGGGATCAATGGTCACTGCGCCGATCGACTGGACATCTTCTTTGTCGAACACCGGCTTGAACGTGGTGCCGCCATTGATGGATTTCCAAACGCCGCCGCTGGCCGAGCCGGCAAAGATGGTGATTTTTCCGTCTTCATCTACGGCGTCAATGGCCGCAATGCGGCCGCTCATGGTCGCCGAACCAATGTTTCTTGCTGTAAGGCCGGAGATTGTGCCCGAGTCATATTTGACCGCAGGAGAAGGCGCTTGCGCGGAAACAGAAACGCTGCCGAGGCAGGCCAGCAGGGACAGGACAAGAGATAAGTGCATACGACGGAAACGAAACATCAATCCAAACATGAATAGTCCTCTCTGGAAATAGTCGGAACGCTTCTTTGCGTCCTCTGCGGTTCAATCTTTTTTGGGTTTCGCGGGGACCGTCTCAGCAGCCTTCTTCGGCGCTCCGCCGGGCATCTTGAAATCACCGTCATCCACCGGGATGTTGACCTCAATTTTGCGCACGTTGATCTTCGACCGCGAATCCGGATCGTTCTTGGAACCCTGGGCAATGGAAAACGCGTACATCACACCATTGACCGGCTTGTAAGACCCGTACTCCGTGGCACTCTCCCGCACGGAGCCGCGAATGAATATCTGCTTCTCCACCAGAATTTCCAGGTAGGTGTCGGGGTCGAGGTAGTAATAAAAGATGTCGCCGTTTTTAAGCGTGACCTTGAGCTTGTAAACATCGTCGCCATCGACCTGATCGTGCCCCAGATACTCAACCGTGTTGCCTTTAGTTTTGTAGTCCACCAGCGGGCCGTCGAAATCGGCTTCTTCCACCATGCCGCGCAACTGGTCATCGCCCATCAACTCAGGGTCCTTCTTGCCTCCAAAAGGCGATATCTTCCAGCCCGAGGAACCGTCATAAGCATCAATTTCAGTCATGCCCTGGAGAGTGAACGTATCGCGCACCATGTCCGGACGCTTGCTCTCCTGGCCCACCACCGCCTTGAACCCGCCGGCATCGAAGTCGGCGGTCATGCGCATGGTTTTGATGGCTTTGATCTTGTCCATCCCGCCCTTGGCGGCGATGTTTTTGGCAATCAGTTCGTCCGCAGTTTGCGCGGACAGGCCAACAGCCAGACAGAAAACGCTCGCTACAATTCTCCGGATTGCAATCACGGGTAACTCCTTCAAATTCTGGAAAATAAAGGCGGGATCATTCTACTACTGCCTAGTTTTGGACTGTGAGAAAGGCCGAATCGTTAGCTCTCAGAAGGCTGTCAGTGATTTTTTCTTGAGCGTGCTATTCCGAATACTCAACCCAAATATCCGTGCCGCCGCTCTTGCTGTCGAGCTTTACGCTTACCGTTCCCCAGGGGAACGCACTCTTTCCATCGAGCTGCGCAGCCAGTTCCTGCTTATATTCCTTTTGCCGCGCGAGTTCGCTCTCTTCCGACCAGTTGTCCCAGGTTTCATCTTTCGGCGCATAGGCAACGCTGGCCGTCTTGAGCCTTTCATTCAGGAAGACGAAAAATAGCCCCAGCTTGCGATCCTCGGAGATCAACTGGCGAACCTGGTAACGCTGCCATCCATCATTCGCTCCCAGATCGTCGCGGTTGAGTGACGCCGTGGCAGCAATAAACTCCGCTTGCGGCATCAGGGGCGACAGTTCCAAAGACAGGTCGGGGAAACGGAGCCGGCCGGTTGCGGGATCAATGGCGAAAGGGACACTCATGAACGTAAGTCTACGCTGCGAAACTATTCATGTCTCAGCGCGATGATCGGGTCAACGCGGATGGCGCGCCGTGCTGGAATATAACAAGCGAGCAAAGCGACACCGATGAGAAGCAGGGTGACACCACCGACTATCAAAGGATCTGAAGGATTCACGCCATAAAGGAGGCCGGTCATGAAGTGTGAAACAATCAGCGCACCAATCAGCCCAACCGCAGCACCTGCAAGGGCGAGGCCCAATCCTTGACGCAGGACCATACCCAGCATGTTCCGCCTTTGCGCCCCAAGCGCCAGGCGAATTCCGATCTCGTGCGTGCGCTCGCTTACGATATACGAAATCACGCCGTAAATTCCCAGCCCGGCGAGAAGCAACGCTGTAAGAGCAAACGCCGCGATCATTTCCATCGAGAATCGCCGCACGGCGAGCGAGGCGGCGAGAACTTCATTGAGCGTCTCAGCTCCGAAAACGGGAAGTTCCGGGTTGACCGACTGCACCTGCTTGCGCACTTCTTCGGGAATCGCAGCGGCGTCCAGGTTCCCGCGCAGAAATATCGCCAGATGCTTCTCTTCCTTCTGATACAAACTGGCATAGAGTTGTGGAACTCGGGCGTTCTCCAGCGATTCTGTCCGCGCATTCGCGACAAGGCCGACCACTGTGGTCCAGGACGCTGTTGCCGATGCGGACAGCTTCACGCGCTTTCCCACGGGATCCTCGTTGGGCCAGTAAGTCTGCGCCAGCGCCTCATTGATCACCACGACCTGAGGCGCCTTGTCGTGGTCGAGGTCACTGAACAAACGGCCGCGCTGGAGCGTCATGCCCATCAAATGAAAATACTCCGGCGTAACGATGGAGCCGTTGACGAAAGGGGCCTGGCTGCTTTGCGTGCTGTGTCCTTCAAAGATCAGGGGAAACAGCGTCAGGTCCCTTTGACGATGAATGAGTGGGACGGACGTGGCGTCTCCGAGGGCAGCTTCTTCCACTCCCGGCAGCGCTTTGCTACGGCGAAGTATTTCGTGGAAGAACGGCGCTGCCTGGGAAACGCTGCCGTAGATGTCTGTTTTCGGATCATTGGGGTAAGGCAGCCTCGTCCGCACCATCATCACACTCTTTGGATTGAACCCGAGTCCCACATTCAGCAAACCCCAGAAACTGCGCAGCAGAAGACTCGCAGTAATCATCAGCACCAGAGAAAGGGCAAACTCCGTCACCACCAGCACGCGGCGCGTGCGTGCCTGTTCTCCAGTACCTGTGGAGCCGCGGCCTTCCCGCTTGAGCATATGAACCAAGTTCAACCGGCCGGCATGCAAAGCGGGAGCCAGACCGAAAATCAAGCCGGCGGCGAGAGAAGCGCCAAAAGCGAAAAGCAAAACTCCCCAGCTAATCGATATTTCATTGAGCCGCGGCAGGCTTTCCGGCACGAGCCGCATCAGAAATCCTTTCGCGAAGAAAAGGACCGCTAAACCGGCTGTCCCGCCGAGCAGTGAAAGCAACAGGCTCTCCGTCAGCAACTGCCGCGTCAGCCGTGTCCGCGCAGCCCCGAGCGCCTGGCGAATGGCCATTTCGCGTCCTCTTGCGCTGGCGCGCGCCAGCAGGAGATTGGCGACGTTCACGCAGCCGATCAGCAGCACCAATCCCACGCCGCCAAGCAGAAGCAACAACGATGCGCGAACGTTGCCCACCACGGTTTCTTTGAGCGGCACTAACCGTACCGTCCATTTGCTTTGCAGCGGATAGTCGACCGGATATTGTTTCTGCAACGCTGCCACCAGCGCGTCTACACGGCTTTGCGCCGCTTCAATCGTCAGTCCGGATTTGATCCGCGCGATGGCCCCCGGGAAATGATTGCTGCGCCGGTCCGCGAACGATGCAGAGGCAAAGCCCCATGCGACCCAGATTTCGGCACTCCGGTCGTAGCTGTTGCGCCCCGCAGGCTGAAAGCCAGGTGGCATGACGCCGGTGATCTGATACTCGTCGTTGTCGAGCCGCACGCTTCTGCCCAGAATATGCGGATCGCTCGCGAAGCCCCGTTTCCATAGCCCGTCGCTGATGACAGCTTCAAGATTAAATCCGGGTGTGTGGTCCTCAGGATTGAACGTTCTGCCCAACTGCGGCTTGACGCCCAGCACGGCAAAATAATTCGGCGCAACAATCAGCAAACGGACGCGCGCCGGTTCAGACGAGCCTGTGAGATTGTTGTCGTCGTACCACGCCGGTGAAACATATTCGAAAATGCCGGAACGCTGAAGGTCTTGCCACTCCGGTGTCGACATCCCAACATCATGCGAGCCCACGCCGGAAAGATCATCCTGGATGCTTACGAGTTGCTCCGCTTGTGGGTAGGGCAGTGGATGCAGCAGCGTGGCATCCACTACGCTGAAGATCGCTGTGGTCGCGCCAATGCCCAACGCAATCGTCAAGACGGCAATGGCCGTAAACCCGGGAGACTGGCGCAACACGCGTACCGCGTAGCGAATGTCCCGCCAGAGATTGTCCCACCAGAGCCAGCGGGTCGATTCGACGAAACGCTCCTCGGCGCGCGTGACATTGCCGAACTGGCGGCGGGCCGCGGCACGAGCTTCTTCTTCACTCAGGCCTTGCTCTCGCAGACGCTCCGTCTCCAGTTCCAGATGGGCTGTAATCTCCGCGCCGAAATCTCCGGTCTTGCGCTTCTTCCAGAACATGGTTCTAAAATCTCCGGCAGGCGATTCATCCTTCCCGCAAAGCCGCAATGGGATTTACCCTGGCGGCGCGGCGCGCGGGAATGTAGCTGGCCGCGAAGGACACTGCGAACAAAATGACAGGGACCGTTAGAAATACAATTGGATCAATCACACGAATTCCATAGAGCAGCGTGGCAATCGCCGGCGCAGCCACTGCCGCCAAAATCAGGCCTGCGCAAACACCCGTGCCGGCAAGCAACGTTCCCTGACCCAAGACCAGCTTGAGAATATGACCTCGCTGGGCCCCTAAAGCGATGCGCACTCCGATCTCTTGTGCGCGTTGTCCTACCAGATACGCTAGCAATCCATAGATTCCAACAGACGCCAGCAAAAGCGCCAGCACCGCGAAGACTGCCACCAACTCCGCGGAGAAACGTCGCGGCGCCAGTGAGGCTTCCATCACTTCACTCATGGACCGAACGCGGAACACCGGCAGACTGGGATCGACTGTGTGGACTTCATTTCCAATTTGCGCTTCGAGCGACGCCGGAGCGAGAGATGTACGAAGCACCAGGTTCATAGACCGGGCGCCCTGCTGGTAAAGCGGCGTGTAGACATGCGGAACACCGTTGATATCAAGACCGTCATGCTTGATATCTTTGATAATGCCGACGACAGTCAGCCACGACAGGTTCGCATTCTGAACGTCACTGCTCGCGACGGAGGCAAGAGTTGCTTGACCGAATCTGACGCGCCTGCCGATAGCGTCGCGATTGGGCCAATACCGCCGGGCCGTGGTCTCGTCAATGATGGCAACCGGGAGCGTCCCAGTTTGATCGCTTTCGCTAAAGAAGCGGCCCCGCACCAACGGGGCTTGAATGATCCGGAAATAGTCCGGACTAACGCGAATGACCTCTGCGGTGAGCTTTTGCGAAAAGTCAGCCGGCAGGTCTTCGATAACCAGGTTCGTGCTGCTCGCCACGGGAGTGCCCGGCAGATCAGACGTGATTCCGGCCAGTTCCACACCCGGAATGACTCGCGTCCTCCGCAAAAGTTCCCGGGCGAAAGTGGCCCGATGCGCATCATCCGGATACTGATCATCTTTTGGATTATTGGGTGCCGTCAGCCACATGCTGGAAACCACGACTTTTTGAGAATTGAAGCCCGGGTCCTCCTGCAGAAGGCGCCAGAAGGTCCGCATCAGCAACCCGGCTCCAATCATGAGCACCACGGTGAAGGCCACTTCGGAAATGATCAGCAGGCTGCGCAAGCGGTTGGTCTTGGCGCCGTAACCAGAACCGCGGGAGCCTTCCCGCAGCGGGCTCAGGAGGTCGGCTTTGGCGGATTGAATCGCGGGTGCAAGGCCAAACGCCAGGCCGGTAACGAAAGAGACGATGGTTGCAAAACCCAGGACCACCCAATCGATGCCGATTTCGCTGGCTCGCGGAATCTTGAACGGCACAAACTGAATCACGAAATGCAGAACAATTTCGGCGGTCAGAATTCCGGCTGCGCCGGCAATCAACGACAGGACCACTGATTCGGTGAGCATCTGGCGGACCATGCGAAGCCGGCTTGCTCCCAGTGCCAGCCGCATGGACATCTCTCGCTGTCTTCCGGAAGCGCGGGCCAGCAAAAGATTTGCGATATTAACCGACGCGATGAGAATGATCAGGATCACCGCTCCCATCAGGACCAGCAGAAGCGGACGAACCTTGCCGACAAGAGATTCCTGCAAGGGAACAATCCGGGCCAGCCGGTTGGATCCACGTGGATAATCGGACGCAAAGTCCTTTCTTACCTGCGTCGACATCACGTCGAGCTTCGCCTGGGCCTCTTGCAGAGTCACGCCGGACTTAAGTCTGGCGATGATGGCCGCGGGCAAAAAACGTACATTGCGCGCAGGCTTGGGGAATGGGTCCGCGCTGAAGCCGGTGGTCCCCCATACTTCCACATCCGTGGCGATCGTTCTGCCCGGATGGTGAAAATCAGGAGGAACAACACCGACGATCGTGTATAAATCACCATCCAGCCGGACACTCTTTCCGATAACATTAGGGTCCGCTCCATAGGAGCGTCGCCATAGGCCATCGCTGATGACAGCCGCATCGGCAAATCCCAAAGCATAATCCTGGGGACCAAACAAGCGTCCTATCTCGGGTTTAACCCCCAGCATGGAAAAATAGTTGGGGCTGGATATAAGCAATTCAAGACGTTCCGGTTGCCCGACGCCAGACAGGTTCACGCTTGCCGGCCCGACAACGCATACGTCGTCAAAAACGCCGGCCCTGGATTTGAGGTCTTCAACTTCGGGAACGGAGAATCGCGTACCAGCCAGGCCCAGCCCGGGATCGTCGAAAGTCACTTTGACCAGACTCGCAGAATCTCGAAACGGGAGAGAATGCAATAAAACAGAATTGATCACACTGAAGATCACGGTGTTCGCGCCGATTCCCAAAGCCAGAGTCAAAATGGCAACCACAGTGAAACCAGGGCTCTTACGCAACAACCTCAGTCCATAACGAACGTCTTGCCCAAGGTTTTCCCACCAGGCCCAGCGCGTTGATTCGCGAAAACTCTCCTGGACGCGAGTTGCATTGCCGAACTGGCGGCGGGCAGTGGCGCGGGCTGCTTCTTCACTCAGACCTTGCTCTTTGAGCCGTTCCGTTTCCAGTTCCAAATGGGCCTCAACTTCGGCGCTGAAATCTCCCGTCTTGCGCTTTTTCCAAAACATATTCCTAAGCCTCCTCCGCTTCGGGCCCAAGTATCCGGCCAATTGCTGTAGCCAGACGTTTCCATTTCGTCGTTTCCGCAACCAGCTGCTTGCGGCCGGCTTTGGTTAGTTTGTAAAAGCGCGCCTTGCGATTGTTGGAGGAAGTTCCCCACTCGGCGGAGATCCATTCTTTTTCTTCCAAACGCTGCAGCGCCGGATATAGCGCGCCATGTTCAATCAGCAACTCGTCGTCGGAAGTTTGCTGAATGGCCCGCGCAATTCCCTGTCCATGCTGCGGACCAAAAATCAGCGTCCGCAGGATCAGCAGGTCCAGGGTGCCTTGCAAAAGTTGTAAGCGGTCTTGTTCTCGGGTAGACATCTCACCTGAGTAGACTCTCGTTCGGGTAAAATGTCAACCCGAAAGAGCTGCCTCAGGTGAAGACGGTCAGTTTCCGATTAGCCGACCACTCGCCCAGAACCTCCTTTTTACCGACAGTAATTTTTGTCTTGACATGAAACTATTGTCGGTGTCTACTAGGCGGCATGACGCCAGCCGTCCAAGTCATTCAAAATATCGATGCGGCCGCGGCACTGTTTAGCGCGCCGCGCCTCAAGATCCTGGCCGAACTCGCAGAGCCGGATACCGCCGCGGCCATCGCCCGCCGCGTGGGCTTGCCTCGCCAGCAAGTGAGCTATCACGTTCGCGAACTGGAGCATGCGGGACTCGTGACCTTCGTGGAGGAGCGGCGCAAGGGAAACTGCGTGGAGCGGGTAGTCCAGGCCACGGCGCGCAGTTATGTGGTGAGTCCCGCGGCGTTGGGGTCGCTCGGATCCACGCCTGCCGAGCAGCGGGACACTTTTTCCATTGGGTACCTCGTAGGACTCGCCGCCCGAGCCATCCGCGATCTCGCATGGCTGAGCGTGCGCGCGGCGGCGGCGAAGAAGCGCGTGTCCACCATGGCAATGGACGCGGATATCCGCTTTGCTACCGCGGAATCGCGCGCGGCCTTTGCGCAAGAGCTGTCGGCTTTCATTGCCAGGCTCGCGTCGAAATATCACAGCGCGGAAGG
>WNFI01050485.1_pt1 | contig 12957 bp, 12 predicted proteins | sample 5400471 | NCBI WGS metagenome assembly WNFI01 (sample SAMN13153348, study PRJNA577476) | soil metagenome | isolation source: 100 cm saprolite on Douglas fir-dominated hillslope | place: USA:California | collected 2013-09-17
GAAGTACGGCGGAATATTGTGTGACATCGGCAGCCATCAAATTGAACAATTCCTTTTCTATTCCGGTGCATCCGACGCTTCCGTTACCTCGGCGCGGGTGGCTAATTACGCCAACCAGAAATACCCGGAACTGGAGGACTTCGGTGATGCGACGTTAGTGGCTGATAACAGGGCCACTTCCTATTTTCGCGTCGATTGGTTGACTCCCAACGGGCTCCGTACCTGGGGCGACGGCCGTACCGTGATTCTTGGTACCGATGGCTATATCGAATTGCGGAAATATATCGACGTGACCCGGGAAGACGGCGGTGACCAATTGTTTATCGTGAACCAGGACGGTGAGAAACATTTCTCGCTCGCCGGGAAAGTCGGTTTCCCTTTCTTTGGCCGGCTGATTCTTGATTTCCTCAACGGAACTGAAACCGCCATGACCCAGAAACACGCCTTCAAAGCGGCGGAGTTGTGTCTTCAGGCTCAAGCCGCGGCAAAGGTGATAGAGTAGTGGGGGTGATTGGTGATGGCGCTTCGTTCTCGTCCTCGTCCTCGAATCCGGTCGCGCGGAGTGATGGAGTATTGGCCCGCCCGCATCGCTACGCGAAAGCGTTGCGGGCGGGAGTATTGGAGTACTGCGCCAAGTCCGAATTGCACCCGCGTAGCGGGTTGGGGATGCTAGAGGGGCGTTTCATTCGGCGTTATAGCTCCAGCGGGTTTCGACGCCTCGAGGTCGTGAGCAGGGTGAGGCAGGTGAATGGACGCGACGCCCGGGACCCAGCGCTGGTTTAAGAGGCTGAGGTTTGAAAGACTCCAAACCGTGGCAGCCGTGAGGAACCCGTTTGCGGACCAATCATTGGTTAGGTCCGCAACAGGTCTGCGTCCCGACAGAAATCACAATCGGCGATTCGCCGAGACCTTCAGCCTCGTCTGATCAGTTCAACGCCGGCCGCCCGCGTGACCGATAGCAATTTGGGCAGCCGGTGCCGAGGCAATAATCGTTTGGATCAAATTAGCCGCTCCCCCCCTGATCGCACCCGGGCAAATTCCTTTTTCGTGAGTGCCAGCGCCAGGTTGTAGTTCTGGCTATGGAGAGCCCTGCGAATCGAATAGGTATCGCGGGCAGATAGCGGCGTCACGAGTGCCAGGGTAAATATGAGCAACAGTTTAGGGATATGACATGTCATGAATGAATCTTTAATAAGGTTCTTTAGTGTAAAGTTGCGTAACCACCTTTACTCCAAATAGATACTACTACGTTTCGAAAGCATGATCAATAACCGCGGTAGGGACGAGCTCCGGCTCGTCCGAAGTCCCTTGAAAGCACCTCCAGCCCGCTACGCGGGAGCCTTTCGGGATGGGAACATTGCTTCGAGATTACGCGATGGCTTCCTTTCGAGCACGAGCACGGAGTTCCTTACGGCGAAAACAGAAATTTGGACCTCTTCCCTCGCTTTCGTTCTTCTTTCGATTCGAAAGAGAATTCGACTATGGAGAAAAATCGCGTTACTTGTCGCTAAGGATGCTGTCAAGCCTCCTCCAAGGGACCTGTTTCGTCCAAACTCAATCAGAATATCAACCGTAAAATTCTTATGGCGTCCGCAATAACTCAAGATAGAAGCGCAGGTGCAACCCCGCGCAGTTCCGAGCTATCAGTTCCCCAAATCGAACATGTGGTGAACGGGAAACGCTTCGCCGGTGAGGGGACTCGAAAGCTGAATGTGTTCAATCCAGCGACCGGTGACGTCGTCGGCTGGGTAAAAGCTGCGACTCCCGCCGACGTGGATGCTGCCGTACAAGCGGCTCGTGCGGCTTTTCCGGCTTGGAGCGAGACATCGCCAATTAAACGCGCCCGCGTCCTTTTCAAGTTCAAGGCGTTACTAGACGAGCACTATGATGAATTGGCCGCCTTGATTACGCAGCAACATGGAAAGGTCTTTTCCGATGCACAAGGCGAGGTTCAACGCGGCCTCGAGGTGGTCGAATTCGCGTGTGGTATTCCGCAACTCTTAAAAGGCGAGTACACCGAACAAGTCGGGGGCGGTATCGACAATTGGAGCATGCGCCAGCCGCTGGGCGTCGTCGCCGGGATTACTCCGTTCAATTTTCCGGTGATGGTGCCGATGTGGATGTATCCGATTGCCATCGCTTGCGGGAACACCTTTATCCTGAAGCCATCCGAGCGGGATCCGAGTCCTTCGTTACGAGTCGCCGATCTCTTAAAAGAGGCAGGGTTGCCCGATGGCGTCTTTAACGTTGTTCAAGGCGACAAAGAAGCGGTAGACGCGCTGATCGCTCACCCCGACGTGGAAGCGCTCTCGTTTGTGGGTTCGACCCCGATCGCTGAATACATCCACGCGGAAGGTGCTCGCCGCGGCAAGCGGGTTCAGGCCTTGGGCGGAGCGAAAAATCACCTCGTAGTGATGCCGGACAGCGATTTGGATATCGTGGCCAACGCGTTGATTGGTTCAGCCTATGGATCTGCCGGTGAGCGTTGTATGGCGGTATCCGTCGCCGTGGCGGTCGGCGTTGATCTGGGTGACCGCTTAGTAGAAAAGCTGATTCCCCGAGTTCGAGGTCTGAAGATTCGCGATGGCATGGAAGCTGACGCCGATATGGGACCTATCGTGACGGCGCAGCAAAAAACGAAGATCGAGGGTTACATCGAACATGGGGTCAAAGAGGGCGCCCGGTTGGTCGTCGACGGCCGCGGCTTCACTGTTTCTGGGCGCGAACACGGATTCTTCCTTGGCGGAACGTTATTCGATCAGGTAACGCCGGAGATGAAGATTTACCGCGAAGAAATTTTCGGCCCGGTTCTGTGCGTAGTGCGGGTACCCGATTTGGAGAGTGCGGTCGCTTTAGTAAATGCCCATGAATTCGGCAACGGTGTCTCCTGTTACACGAACGATGGCAAGACAGCCCAAGAATTCGCGCACCGCATAAAGATCGGCATGGTAGGCATCAATGTCCCGATTCCGGTGCCCATGGCATGGCATTCATTTGGCGGCTGGAAACGTTCCTTATTCGGCGGGTATCACGCTTATGGCGAAGAAGGCGTTCGGTTTTACACGCGGTATAAAAGCATCATGCAACGCTGGTACGAGAACACGTCAAAGACCACGGAAGCACATTCGGCCGCGAATCATTTTAACATGCCGACCGTGTGACGAGGGGAAAGTGAGAGAATAGAAATCATCATGACCACAGTCGAACAGCTTGACCGAGCTGAGAACCAGCTCACCGAAAAGAGCGGCGGTTACAAGAGCCCCTTGTATGAGATGACACAGACGACACCGACCTGTTTGTGGAATGACTCCGCTTCGATTCAAGAATTAACCTATTCCATCGAGCATGGCGCGGTCGGAGCTACTTGTAACCCAGTCATCGTTGTCAGCGTGCTGAAGAAAGAGATGGCTGATTGGAAGGATCGGATTCGGAGTCTGATCACGGAAATGCCGGTGGCGACCGAGGACCAAATCGGTTGGCAAATTGTTCGAGAGATCTCGATCAAAGCGGCTAACCTTTTGGAACCAATCTTCCAACAGCAGAAAGGTCGGAACGGCCGGCTTTCGATTCAGACGGATCCTCGGCTTTACCGGGATACAAAAGCCATTATCGAACAGGCCTTCGAATTTTCGCAGTTGGCGCCCAATATCATTGTAAAGATTCCGGTTACTCGAGCCGGTATTCCTGCCATTGAGGAAGCCACTTATCGCGGGGTGAGCATCAATGCGACGGTCAGTTTCACTTTGCCACAAGCGATCGCTGTGGCGGAAGTCGTCGAACGTGGTCTTAAGCGGCGTCAGAGCGAAGGGAAGGACATTTCCACTATGGGGCCGGTCTGCACGATTATGGTTGGCCGGCTTGACGATTGGTTAAAGGTCGTCGCGGAGAAAGAAAATATTACCACTGATCCCGGATATCTAGAATGGGCCGGTGTAGCTGTTTTCAAGAAGGCGTATCAGATTTTTAAAGAACGCGGTTACCGGACTCGGCTGCTGTCTGCGGCTTTTCGTAATCACATGCATTGGAGCGAGTTTATCGGCGGTGATGTCGTAATCTCGCCGCCGTACGCATGGCAGGTCCGTTATAATGCGAGCGATATCGCGGTGGTTCCCCGGATCGCTAACCCGGTCGACCCGAAGATCGTTGATGAACTCTCGAAAAAGTTCATCGATTTTCGCCGAGCCTTCACCGAAGACGGGTTGACTCCTGAAACTTTTGATTCGTACGGCCCTACCCGGCGTACCCTGAGACAATTCATCGCCGGTTGTGGAGATCTCGGGACCATTGTCCGCGATTTCATGTTGCCGGAGTAGGGGGAGGGGGAAGGTGATTGGTGAAAAGTGATTGGTGGCGCTTCGCGAATAGCAAATAGCAAATTCGGGGATACCCCCGTGGAGGGCGCCTCGCTTGCGAGGCCCACCTTAGCGCGTGTTGAAACCCAACATGAGCTACGGCGGACGCGTCCGAGGCCGACATAAGCTTCTCGAACTCCTGAACTCCTTCATTTGCTATCTGCTATTCAGGAAGCTCCACCAATCACTAATCACCTTTCACCGCTAAGCTCCATCGTGTCGTCAAACTTACTATAATCCACCGTGTACCGGCCAGCCGCGTCTTCCGTGTAGATCTCAGCGAATCGCCGGTTCCAGGCGATCTGTTCGTTAACATATTCGGTTTGGCTTTGCACTGGGGCTTGTATCACCGGATCGACGCAGACGATCGACACCAGCATCCGGCTGTCCGTTAGTTTCAAATCTTCTGAGTTCAATCCAAACAACGGGCTGGTTTCATCGATCACGTGACGAAGGGTAAGTGCGGCCGGGAAACTGATCAGATGATCGAACTGAAGCCGCAGCGGATAAAACCGGCGAACGTCTTCGCCTTCCTTCGTTAGCTCGCTCCGCATAAAAAGAACACGAAATTCCGCCTCCACCATCGCGTGATGCCGCATATTAGCCAGGCGCACCATCAGCGTCGGAGTGCCATCAAAGGGTGCAACTACCGCGACAGTACTGAACTTGATCCGCGCGGTCGGCCGGGAGAAACGGACGAAGATTAGACCAGTCAAAACCGCCAGACCAAAAAGGCCGACCAAAATCTCGAGCGTGGCGACACAATGGCCATAAAGAGTGGCCGGATATGCATGCCCATAACCGACGGTAGCCAATGTTTCCACGCTGAAGAAAAAATCGTCGCTGTATGATCCCGGGGTTAGTTCGGCGATACAGTTCCCACCCAAAAAATAAAGAGTGGCGAAGATGAGATTGATACAAAGATAAATCCCGAGAACCATGCTAGAATCTAGACTAGGAGCTAGAGGGAGCCGCGCTTCGCGAACCCTCCTTACTCCAATACCCCAATACTCCACCACTCCAATACTCCACCACTCCCTTTCGTTCTTCCTTGCTTTGCGTCCTAGCGTCTTGGCGTGAGTATAAGTAGGTGAACAAGCTCGTTCTGTTGCGACACGGTGAGAGTGTCTGGAATCTGGAGAACCGGTTTACTGGCGGGACCGATGTCGATTTGTCAACGCACGGGCTCGAAGAGGCGGCGTTGGCGGGTCAGCTCTTAAAAGAACCGGCGCACGGCAATACGCTACGGGCGCTAATTAAATATTTGGACCGGGTTTCCCGATGGGCGGATCCCCGCGTTGGAAGTTCCCACGGGGATCCCTCTGGTCTACGAATGGATAAGGATCTGACGCCCCGCGCTCGCTATTATCTTGGTGATTCCGTTGCAGCGCGGGAAGCGCAGAAAGAACTGGTAAGCTGATCTACGTCCAGTGCACCAAGTCTGAGGCTCGTATAGCAGCGCTGCTGCGAATTTTGGCTGGGTGCGCGGCGCGAGGAAGGAGAATACCCGCTGTGGTCTTTGACTGACGAGCAACAAAGCACCCGGCCAAAATCCGCGCAGCCCTTCGGGTTGGGGCGGCGCCGGCGCCTCGCGGCGTTGCTGGCTCGTTAAATAGGGCTTAGCTATTCGCCTCGCCAGCCCCGAAGGCTTTCGGGGCTCCCAACGCTGCTATACGAGCCTCAGACTTGGTGCACTAGTCTTCTCCGGACCTATCGCGAACCGCCTCGACGCGATGATGAATCGTTCGTGCAGCAGTCCTTGATACGTTCACCACCGTATAGGTAGCATTTCGAACGTGTCGCGCTGTCCAATGCAATGGTCCTTCGGAAATTGGCCCTGCGTTCGCCTGAGAAGCGACATACGGCGACAGCAGCGCCACCGCTAGTATCGCAAACATCTTCTTCATATATTGTTTGACGGGTTCGCGGGTGAGTCTGTTCATGGATTTGTTTCCAAGACTGTACCCAAAAAGGACGCTGAGAAACCTACCTAACGGAGTAATGGAGTGATAGAACGTTGGAGTGATGAGGGGCTACACGCGTAACCACCTCTCACTTCTCACCAATCACTTTTCACCTTTCACGCCCGTATCTCCACCGCAACCGTTGCCAGCCGAGTCCCTTTGCGTGAGATTCCTCCCCGTGGATACCCACCTTCTTGAACGGCGGAATCGTATTGCTAACGCGCTTGGCCTAAAAAATGAGCTGCTGCTGATCGGGGCTGGTCAGCCGGTAGCGCTGCCAGAAAATACGGATCAGACCTATCCTTTTCGTTCGCACGCGGAATACTTTTATCTGACGGAGAACGATTCATCCCACGGGGTTCTGGCTTTCGATCCAAAGGATGGAGCTGAAGGATGGGTATCATTTGTTCCCGAAGTCACCGATGCCGAACGAACTTGGGAGGGACGTGAACAAGCCGAAGGTACGCCGATTGCCGCGTTGGAACCGTGGCTAACCAATCGGAGAGGACGGCCGCTCGTGCTTTTAGGTGAACCGATTCGCGGCGTGGTTGCCGATCCGGCGCTGATTGGGCCAGCACGCGAAAAATTCCGGCATGCGCGCCGGGCAAAAGATGCCGTCGAAATTGAGGTGCTGCAACGGGCGGCGCGAGCGACCGCCGCCGGTTTTTCCGCGCTCTGTGAAGCCATTCGTCCCGGTGTAACCGAGCGCCAACTGCAGATTGAGCTGGAAGCGGCTTTTTTTCGGTCGTTATGTCATCGATGTTACTCGTACCTACATCGTGGGGGGTAACCCGGACGCTTTCCGGCGTGACCTCTACCAAATCGTTCTCGCCGCCGAAGAGACCGCCATCGCCAGTTGTACTGTCGGCGCTGAATGGAAAGAACTACACCTTCGAGCTGCGATCCAAATAACCGAGGGATTGGTTCAACTGGGGCTATTCCGTGGTTCGGCTGAGAGCCTGGTTGAACAGTCGGCTCACCAGCTCTTTTTTCCGCACGGACTTGGTCATCTGGTCGGGCTGGGCGTTCGCGACGCCAGCGGGATGTTACCAGGCAGACAAAGGGACGAACGGTCGATGCTTTCTAACCTCCGAATGGATCTGCCGCTACAAGAGAACTATGTGACCACCGTTGAGCCGGGAGTCTATTTTATCCCGGTTATACTTAACGATCCCGGCAATCGCGAAAAATATCGTGATGCAGTCAATTGGGAGCTAGCGGAACGTTATTATAACCTGGGTGGTATCCGCATCGAAGATAACGTGCTGGTGACTGCCGATGGACCGGTGGTGCTGACGAGTGATATACCGAAGGATTTTCAGGGAGCAGTGAAAGGTGAAAGGTGAAAAGCGCCCCGCCTCCTGACGCAATCTTCTGGCGCCACTTTCAGGGCGCACCCTTCGGCCTGGAAACCCAGGGCTAAAAGCCCTGGGCTATGTTGTATAACCGCTTCGCGGTAAAATCCGACAATTGCCCAGGCTGAATTCTGTTAGCGCTTCGCTCCCGGTTCGGGTACCCAATCACCAATCACTTCTCACCAATCACCTTTCACCTCTTGCGCCTCGCCGGCCGGTGCTCTTGCGAACCACCAAATCCGGTCGGAAGACTCGCCTGAGAACGGCTCTTGGCGTACCGTGGATTCTAGCGAACAAGATGTCCAGGCTTTCGCGCGCCATGACATCGAAGTCGGAAGTGGCGGTGGTGAGGGGTGGATTAAAGAAACGGCTCTCAGGCATATTATCGAAACCGACTACCGACACTTCTGCCGGTACTTCGATACCGGCTTCATGCAACGCCAGCAACGCGCCCATCGCGATTAGATCGTTAGCCGCAAAGACCGCAGTGAATTTTTTCGGCGAACTTTTGATCAATGCCTTCATGGCGTCGTAGCCGCCATCCGGTGTCCACGGCGTATGCACGGCTGGCCCGGGTTCAAGGCCGGCGGCTTGAAGTTCGGCTAACCAGCCTTTGCGTCTGAGAGTCGAGCTTCGATAGACTCCATCGCCGAGCAGCCCCGCAATCCGGGTGTGACCGAGTGAAATTAAATGACCGGTCGCTAGCTTGGCACCCAGGACGTGATCGACTCGAAAGGAAGGAAACAACTTTCCGCCATCTAGATCGAGAGTAACAAACGGGATATTGCCCATGGCGGCAGCCAATTCTCGGTTACTCACTGCGACCGGAACATCCACGATGAGCCCTTCGGCTGAAGCCGCGATGAGCTGTTCGGCGCCTGTCTTAGCTTCTGCGATGGTCAAACTTCGCAAACCAAAGATCATCAGAGTGTAGCCATGCAACCGGGCTTCTTTCTCCAGACTGAGAATGGCGTGGGCCGGGTTAATAACCCGGGAAACCGTCTGATGGGACAGGCCTAAGACCTTGGCGACATCATTAAGCGTTGGCGGTTTCACACCCGAATGATTCCTCATAAAATAAATTCACCACAAAGACACCAAGAAAACGAGCGTGAACGCCGTGATCGCCGGGAACGCCGCCAACGAAAATAAAGCTGAGATTCCATCTTTCCTATGTGCTCCCCACTATTTTGGGCTTCGTTCGCGGCGCTCCCGGCGATCATGGCATTCACGTTCGTTTGGCTGGTCTTTGTGGTTAAAAATTAACGTAAGGTAGGGTTTGACGCTTTTCAATGTTGGCGCTAACATGGCGGCGTTTTCCAGTCTTTTTTTAACCAAGTTTCCCCCTTTTGAACCCACCGTGAAATCTACGTTTGCCCCTTGCTTCCTTGCCGCCAGTCTCTGGCTGGCCTGCAACTGCGGCTTTGCCGCCGATACCAATGCTTCCGGAAATCTGCGGCTAATGGCTTTCGGTAATACCGCTGAACTCAAAGCCGTCACCAACGCTGTGGCCCGCTTCAATCAGAAATATCCCAGTGTGAAAGTGGAGATCGCCATCGATCCCATCTCGAACGGGTGGGGCGACTACGTCACCCACGTTCTCTCCCAATTTAATGCCAATAATGCCTACGACGTTTACGGGACTGCCATCGAAACCTTCCGGACCTTCGAGACCCGTCAATTGTTCATTCCCTTAGACGATTATATCGCCGGCCACACGACTTATTCCGATTTCGATCCTGCGCTGTTCAAATACGCATCGAATGGAGGCAAAACCTACTTCATTCCGATCACCTGGAACAACATCATGATCAACTACAATCGGAAGTTGTTCAAAGATGCCAGTGTGGATCTGCCCAAAACCGGTTGGACTTGGAACGATTTTCGCGAGATCGCCAAAAAGCTGACCGTCCGTGACGCAGCCGGCAATGTGACCCAATTTGGTTACGAAGTACCTAACCAGTTCTTTTTTGTGCAGCCCTGGTTTTATTCTAACGGAACCTCCATCCTGAATTCAGACTGGACCGCCTCCAACATGCTCGATCCGAAGGTGTCGGAGTCCCTCCAATTCCTCTACGATCTGATCCATGTCGACAAGGTGTCACCTATCCCGGGGAAAGACACCATGGACAACCAATTTATGGCCGGACAAGTGGCCATGATCTCTCGCGGTCATTGGATTGTTCAGAATGCCAAAGCAGCCAACCTGGATATGGATATCGCTATCCCGCCGAGCAAAGTGAATGACACTACTGTGATCGGGTTTGGCGGTTATGGAGTTTCGAAGACGTCGAAAAATCAGGACCTAGCCAAGGAACTGGTAGGCGAGCTCACCAGCGTCGAAACTCAAAAGGAAGAGGGCGAAGGTGGAGGCGGGGTGCCCGGCCGCAAGTCAGCCGCCGAAACGGAAGCTTTTCTCGCCTTTCCCCCGAGCGCGGCTCTCTATTATCAGACGCTCCCGCATACCTTACCCGTACCATCACCGGCTAATTTCCAGGAGGTAGAAAAAATCTTTATTCGTAACTACACAGCCATGATGGCCGGTGAGATCTCGATCGCTGATGGGGTTAAACGGGCCGATCGAGAGATCAGCGAGTCGTTCAAACGTCTGGCGGAAAGACAGGCTAAGTGACTTAATCGTCCTCGTCCTTCGTCGTCCCGCCGTCGTCTGTATGATCAGCGAGTATGATTGTCAGGGAGGAAGACTATGGCGGGCAGGCTGTCCTCGTCCTCGAAAAGGTGTTTTCCCCCCGGATCACTAGTTACGAATGACTGGTTCTTATTAGCGCTCAGTACCAATGTGCCTAACGAACTAACAAACCTTCGAGGACGAGGACGACGACGAGGACGATTACGATGGAGATGATCGCGCGAACTAAATCCGATCTGGCGAGAGCGCAGACTCGCGCCGGCTATCTTTTCATATTGCCGTCCTCGGTTTTGTACGCGGTCTTCGTGTTGGCGCCGGTCATTGTTACGTTCATCCTGAGCTTTACCTACTATGACCCGATGGCCGGTTCGCATTGGGTCGGGCTAGAGAATTTTCTACGCTTTTTCACGGGTGATCGCTCGCTGCAAATCTTCGGTAACACCCTGGGTTTTGCTCTATTCGCAGTTACAGGAAATGTAGTAGTCGGTCTTCTGCTGGCGCTGGCTCTGAACCGAGCCATGCCGGCGTTCCTGCTTTATCTATTCCGGCTAGCCTATTTTCTTCCGGTGATCATCGCCGCCGCGTTTGTGTCGATTGTATGGGGCTACTTCTATGGCGACGACTTGGGAGTAATTAACTACTACCTGATTCATCTCGGCTTCGCTCCGGTGCATTGGCTGACTTCGAGTCAGACCGCCATGATGTCCATTGTGATCATGGATATCTGGAAGAACACCGGATTTTTCATGATTATCTTTATCGCCGCGCTGCAGGGCGTTCCCAAGAATATCATGGATGCCGCCATCATGGACGGGTCATCCTATTGGCGCCGATTTTTTCGGATTGTACTGCCTTGGATATCGCCCATTGTTTTCTTCGCCATCGTCTATGCTTCGATCGGTGCGCTGCAGGTGTACGAGTCGATAGTGATATTAACCCGAGGTGGACCCGGCGACGCGACTCGCTCCATGTCCATCTACATCGTGGAGGAAGCGTTTGATAATTTTGAAATCGGATATGCCGCCTCGATCTCGGTGATCATGACCTTAGTGATCCTGATCATCACCACCATTCAGCTTTTCGCTTCCCGGCGCTGGGTTCGCCATTAGGACTGAAATGTGAAAGGTGAAAGGTGAAATGTGAAAAGTACGTTAAATAGCTGCGCTCGTTGGCGGCCAGAAGAAATCGCCTGGGCTTTTGGCTTCTTGCTGTCCGTTCTCGGCCCTCCCGCTCGTTCTCGCTCGTTCCCGGGGTTTCCTGGAGAGTGAAAAGATAATGCAAACAAAAGCCGCCCAACGTTGGCTAGACCGGATCATTATTGCCATCATGGCGATCTTAGGGGTCTTCATGATCCTACCGTTCGCTTGGTTATTCAGTATGTCCTTTCGGGCGCCGGGCGAAGCGTACAAGATGCCGCCCAGCTTCATTCCACCAAATCTTGATTTCCGGAACTACTGGGCGGTCCTGCATTCCAGTGTCCCGTTTCTACAGATCTATTGGAACAGCCTATTAGTGGCTGTTCTGGTAACGGTTGGTCAGCTGGTTACTTGTACCCTGGCCGCTTTCGCTTTCGCCCGGCTAAAATTTCCCGGCCGAGACAGCATATTTTTCATATTTTTAGTCGGGTTGATGTTCCCGGCCCAGGTTACCATCATTCCCATCTATCTCGGGTTTGCTAAGGTTGGCTTGCTCAACAATCCGATGGGCCTCGTGTTGATGTATCTGACATCGAGTTTCGGCGTCTTCTTGGTCCGTCAATTCATGCGTTCGCAGCCCCAGGCTTTGGAGGAAGCGGCATTGATGGATGGAGCCGGTTATTTCAAAATCTTCTATCGGATTTCACTGCCCCAGTTAAGGCCGGCATTGTCAGCGCTTGGCATCATCACTTTTACTCAAACGCCATGAGTATGGCTGTCCTGCCAGTCATTCTGATTTTTCTGTTAGCTCAGAAGCTAGTGATCGAAGGCGTCGCGATGAGCGGGATTAAGTCATGAACGAGCGCGACCGAGCGGGAACGAGCGCGGCCGCCGTGAGCATAGACTTTCGGTCGCCCCTTCAGGGCGAGGCTCGCTGTAACCCGTCCCCAGGGCTAAAGCCCTGGGCTATGATCTATAACCGCTTCGCGGTAAATCCGCCGGTTGCCAGAAGGGGCGCTCCACGACCGCAACATTCCAAAACTCCATCGCTCCAATACGCCAATACTCCAATACTCCAATACTCCATTACTCCACCACTCCTCGTCCTCAGAACCGAGGCGCGCTCCACCAATCGACTCCTTGAACTCCTTGAACTCCTTGAACTCCTCCAAGACCCCCATCGATAACCGTTTCATCTACACCGGCGAACGCCGCCAGTATGTCGCTTTTCCGCTTGGCGGTATCGGCACTGGCAGCGTGTCATTGACCGGGAGTGGGCGTTTGATCGATTGGAGTATTCGTAACCGTCCAGCTATCCATCAATTTAATGGTTACAGCCATTTCGCTATTAAAGCGGAGCAGGACGGTAAATTGCTCGGTGCCCGCGTTCTGAATGGTCCCTACGAAGGGATCCCGACTGGTTCGCCCAGTGTGCGTAAGTTCGATGGATTTGGGTTTGGTGCTAATCGCGATTCGTTAGCCGGAGTGCCGCACTTCGAT
>WNFI01187747.1_pt1 | contig 12955 bp, 12 predicted proteins | sample 5400471 | NCBI WGS metagenome assembly WNFI01 (sample SAMN13153348, study PRJNA577476) | soil metagenome | isolation source: 100 cm saprolite on Douglas fir-dominated hillslope | place: USA:California | collected 2013-09-17
TACCGGAAATAACTGTTAGTAACGGTTTTTATAGTGGCCCAGGGCGTTTTTTTGTTGGCAGCCAACAATCGGAACCCCCAGCGAGTCCAAATGCATTACCCAACGACACTCGCGGATCTGCACATTCAGACGTCGTTTTGCTCCCCACCCCAATGCAACAGGGCCATCGTCCCCGAGAAGCATCAGTCGCACCTCCCAACGACACGTTGCCGCCCGCCCCACCCGGACCTGATCTTACCTCACAACCCAACAGAGAAAGAATCGTGCCTACAACAAGCGTCGTTTCCGGCCCCAGAAAAGCTCCCATTCGTCACTCAAGTCCTGTCAATGTCTCTCGCCCGAGCACCCTCACTAGATCATCCTCGTTTAGTGACGCGATGCGCGCGGCGGTCCGTAGTGCACTGTCCGTGGTGGATAGTTCGGCGATCCGGCACTCCTCTTCGGCCGCTGCATCGGAGTCTCCTTCACCACAGGCTGCGGCGCCTCGAGCGCACTTACAAGAACCTGTCCCAAATCCACCTCAGTCCACTGCTCATTCCCGACTCGAGCGTTTCTCTCGCACACAGCGTCGTGAGCGATCCCTACCACCTCAGCATTTGATACCCCATAGACAACCCTCGCAGCATGAGGCGAGTGGATCACAGCCGGCAAAGGCATCTCAGATGGTGCGGCAACGTCAGCGCACTCATTGAGACCAGACCGTTTTGCTAATCAGGGACTTGCCTGGATTTTAGAACGAGATTGAGACCTTGAGATCTAAAGTGGAAGAGGTGCGTTCTGTCTGTCCGGCTATGTCATCTCGCTAATTTTTCTGTTACATAGCTCAGGAGACAAAACTTGGAACAGCAACAATCACTTGACCAGGCCATTTCTGAAAAACGCTCCAAGATAGGCGAAGTTGAGATCCTGCGCTCCACTTTAGAGAGGGTATGGTTATTGTTTGCAATAGGCTCACAAAGCTAACGTTATTCGTAGGCCAAGATGACGCATAGCGAAGAGACGGAAAAACTACGGGAGGCGAGGGAAAATCTGGAAGCTGCTCAAGCCGCGGTGCAGAAGGAGCTAAAAAACGAGCTTGATAGCCTGCGTACGCAACTCATATTCAAGCATCATGAAATAGAGACTTCTCGTAGGGCAGCGCCGCGTGTTACCGTACCTTCCCAGCCAGCTGGGTCTCCCAAGACGCAACGTTCAGATGCACCCAAAACTCCTCATAAATCCCGTGCTACTGTTCCTCAAGGTCTATCTCAGCGGCCGGCAGCGCCACCTCCACGTCTCTCAATGAAGGCACGTCCAACCCTACCAGGGTTCGTTAATGCTTTTGTTATGCCGTCCCAGAGAAAGAACAAGGAAAAGGTACACACATCGGCGATTGAGGAAACCCAAGGGCCACGCGAACAGGACCTAGTTCTGTCACCATTGTCGCCAATCAGTGGTCCAGTCAAGACACACACACAAGCACAACCTGACGAGGGCATGGAGGTTGACGGTGGTGACGTCGGTGGCCAGACTGATAGCATTATATATTCAGAGGTGGATTTCCGCATGGATCTAGCCGATGATGTGAAGACTCCACAGCCGATTGCTGACGTTTCGAGGGCCTCTAAATCTTTCGAATGGGTGAACTGGGTGTGTCTCCAGTTGCTTTATCTCACCTGCTTAGGCTTCACAGTAATAACAGATGAGACAATTGATACTCGCTCACGCAACGTCGCCCCATGCCCCGAGTACAATCCAATTTCTGCTTGCTCAACCACCGCTTGCTGCAGATTACACGGGCACGTTCCACTCGGCCTGCACGTCCCTTATAAGTGTGGTAATAGGCTCGGCTGAGTACGAGCCCGTTATGCGCATTGTTGCAAATTCATTAGCACAGATCACGAATATAACGCTACTCGATGTCCGGGTCAGTTAAACTTCTCATTTCACGTCCAACTCTGAACACAATTCTAGCTGAAGCCATTAATTTCTACACTTAACCTATTGCGACATCTCGTGATCTGCCTGCCATCATTTGTAGAAAATCTATTGGAACCTGTTGATGGCCCTCCATTTCTCCAAACCATCTGTGCTATAATTGTCAACGTTTTACGACCCTCAAATACTAACAACAGATGTCCGGAATATTTGGATCTCGGAAAGGAGGTCTTTTCTCTTCTTGACGCAATTACTTATTCCCTCCCGGCGGAATGTCAGCCTCAGTTGAGCCGTGCCGTTCGTTTCTTTTCCACTTGGCCTTACGTACTTGTAGACTGGCTGTTATCCCACATACCGTGGATGTTCTTACCACGATGCTCAGCAAAAATCAGCCACCGTCATTTTTAGAAAACTCCACGCGCACCCTCTCTTACCTCTCGACCCGTGTGTTATCTTGAACGCCCACGTTCCCTGTTGTACGCTCACGCCCCCGCAGGAGCCAGCATTTTTCGTCCGCTGCTGTCATTCCCGGAGAACACACCGGAAAGTGGCAAAGATTTCGCCAAACTACCGCAGGTGGACAGAATGTGCGCTTTATTGATGGATTCGAGTAGAACAAGTGCCTCAGTGCGTCTCAAGATTATTTTAGCTCAATCCATAGTCATTTCACTTTTACAGGGCTACTCTATTCGTGCTTCCGTGCTTGCCACTCTCATCTCACTCGCACTTGCACATGAGGATGCCTTACGGATCCTTTCCGAGTCTCCTTTCTTCATCCCTTCTCTCGTCAAGCTACTTGCGGACCTTTCTACAGCACTCTGGGAAGAAGATCCAGAGCTCACGGTATCGGAATTGTTTCTTTCTGAGTTTGTATCTCCCTCTTTGTCCTCCCAGAATTTTTTTTTGACAGATGAATGTAGGACAGTAGCTGGGATTGCGCGAGGCATGCTGCTCCTGCACTACGTCATCTTTCGCATCCCAAATGGTCCTGCCAGCCTGCGTGCGCGCCTGCAGGCAGCCCCACCGCGCCACTTCAATGGCATAGGACACCAGTTTGTTGTGGCTCTTGGGCGGTTGAGCTTTGCAGAGCCTCCAGATGAAGTGTCGGGCTCTGACCGGATGCTGTTGGAGCAACTCGCTGATCCCGCCCGGGATGTGATGGATCTAGTTGTGGCCGGACCGGAGAGCGAAAGCGTTTGGTCTTTGTTCCAGGAAGATGAGGGTAGAGGTGAGGAGCGGCGTCAGGATGGGCAGCAGGAAGGTGGTACTGAGCACGACGAATTCGAGGATAACGAAAGTGTGATGGAGGTCGATACGGGCTTACTACAGGACAGTTCGCTGGAATATATATGAAAGATGGGGTAATCATACATATCAGAGGAATCGGCACAACCGCCATGTGCGTCTAACACCTGTCATGCGAACATGCAACGCCACGACGAGTTGTCCAGGGGATGAATACAACGAAATGAACGCGATGCAGAAGGCATCCGACAATTCTTTACTTATTGAGGACTGATCAGCCTATTCACCCCTTCTGTCATTCCCGATGCATTGCCAGTGCAGTGTTCGTACAATGATCCACTTGGGATGATCCTCCGTGCTGTACTTAAGATGGTAGAACCCGCGTGTAGAATCTCAGTCTTCCCATTCAACAGACTGAGGTTCAACCTCAGTCGGTCGTCCCTTTCACGTATCCTTTTTTCCTGACGCTTACCTGTACATAGCGCTGTCGCGTACTCTTGCAGGTACTACCAAATATTAGTCTTCCTATTCATCAGACTGAGCGCTGTCACCTACTACTCTTACAGATTATGATACGCGTTTGTGACGTCCCACACCTCGAGGATGACGGCAGTAACTACGCTTCTTGGAAGGACCATGTCCAAATGGTCCTCAACCTGCGCGACCTCTGGGGCGTTGTAGATGGCACTGAAGCCAAACCCGAGCCATCAGCCTCACACGAGGAGCACAAGAAGTGGCACCTCAACGATCTCGAGGCGCGCGCCCAAATCACCCTCACTTTGAAGGACGTGCCTCTGACTTTGGTCCTTGACGCCACCACGGCTAAAGAGTGTTGGGATAAATTGCTGATTCGCTACGAAAGAAGAGCGGAACAGTGGATAGGCTTCTTAATGGAAGAAGTCTTCCGAAAAACTCTCTCCGATGCTGAACCCCTCGAGCCCCAAATTAATGCTTTGACTCGTGCGGCGCGCACCATCACGAACCTCGGACTTCAGCTCGACGACAAGTTGGTTGCCTGGGCCATTATATCCTCACTCCCTCCCTCGTTTTACACCCTGCAAACAATCCTGTCGGCCTCCAACCCGTCTGACTTGTCGCCGGAGTATGTCCTGGAGCAGGTAATCCTGTATGAGAAGCGTCGCGTTTACGAGTCTGGGATGGGAGCGGCAAAGAAAACTAAGGCGAAGGAGAAGAGAAGGCAAAGAAGGGGTGCACCCGTTGCCAGAACCGAGGGGACGACGTGAGCAGTGGTTACGGTACGGTATACTAGTACTAGGCTGAGGCCTGCCTGTGAACCACCCGTGTATTTTCCCTTGACCACCACCGAATTCTCCGTCTGAATTAGGAACGCATTGGTCGTCGTCCTGCATTAGATTAAGCTCAGTAATCCAATGTAAAGAGTCAGTGTGCAATCGTAAGACAGGCAGTCAAGCCCAATAGGCACTCTTGTCTCCTTGGCTATTTCCGCCATCTATCCAAGTCTGGCATCATTAAACTCGAACAGTGTCCCACCCGAACAACAAAGGAAAGAAACATATCACGCTTATCCGACCATTCTTATTCAATACCTCTTCGCAGCCCCGAAGCCAGCACATAGAAGGTCACATGCAGTAAGAAGAACCAGATGACGAGCGGTATAAGATGCAATTGTGTTCTATGTGTACGTAAAAGATGAAGCAGAGCTTGTATGTACTAGATACTTGACGTCCTAGCACCGTGTCTAATCAAGCGTCAGATCACTTCAGAGTCAAAAGTCACCGTCATCGTCAGACGCAGTCGAAGTCTCCATGTCCCACGCTGCAGAAATCTGCCGTTTTTTTGATGCGGCCGAGCGCGAGCTTTCAGCATAAGATCCTTCTCTGGCACTACTTGTATTTTAAAGTGGGTGCAAAGTATAAATTCCAGAGAACACAAACGCACCGACCGAGGGATGGTTCTCTGCTACGCTTCTTGGGAACTGTGGAGGAAGAAGAGTTCTTTTCTCCCCGTTGCTGGTGGTGAACTACTTGTCGGTCGATCTCGGCCATCCAACCTTGATAGACTTTTCCAGGTGCACCCTTCCGTCGGCGTTCGGCCATCTTTTCCTCTACAGCCTGAGCGCGTTCGAACGTCAGTCTATCGTGTATCGGCGTCGATGCCAATGACATTATGTCTATCGACTGAGATTCTCGAGCCTTTTCAAAGCGTTGGTTTTTCATCGCTTCATTCCAACTGGTGACGAAAGCCGGGTCACCCTCAATATTGCGCATCCAAGTGGTATTGGTGCCGTCTGGACGACTCCAGTTCTGCCATCGAACCTTGTGTATCATAGATGATTATAAATCAACACGAAGGGTGGAATGAGAGAACGAGAGGGCTTAAGCTTGCCTCGTAACTGAGCAAGGTAGTATGAGGTTAAATGAGTGGCATTCTAAGGGAGGTATGACCATACCTTGGCATGCCAAAAACGTCGACGTCCTCACCGACGATGCCGTGCACTGGCCATTCATCCCCGTCATCATCAGTCTCTGGCGGCGTTGGAGAGCGAGCAATCCTGTTCATCTCTGTGGGTGTGTTGAGCCTGAGTGACGGTCACCGGCGCTTTTCCTCCGAGTCGTCTTCCGCTGACTTCAGTTGGAGGTCCATGCTGAACCGATGAATATCTTGAGAGGAATATCGTACAAACAATGGCTGCTGATACCCTTTTATCTTCGATACCCGGGATATCCCACAGCCAACAGTCAGCTTTGAAAAAGGGTGGGTCTTTGCCTCTATAGAATTCCGCCGTTTATAGCCGTGTTTTCCACAGGCGGCTTCATCACTGTCTCTGATGTCCTCCTCTTTCCCCTCTCTGATGTTTCGCAACGATGTAGATTGGCTCCTCAGGCCGTGCAGAGTATCGTCGATTCCATTGCTCATACTTTGGCCCACCCGCCAAGTCTTCTAAGCGATGTCGTGCGCAACGGCAGCGAAACCATCACGACTGGCGACGCAACACTCGATGAGATGCTCGGGGGTGGTATCAGAGTCGGTATGATCTGGGAATTCGTTGGAGAAGGGCAAGTCGTCGTACCACATACATCATCACTTGACTTGGGAACTCACAGTTCGGGTTTTCAGTGGAGCTGGCAAGACACAACTAGCGCTGCAACTCTCACTTCTCGTACAGCTCCCCATCGACCACGGCGGCCTCAGCGGCTCAGCATGTTACCTCACCACCTCCACCAGTTTACCGACTCCCCGTTTGATCCAGCTACTGCACCAACACCCTCTCTTAACAGGTTCACGCTCCACACTCGATAACATCCAAACAAGCGCCACAAAATCCGTATCTTCCCTTCTGCACGCCCTCACCGACATCCTCCCTGCCTCCATCAATGCTGCCAAAGCCCGCTCTGCTCCACTCAAGCTCCTTATCATCGACTCACTCGCCGATCTCCTCATGGAAGACGCGAAAATATCCACGGCGACACTAGCGGACCGCTCGCGCAACCTCTCCGCCATCGCGGCGCAACTACACGCCCTCGCAACGACTCACCAGCTCGCAGTGGTAGCCATCAATCGCGTGGCGGACGTGTGGGAGCCCCGCCCAGACGCAGATATAGGTTTTCCCGGTGAACTCATCTATGCGGATCATGCGCGCCTATTCGGACGTGCGGAAGGGGATGGCGCTCTCTCCAAAAAGAGTGCCGCCCTCGGTCTCGTGTGGGCCAACCAAGTCAACGCGCGTATCATGTTCGCCCGTACTGAACGACGCCACTATTACTACTATTATCAGGATCACCGCCACTACCCCATTCACAGCCACAGCCACCATCACGGAGCCCCGCCCGCGGCGGCGGCGGGTGTGCTGCCCTCGGAAGGTCACGACCACAAGCGGCAGCGCTTGAACGAGAACAATGAAGACGTCGTCCAGGTCATCGTTCGTCGATTGACGGTTATTTTTAGTTCCGTCTGTGCACCCGCTTCGGTCGATTTCATTGTCACGTCTCGAGGTGTGGAAACGCTCGTGGAGGATTTGGAAAATGCGCCGGCGCCGGCGCCGGCACCCTCGACGACAACGACGACCAATCTTACGACCCATGCTTTACCGGTGAACGAGGTGGTGCGTGCACCGCAGCTGCCGTTGGCTGAAGTTTCGCCCCTAGACGTCGGTTCCGTTGTGAGTGAGTTCCGGCTTCCACAGCCACAACCTCAGCCTGGAGAGACTTCTTTTGGAGAGGCAGCAGTGGAAGAAGAGGATGAAGATGCCTACTGGCGTGAAGTGGATGATTTTCCATTTTCCAGCGATGGCATCGATCTCGTTCAGGAAACGAATGCGTCGTGAATCTCTGATTGTAGCATTTTTAGTAGCAGCGTTTTGTGTCCTAGGAGATACAAGTACATTGTATTTTAATCATTCATGTGTCATGTCCCGCGTTTGGATTATGGCTTCCATGGTTCCTCCTCTGCTGGCTCCCAAGGCTTCAACGGGATATCCGTAAAGCCTTCAAGCTTATTGGGATCCTCTTCTTCAGTGAACTGCCCAGCGTGAATAAGCATCGGTGATGAGATGACTGGTCTAGACGAGACGAGCTGCAGCGGTGAAGGCCTCCTAGACCTCCTCTTCTTCCGCCCGTGGTTAGCACACGCGGCAGCGCAGGCAGCTGGATATATATATATATATCCGTTTGAGCTATCAAAGAAAAAAAGATCGGAGACGGTATAATGATACGCACAAGCAACGACAGAGATCCAGGCCAGGACGAGTCCCAGAATAATAACCGCGGTGTGGCATGTGCCGCGTCGCTCCAGCTTGGCACAGAATTCAGCCTCCCTATCTAAACGAATCGGCCATCCGATTGCCGCACCTACAGTTAAGTTATTGGTGGCATCAGCATCAGCATCAGTCATGAAGGAAGCACAGCACATGTATGGTTACGAAGCCTGGCAAAAACTTACAAAAATCGAGTACGGTCACGCAGAGAAAGGCTTTCTTATCATGCTTCACGTCGTTGAACACGCATGAGCGCATGAGCATTTTGTAGATTAACCTGTCATCATATGGAAGAAATGGGTTGAGACGATTGACCGATTCTCATGCAAAAAAAACAGAAGATTCACATTGAGACGAGGATGATGCTAGCTAGCGAGTTGAAGGTCACCAGAGTAATTTCTACCCCTGGAGTTTCAGAATTTTTGAGTCGGGATCAGTAAGAACACATCAATGGGGAGACGGACCTGTAGCGACACTATCGACAGTGATGATGGCGATCAGAGGCAGAATAGCATTGATAACAAGCAGAAAGACTTTTGACCAAGGGAAGGGGGGGGGGAGGAACAATTAGGTTAGAATCAAAACACGAGCATTCTTGGACTCACAGTAAGACAAAAAACCAGGGAGCCAAGAGGGATACGTGAATTCAAGACGAGGCATCTTGTCACAGACAAGTTGACCAGTTCGACGTAGTGTGAAGGAAATAGGTTGCATCCGGTAAGAGAGAAAAGTTAATAAACGGCACAACAGCTGTGTGAAGTATTAGGGGTTTAGGGGGAAGATCAGGAAAAGACGGAAACACCACCCCTTCGACCACGTATATAAATTAGGTGTGGCTTTTTCTTTGTGGTATTTTCTACCCTTTGGGGTGTGGAACAGAATAGGTACTAATCGTCGACCACAAAGCGGATCGAGAGACCAACTTGAAAACCGACCGCATTGTTACGGAAAGAAACGTGGAAAAGTATAGACGACGGATGGTTCTAGTATGGTTCTACAGTGGCCAGCAGCCACCAAGCCGAACAAGTGACCGGGGAAAAAAGAAAGAAAAGATATTCCAGCAGCAGCAGCGGCTTTCCCGCTCTGAGTCGGCGGCTCGGGAGGGGCGAGGTGATAAAGGCCAAAAACATCCTTCACGAAAAAGCATGAAAAGAGTATGATTTTTTGACGGAAAAGGTCAATCGATGTCATACAATTTACACACTTTTCCGTTAAGGAATTTCTGAGCCTCGCCACTTCGTCTCGAGTTGTGCCCATATGATCCTAGTTAGTGGCAACTAACAGATTCTTCGGGCAGTAGTCGACAAAGGGAGGAGTACGTGTCCCAGAGCCAACAGCGAAAGAACTTGGAGGAGGATATCTGAAAGCCCAGTTAGCCTGCATGAGCCTCGAGCACTTGCTCGAGCAGGTTTGGGAAGAAGGGGAAAATTGTTGGCGAGGCAACTGCCGGGAACGACCATCGGAGTTATCCGAAAACTCCCAGCGACCAGCAATGACTCGGATGCACAATGCACAAGGCCTAACGATATTGCGACAAAAACACAATCAAACTAGAATACAAGGCTAGCCCACTACGCAATGATATGCAAGACACAGGGACCCGAGCCGCCAAGGACGGGTGATGCAACGGGACAGAAAAAGGAGCAGTCGACTGACTCGTCTACGTCCACGTCCAAAAGGAACTGGTGTCATAACACGACTGGAAAAAACATAATTATACTTGAGGAAAAGAACTGAATGAACTTCATCAAGCGTCCGATGATACTTCCAACCAGGCATCCTGACCAAACGTGTTCTCGCCAGAATAGCTCACATAGAGGAAGTTGTCCTCATCCCTGAAAATTTACGACGAGTCAGTGCTGATGAAGCACGGCTGCTGCGGATCGTCACTCACTTATGCTCCTCGTATATCGCGCTCATCAGCGCTGCAGTTGGCGGTAGGGTTTCCTCCACGAAGATGAAAATAGCTTTCTCAGGCGCGAGCTTGATGCGCTTGCGAATCACGTAGACGAATTGACCGACGGTTAAATCCTGCGTGTGCAAGAAGATGAGTGAAAGGGTGAGGTGAGAAAAAAGGGGAGGGGGGAGAAGAAATATCAGCAGATCGTTTGGCGTGGCATGGTCGTAGGGTTCACATACAGACGGCACCAAATATTTCTTCTTGTCTATGGTGGGGATGTCCGTCCGGTCCGCCTTCTCGCAGATTACCTGTTCGTATAGATTATGTTACATTAGGGCACCACACCACCTCAGAGAAACGATAACGAGGGATAGTACAACGTACAGGAATGCGATCTGGGTACTTCTGGCGAATGCGCTCAGCTTCAGCCTTGCGTTTCTCTGGGAAAACAAGGGGAATAAGTATGATCTGATCAGATAGAGGACTCCCGCAGCAAAACGCGTGGCAACTCCACGCCGCCGCTGCTGCTCACCGAAGGGGTGTTCATCCTTGAATTTGGAACGCATTGTGATTTAATGAAGTGAAGAGCGAAGGATCTGTTTGAGTTGGGGTAGAGGGTTGAGCGATGTAAGAGCGGGAGGGAAAGGCCGATGGATGAGAATGAGTGAGGCTTATAACAGTGAATAGGGCCGGGCAGGTTGTGGTCGAATCGAGTCAACAAAGCACAACAACCTTTCCACGCTTATTTAGTCGCTCTCCCAGCTCTGGCACAAGGACAAATCCAGTCATTCCCCACCGCAGTCGCCGCTTGCGTGTGCGTGTCCATCGTCCTGTTCTCTCCAGAACCGTTCTCTTGGGCAGTCAGTGGCACCTCTTATTTCGTCTCAGTATCATAGTGTGAGAGCTACATATTTCTGGAATCCATCGGCTTCACAAGGAACATCTTAACTTTCCCTCTCTGCGTGTTTTTGTCCTTCTCTACTTCGATGCTCACCGTCACCTTGTCGAATACCGCAATCTGGACATCTTCACCTCCTGGTCCTGCTGATCCTACCGTGAATGTATAATTGTCCGCGTCAAACCTTGTCTCACGCTTGAACGTAACTAAACCTTCGATACCAAGCCTGTAGAATAAGGTCAAAATTTGTGTTAGATTTTCCGCTCTGCTCTGGAAGACGAAAAGTGCCACCGACTTTGAGACGAATACATTGAGCCCGTTTCGGAAAGTCCGGATGACAAATGCCTCCTCGGTCACTCTACTCGGCCTAGACTTCTCAGCTCGGGCTTTGAGTGCGAGACCTACGTAAAACTCTACGCTCGCACGGCCTGCCATCTGTGCCATGCGATGTCTTCTGTTCACGACATCTAATGTATGCTCAACATGCGTCTTTGAGTGAAGGGACGCGTGAAGAGGGTGATAGGAAATTGCCGCAGCAAGTTGCCGATGTACAAGAACATCTAGAAGGCTTTCTAACAATTGCGGGACCACGAGGGAATGCCGTACTTACCAGCATACCGTCGGATGGGGCTTGTAAAGTGTGTGTAAATTGCGCTGGCCAGGCCGTAGTGTCCAAAAGTTTCCTTAGACACGCTCCCGGAGCAGAAATATTCTGCGGACAACATGCAACGCGTAGCCATGATCCTGACGAGTGTGTTAAATGCAGGCTCTTTGGGATCCTAAAACCGTAATCTCAGTGCTCCCGTGTGGAGAAATCAATCGTCTAGGAGAACTCACAATGCACTTATCTAGTGACGCTGCTAGCGCGCCAGAGCTAGACACCTCAAACGATATCCCGCGACGCTTCAGGAGAATATCCTGGAGCTTCTCAAAGTTCGTTTTCGGGGGTGGCATGTGCCTTCTGAGAACAGCAGTTTGCGGGAAAGCCTCCTGGATCCTTCCGGCAACGCTTATATTCGCAAGAAGCATGAACTCTTCAACCAGACTGTTTGTTTCGCGCAGTTCCTTCTGCTCAACATCTATGGGGTCTGAGGACTCTGCGCTATCGAGATGAATCTTGACTTCTGGCGATGCGAGGTTGAGTGCTCCAGCAGCCATGCGACTTGCTTTCAACTTCTGCGCAAGCGTGTTGAGAAGGCGGATGCTATTTGTTAGATCATCTTGCTGATGTCTGTCTATCCATGAGATCGATCACGGAAGTGGAAAGGAGTCTAACGAACGGGTCGTCTTTGCGAATTTGTGCTTCCTCGTAAGTGAATGCACATTTTGATGCAATAACAGACTTGGTAAACCGAACGTCCACAATTTCCGCGTCAGGTGTCAACTCCTATACGTAGAGGTTATCATAAACTTTTCACTATGAGTAACGAAACGCCTACCCAGATCACCGAGAATGCTAATCGCTCAACAAAGGGTCGGAGAGAGCAAAGGTTCGTCCCTAGAAGGGCCGGCAGCATGTCTATACGTTTGTCAACGAGATACACTGTGGTTCCGCGCGCCGCGGCTTCGACGTCCATTGGGTTGTCCGGGAGAACAAAATGAGAAACGTCTGCGATATCTGAATCGGGGCTGTATAAGAATATTCTGATTGAATGAATGCGTCGTGCTCACGAACGCCTGCTTCGACATTCCCACTGGGCAATCGACGGGCATGTAGAGCGTCATCAATATCTTGACAACCTTCGCGAGCAGTTTTGTTATAGCCGTTTCCGCCAAAAGTCAGACATACGCACCAGGGGGATCGATGCTACATATATTGAGCTGTCGCAAGTCTTCACGGCCTCTCCAAATAGGGTCGGAATCCCTTTTCGGTGGCACCACCCACTGCTCGCCTTCAGGCGGCAAGCAATCCAAGATGGCCTTCCCAAAGGGCCTATATGGAACGTCAAACTCTAGCAGCAAGCTTTCTTGCTCGGCTTCCTTGCTTTCGACTTTTCCGAGAGCTCGGACGAAGTGGCCTTCGGGATAGCGCGACGTTATATCCCACTTGTCTATTGTGACAAGAATCTTTTGACCAAGAAGCGCCGGTGCCTGGCGGGTACGCATTCGAATGCGCGGAAGAAGACGCGAGACCGGAGTTGCGAAAACAGTCTGTTGAGAGAGAGATGTCGTTGTCGACGAATTCAGCGTAGTACTATCGATATGGCAGACATATCTAAATGAGAAGCGAATAATGTCAATACCGGTAGCACAGCACCCT
>WNFI01078186.1_pt1 | contig 12954 bp, 15 predicted proteins | sample 5400471 | NCBI WGS metagenome assembly WNFI01 (sample SAMN13153348, study PRJNA577476) | soil metagenome | isolation source: 100 cm saprolite on Douglas fir-dominated hillslope | place: USA:California | collected 2013-09-17
CGCTCGCCGGCAATGCGCGCCAGATACAGTGCGGCTGCGGCGTAGAGGACGCCGACGAGTCCGCTCCTGCAAGTTGCGCCCAGCGCCTCCAGTTTCGCGATGGTCGCGCCCGCCAGGGACCCATGGCTGGCCAACGTATCCTTGGGCCACGCCGGAGAACGACCGGACAAGGTCACTGGTGGCGGCAGTCCCGAGAGCTGCTCCAACCAGTAGGTTCGGTCGCGCGCGCAGCGCGCCGAACTTCGGTACTGCTCCGTGTCCGCTACTACATCGGACCAGAGACTCAAAGCGGGCAGCGGCGGCCCATTACCCACGAGGATTGCGCTATACATATCGGCTACGCGCTGCATGAATAGCGTGCCACCCGAAAAGTCCGAGACCAGGTGGTGGAAAATGCCATACCACATGGTGTGCCGCTCACCGAGTGCGATGAGTGCGAAGCGGTACAGCGGTCCGCCATCCAGCAGATCGAAAGGCCGTTCAAAATCTGCTTGCATCCACGCCAGCGCGGCGGCGTGAGGGTCGGCAGATACTCGCAAATCGAGCTGCGGGATTTCGACCTGACCCACCGTAGCGCGCACCTGGGCCGGACCGTTGGGTGTGTCGATCAATCTAAAGCGCAGCGAATCGCAGTCCGCCAACGCGCGGCCAACAGCCGCCGTCAGAGCTTGCTGGTCCACGCCCGAGAAGACCTCGACATATCCTCCGATATTGAAGAAAGGGTTCGTAGGCGCGAGCTTCTGTGCACGCCATACATCCGTCTGCGCGGCGGTAAGAGGCAAAGAGAACGGCTCTGCGGATCGGTCCGGAGTGTGATTCAGCGCCATTTGAATCCGAGTAAATGGAGTACCCGTTGAGGTAGCGCCCCATTGGATACTCGCGCTGTCTGTAAGCTATGTAGAGAGATGTGCGCTCCGCGATTCCGGACGCGAGCCAGTCCATTGACTGTTGATCCAGTCAAGGCATTCCTGGCGTGAAGCTCGCGGCCTGGCCACAGTCCATCCGTTGGGCACCTCGCGAAAGGTCGGCCACAAGCTGTATTGCCGCTCGGGATTCACGAGAACGCAGAATTCCCCGTCTTCGGCCTCGAAGATATTGGTGGCCACAAAGCAATTCCTTGGCGAGCCCGCCGTGAATCCAAAGCGATATGTTTACACAGCACACCGGAGGCCTCCACGACATGGTTCATAGCGGCGATCGGCAAACTATGTCAGCGCACGTTGCCTGGGGTGCAACCGCGAGTGGACAAGTGATGCGTGATGCGTTAGCATCTGGTGCATGAGGACGACACTCGACATAGCTGACGACGTGCTGCAGGCCGCCAAGGAACGGGCAAAGCGCGAGCGGAAGACCATCGGCGAAATGATCTCCGAGCTAGCTCGGCGCGCTCTGACGACTCCGCAAGCGCCGCTCTCGGTGAAGGAGCCTAGGGCAGTTTATGGGCTTAAGCCGTTCGCGCGACGTGGCGGTATCGTCACGAATGAGTTGATCGACAAGCTTCGTGACGAAGATGCGTACTAGCCGCGCCCGCCTTCGGTGGTCACATGCGCGTCATGCCGCCACCAGTGGGCCCGAAATCGGCGCACTTTAACAAGTGCGCGCGTTGTTGGATGTCAATGTGCTGATCGCGTTGCTGGACTCCGATCATGCATCCCACGATTCAGCGATTAATTGGTTCGCGAAACATGCGCGGGAAGGTTGGGCGTCATGTCCAATCACGCAAAACGGGTGCATTCGTATCATGTCGAATCCGGGCTATCCAAACCCGTTACCAGTCCAAGCCGTCATTGAGCATCTAGCCGATGCCTGCCGCCAAGATATCCATGAATTCTGGCCGGATGAAGTCAGTCTGTTGGATTCGGAAGTTGTGGATACGACTCGAATTCATGGACCGCGGCAACTGACTGACATTTATCTGCTTGCTCTCGCCGTTCAGCATGAAGGAAGGCTCGTTACTTTCGCTACCGGCATTCCGCTCGCCGCAGTCAGGAAAGCTACGACGCAGAACCTGTTGACTCTGTAAGCAGCTTTTTTTGCGGAGGAGTATTCCGCGTCGAGCAACGCCTCACGCCGCGGAAGTGGCGTCCCTAAATCTAGAAAATTCGAACGAGCTTTTTGAAACCCTTGAAGAATGGAACGACTGCCTCTTACGCCAACCCGCCAACCCGCCCCTGGTGCTCCAGGACCGGCCACCATATGCGTTCCTTCATCCTCTGGAAGTTCCGTCCCGCCTGATGTTGCAAACGACCAGTCTATAGACTAGTCTTCTAGTATCGACGGAGGCAGTTACTCATGAAGATTGAAATCGGCGCATACGAGGCAAAAACGAAACTCCCGGAGTTGTTGCGCCAAGTCCAGGCGGGCAAACGATTCACCATTACAAATAGGGGCAAGGCCATCGCGGATCTCGTTCCAAGCGAGGGCCAGACTGCCAAAAACCCGGCGGCAGCCATCGATCAATTTCTCGCATTCAAGAAAAGCAACCCGGTACGAACGAAAATCGACATCAGGGCCGCCATTGAAGAAGGCCGGGAATGAGATTTGTTCTCGACGCCTCAGTCACGTTGTCCTGGTTACTAAGGGACACTGCTCCGCGCGACGAGGCTTACCCTTTGGCAGTTTTGAATGCCCTACGAGATCCCGACACGGTGGCCATAGTACCAATGACGTGGGGACTCGAGGTTGCGAACGTTATCGCGCGCAGTGAAGCCAAAGAGCTGGTGACCGCGGCACAGAGTGGGTCGTTCATCTCGTTGCTCGGAGGCCTATCGATTGAAGTCGATGTCGATACGTTCACGCATGTCCTTTCCGATACCCTGCAGCTGTCACGACGCTATCGGCTGTCGTCCTACGACGCATCGTATCTGGAGCTTGCTCTGCGCAACGGCGGCCCGATAGCCACTCTTGATGACGACCTACGGCGCGCAGCGATTAAAGCAGGCGTCAAGATATTCAAACCGACATGACGCGGCTCAACTGCATAGGCTTTCCTCGCACTTGTACCTCAATCCGTACCCGTGGCACTCCGTATTCAAATCTGTGACGTGGGCAGAGTCGCGGATCTATGGGGATTTGAACGTCGGCAGAAGCCGCTCTGCACTAAATTCGTGGAATCCGAATCATGTAGTCATCGATCTGCGACAGACACAGCCTGCGCGCCGGCTGCCCTGCAAAGTACCCGCGGAACCAGTCCGCCGTCCATTCAAGTGCAGTCGCCAACGGTAGACGACCCCGCCACCCGAGAAAACGTTCCGCCTTCTGGGAGTTCAATCGCAGCTCCATGGCTTCGTGCGGATAAGATGCCGAGTCGCGAACCCATGCCGACGCCGATTTCACACCCCATGGAGCAGCCAACAGTTCGACGACGCGAGAAACAGGCTGCGCGTCCGCATCGCTCGGCCCAAAATTCCAACCACCCGCAAACTTCTTGGGATCTCGGTAGAGAGCTTCAGCCAGGGTAAGGTACCCGCTCAGGCAGTCGAGAACATGCTGCCACGGTCTGGTGGCTCCTGGATTGCGGAGAACCACAGCCGCCCCCTTGTTCAGCGCGGCGACGGTGTCGGGAATGAGTTGATGCGGCGTCCAGTCGCCTCCACCAATGACGTTTCCCGCGCGCGCGCTTGCAAGACCAATCAGGCAACCTTCCTGCCCCTCGCCCGAGAAGTATGATTGGCGGAAAGCAGTTGCGACCAGTTCTGCGCAGGCTTTGCTGCTGGAATATGGATCGCGACCTCCCAGAATATCGTCCTCGCGGTACCCCCAAACCCAGCCGTGGTTCTCATAGACCTTGTCCGTCGTCACATTGATTATTGCGCACCTGCCCTTCAGGCGCCGCACGGCGTTGAGCACGCTGGCCGTCCCAACCACATTGGTGGAATAAGCCTCGACAGGGTCGGCATACGCATCCAGAACGACAGAGCGGGCCGCGAAATGCATGATCACATCCGGTTCTATGCGCGCGATCTCTTCGCTGATTTTCGACTGCTCCCGGATATCTCCGGTCACGGAATCGATCACCTCGCCGATGGCCGCCTGACCGTAGAGATTCGGATCCGTGGGCGGCGGTAGCGAATATCCGTGGACCCTGGCTCCGAGCCTGTGAAGCCACAAACACAACCAACTCCCCTTGAAACCGGTGTGTCCGGTGATCAATACCTTTCGATCACGCCAGAACTCGTTCGTCACGGCCGATTCGCCGCCCACCCTCAAGCGCGTCGTTTGGAACGAAGGCTGGCCGCGGAAAGTGCCGACTCCGCGGCCCGCTCCCCGCTGATGAAGCTTTCATCAGTCCACATGTAACCCCAGTCGCCGTAGCGGCCGCAGTAGTGGATGCCAATGTCGTCGAGGTAGCCGTGTACCGTTTTCAGTGCCTCGGCCCGATCGAGATCGAAGATAACATTTGCGTACCGAACCACTTCCGCGCCGCGGGACAGGATTCGGTCTTGTTCGCGAAGAATGCCGCATCGATGCAGGTCGACAATGACTTGGTCGATGATGGACTCCGTCGGCTGCTTCAGCGGGCGATACTTGTCCGAGAAGTAGACCTCGGCCTGGATGCTGCCACAACCGGGAGGCGCATTGGTCACGGACAACATATGCGGAAAACTGAGGCGCGTAAAACAAATGTCCTCGTCGTAGATATATGTGATCTGGCCCGCGGAAAGATCCGCACGATCGACTCCGACATTGACCAAGACGCAGGTTGAGCACGCTAGCTGGCGCGAGGCAGCCACTACCTCCTGCGGGACGCCGGCAATCATGGGTACCAAGCTGGGCAGAGGGATGGACGAGACGAGCGCACCGTATTGTACGGAGAGGCCGTTTGAGAAACGCAACACCCTCGCTTTCGGATCGATGGCCGTCACCTCGTGCTGCAGTTTGACATCGGCAAGGTCAGGCAGCGGCTTGAGATAGGAGATAAACCCGCCTTGCTTCGGGTACCGGAAATGCGTGATGTAGTGCACTTCCGGCGACCATGGTGCCAACGCGCCACGCAGCATCTCCTGCAAGCTGGGGCGGTACATGCGCGGCCCCAACCATTCCGTGCTCATGTTGCTGGAGTCCGTGGTGTGATACTTGCGCGTGTACTGCATGGGAAACAGTTCCGCAAATTTGTGGCCATAGCTCGCGATCAGCCAGTCCTCATAGTTTGCGATCGGCGGTTCCGGCTTGTCGTGCACCTTCACGAAGTCCGAGATGATCTCCACGATCAAATCTTTCGGCAAACCATTGAGGTGCAACTGCACTGGATGTGTCAGTCGTAGTCCGCGCCAAATGTTGTCGAGTTTCACCTGCAGGGCGACATATTCCTGATCGACGAACTTGGCAAGCAGCTCCTGAATACGCGGATCCTTCGTGAAGGAGATGTGCGGTCCGAGATCGAATAGAAACCCATTGTCGTTGCGGAACGCGACGGTGTGCCCGCCATAGTAGGAGCTGCGTTCATAAAGCACGGGGCGAATGCTCTCGCCCTTGAGCCGGTGGGCCGCGCCAAAACCCGCCATGCCCGAACCGACGACAACAATATTGGTCACTTGAATGAGCCCTCTGGAGTTTGATTTAGTGTCCGCCGCCGGCCGCGACCCTGGGCATCTCGTGAACCCCGCCCAGACCAACGGGAGATTGAGCCTGCCAGCGATGCATCTGCTCCAGCCACAGCTCATCGCTCAAACGCAGCGCCGGCATCCGGACATCGTTGAACGACAGGACCTCGTCCTTGCCAATGTCGCGGAGAAGGACACAGCCTTCCGATAACGCAATGGGAAGGGCATTCGTGGCACGCGCGGCGGCATGATTGTCGATCAATCCGAAACTGGTAAAGCCGCCGATGCCATCCAGGCGTTCACCGGCTTTGAGCGCGCGCTTGGCGACGGTGACCACTTCACAGAACGGGCCGCCCCTCGGAGCGACGGTTGGATCCGAATGCAGCACTGCGCGCGCGATCGTCGAGGGCAGTTGGATGTGAGGCAGGTGGAATGGCGTATAGAGTTCGCGCACGTACTGACATGCGGGTCCGACCATACCGCGTTTGGCCACGCCGAACCCGGTGGCATTGGCCAGCACGGTGGTTTCCATGGACAGCTTGGTCGAATCCGCGAAAGAGGTAACCTTCCTCACGTCCTGATCGTTCGCCTTCGCAAACGCCGCTTGCGTGTCCGGATTGCGGTAGTAATCGACCATTCCCTTGATATTGCCCGCCGCGACCGGACGCATACCCACTGACTGACAGTAGCGGACCAGCGTCATGGCTACGCCGGGCTCATCGCCGTCCGTATGAGTCAGTACAACGCCTGCTTCATCGGCGCGCGCTTTGAGAATCGGTCCGAGCAGGGAGTCGAGTTCCGCGTTGACCAGCACAACCGGCTTGCGGTGAGCGAAAGCGTCCAGCACGACACTCGCCCCGAAATCCACGCTGCCTGTCACTTCGACGATGATGTCGATCGCGCTGCATCGGGTCAGCACGGTGGGATCGTCCGTCAGAACGACGCGGCCGCGGTCGATGGCTGCCGCGGCCTTGTGTGCCGATTCGGCCGCCTCCCAGCCCTCTATTGCCGCCTCGCGCAGCGCGCGTTCAGCGTGCGCCGGCGTGCGGTTCGCGATTCCCGAAAGACGCATGCCGGGCACCGGTGTGCCCAGCTGCAGCGCGATCGCCCGGCCCGTCGCGCCGGCGCCGATGACGCCCACGCGGATCGGCCGATGGGCCGTCTCCCGAGCCTGCAGCAGGTGATAGACAGAGTTACTCTGTGGCGGCATATGTAATCCATTCCCTTTCATGTAATTTCTCCGGTAGCGGACGGCGCTTGCGGCTGGGTAAGGGGCCAGCTCCGATCTTGTTCCGATATCACTGTCACAGGCATCGGCCACGCTATCTTGAACGCTGGGTCATCGTGCCGAGCGCCTTTGGCGTAATTCGGCGAAAATTCACAAGACGCAATGTACAGGAACTCCGTGTTGTCCTCCAGCGACTGGCAACCGTGTGCACAGCCCTCTGGTACGAGCAGCATGTGGCCGTTCTCAGCGCTCAGTAGTGTGCCGAACCATGAGTGATAGCTGGGAGAGTCCGGCCTGAGGTCCAGCACGACGTCGAACATGGAACCACGCGTGCAACGTACCAGCTTCGCCTCATCTCCGGGTGAGACCTGATAATGCATCCCGCGCACCGTACCCCGCGAGTGACTGAATCCCATATTCGCCTGGAGCGGCATGAAATTGATCCCGTTTTGCGCAAACTCTTTGGCGCACCAGGCGCGCATGAAGCGGCCCCTGAAGTCATGGTGCGGGTTCGGCTCGATCAACCACGCACGATCGACCGAGACGTGCGTGAATTTCACGGAAACCACCCACCGACAGGCACACGTGTCGCGAAACTGTGACGCGTATAACGCCAAAACAAGTTCAAATTCGACATATTCCAGCGTGTTATCATTCACTGAAGTATAGAACAGGGAACGTCTGAAATACCGACTATGAAGGCAAGAATGGCAACCGGATTTGAGACTCTGTGGGCGCGCTTGCGCGTTTCCGCGGAAACATCTTCGTTGATCGCCTCGCGATCCGAATTTCCGCACCCTTCGCCGACACGTTCCCTACGCATTGAGCAATCTCCTTCGTACCAAGAACAGCTTCGCCAAAGCGGCAGTCACCTCGAAAGGAACAAAGACGGATGAAGGTTGTGTTATTTTGCGGCGGCCTGGGTACCAGGCTCCGTGAGCACTCCGACACGATTCCCAAGCCGCTCGTCACGATCGGCTACCGGCCCATCATTTGGCACCTGATGCGGTACTACGCTCACTACGGACACAGGGAGTTCATTCTGTGTCTGGGGTATAGGGGCGACCTCGTTCGCGAGTATTTCCTTTCATACGACGAGGCCCTCTCGAACGATTTCACGCTGCATGGCACGGAACACAAGATTGACCTGCACAGTCGCGATCTCGATGACTGGAAGATAACGTTCGTGGACACCGGGCTGCACAGCAACATCGGCCAGCGCCTGATGCGGATACGCAAATATCTGAACAATGATCGGGTATTTCTTGCAAATTATTCCGACGGACTGTCGGACGTGCCAATGGACGATCACATCGCGAAGTTCCTTGCCAAGCCGGAACAGATCGCGAGCTTCGTCGCCGTTCCGAGCTCACAGAGTTTCCATGTCGTAAATGCGGACGACGAGGGAATCGTAACCCGGCTCGGTGCGATGCCTGAACAGCAGCTATCGATCAATGGAGGGTTCTTCGCTCTGCGCAGCGAAATCTTCGACTACATCAGCGAAGGCGAGGAACTCGTCGAACAACCGTTCGCTCGCCTGATCGACGAGCGCAGGCTGATGACCTATCGATGGAAGGGCTTTTGGCAGTGCATGGACACGCTCAAGGATAAGATCAACTTTGACCGCATGGATGCCCGCGGCGCCTGTCCATGGAAGGTGTGGCTGGATCAGCCAGAGAGCGCCGTGGGTCCAGGGACCTAGGCGCCCTATGCTGGATCTGGTGGCACAGCTGCCCGCGAGGCGCGAGGCGCGGATCCTTTGCGTGGGCGCCCACTGTGACGATATCGAGATCGGCTGCTCGGCCGCGTTGCAGGTCCTGCTCCAACGCCGGCCGAATACAGTCGTCGACTGGGCCGTGCTGAGCGGCACGCCCGTCAGGCGGAAAGAGGCGGGCAACGCGATGAAGCGTCTTCTGCGACCGAGGCAACGTGGCGTTCTGGAATTCGGCGAGTTTCCCGACGGGAAGTTCCCCGCTCATTATGCGGCCATCAAGGACGTATTCGAATCATTGAAGCAGTTGCCGTCGCCGCATCTCGTCTTCTGTCACGAACGTTCGGATCGGCATCAGGATCACCGTATCGTGAATGAAATGGTCTGGAACACGTTTCGCGATCACCTGGTGCTGGAATATGAGATTCCCAAATGGGACGGCGGTCTCGGCGAACCGAATCTATACATACCCGTTTCCGCCCTGCAGCTGCGCAACAAGGTGAAACATCTGCTGGCGGCCTATGCGAGCCAACGTAATCGCGACTGGTTTACATCCGAAACCTTCCTCGCGCTCGCGCGCCTGAGAGGTATCGAATGCCGCGCCCCGAGCGGATATGCGGAGGCGTTTTATGTGCGCAAAGCCAGGCTGATCGGGCTCTAGTGTGGTGCAGATGAGGAGATCGGGCTGCTTGGGCCGTGCGAAATATAGTGCTTCAGCTCGGCAATATGTATATTCCCGCGTACAGGCGCGCTATTAGCGCTATAGTTATTTTGGCGTTCGATGGGGACATGCCTGCCAAGAACTTCCAGCGTCTGGCGGACGCCGCTGCCGGCAATACTACGACGGATTGGAAGGATGTCGGCCGCGAGCGCGTAGATCTCTTTCCCAATCGTTGACGGACCAAAAAACCAACCATTCGCCCATGATTTTTCGCGCCGCCTCATTCTCGTCGGACTATCGTCGCCGTTACCAGAAGACGACCGTTCTCGCGCTCGTTACACTAATACTTTCGCTGCTCCTCGCCATCATCTCGCTATCCTTTACCGGGCAGGGAATCGCGACGCGATCATTCTTGTTGCTCTTATCGCTTCCAAGCCTTGCTCTGGGTTCACTCGCGGGACTTGTGGTCGTGGGTGGGATAATCGCGTTGCGCCGTGATGCGTTGGAACGAGCTGGGACGCCATACTTCTCCACTCGACCGCGAGAGCGATCCCCAGGAATCGTGGCATACCTTCGGCGCCGGCTATTGAACCTGCTGCCAGGTTCACGTTCAAGACTTCGTCTTTGGCCAGGCGAGTGGGTGCGGGTAAGGCCTTTCTCCGAGGTCGCAGCGACGCTCGACGAGAATGGTTCCCTGGACGCATTGCCATTCATGCCTGAGATGCTGCCGTATTGCGGCAGGCACTTCCGCGTGTTCCGCCGGATTGATAAATACCATGATTACTATACGCCTGGAGGTACGGGGCTGCGGCGGTTGCACGATTCGGTGACGTTGGATGATCTGCGCTGCAGTGGGGCAGCCCATGGCGGATGTCAGGCCGCCTGTCAGTTCGTCTGGAAAGAGGCTTGGCTTGAACCCATCCACAGGCTTCCATCCGACGCACCGCCGTCGACGATCAGAGCATCGCGGCTCGAGGAACTCGCCTGTCGAGCCTCGCAGGAAGGTCAAGTGCGATACGTCTGTCAAATGACGGAATTGCCGAAAGCAGCGCCGCTCATGTGGTGGAACGACCCTCGGCACTACCTGCGCGACTTCTGGTCCGGCAATGTCCGGTTCGTTCCTTTCGTGAAGGCCGTGGGGCTTGCTCTGTTCAATACCGTGCAAAAGAAAATCCAAGGGCCCACCGCTCCCTACAGGGAAACGCAAGATCGCAAGGCCGACAAGTCTCCGCCGCTGGATCTGCAGCCCGGCGACATGGTACGCGTCAAGCCGAAACAGGAGATCGAAGAGACCCTGACGAAGTCAAAAAACCTTGGCCTATGGTTCGATGTTGAAATGCACCGTTATTGCGGCGGTGAGTTTCGCGTGGCCCGACGTGTGCAAACTATCGTACGAGAAGAAAATGGAAGCCTGCTAACTTTAAAGAACCCATGTATAGTGCTTGAGGGCGTGGTAGGAACCTGCGAGTACCTTGGCCTTTGTCCGCAAAGCGACCTGATTTACTGGCGCGAGGCCTGGCTCGAGCGCTCGAGACCAAGCGTTCAAGACGTGGCTGCATCGGCCAAGCTTGAATGATGCCATGTTTGTCAGCGCTCAAACCATTCCAATGTCGCTTCCGTTCTATCCGCTGCGCGCGTATGTCTGTGAGCATCGCCTCCCGCAGGAGCTGCAGGAGTTCGTGGCACCCTCGAACACCTTCAGCTAATACGCGTACTTCTCTCCGTATTCGACAAGTGTTGCCGCATAGAGACTGAATTTGAGCGAGATGACCAACAACACTCTGAGCAATACGGTCGCCCCGCTCACCGGCGCCGCCCAGCCTGCTAAGGCGCGTGTGCTTATTTTTTCGTTAAGAAATATTATCGGAACTGCACTTTTCAGGTGTCCTCACTTTGAATTCGAAGACACTATCTGCAAGATCGATTCTGCTGAGCTGTTTGCACCCAAGGTCGACCCATCTAGTTGGCGTTTCAGTTTTGCTACGCAACTTGCCTATCATGCGCCCATCACGTTGAATCCTGGCATCCCCGGACTGTCAGATAAGGGCCCCTACGACATTCTTTTCACGATTTGCGGATTCCCGCAGGATTTGCTCACGTTCAGCGGCGCCGGCAACTTCAGGGGCGTCTGCAGAACGTCGGTATGTCTATTGGACGAACTTTGGATAAACGATATCGCCAAACATCGCCACTTTCTACGCATTCTCGAAAAATTTGACGTCGTCATGCTGTACTACAGTCAGACGGTGAAGCCACTCGGTGAGCGAATCCAGCGCAGATGTGCCTTCTTGCCGCCTGGCATAGATGCTATTTCGTTTTGCCCTTATCCGGACCCGGTCGAGCGGGTCATCGACGTTTATAGCATAGGGCGGAGGTCGCAGATAACGCACCAGAAACTCTTGGCGTGGGCACGGGAAAACCGACGGTTTTATCTTTACGATACCATCCGTGGAAATCAGACCAGCAACTCGAAGGAACACAGGGCGCTTTTCGCGAACGCTATCAGGAGGAGTCGGTACTTCATCGTCAATCCCGGGAAGATAGATGAGCCTGGTCAGCGAGGTCGGCAGATCGAGATTGGCAACCGGTACTTCGAGGGAGCAGCATCCGGCGCCATCATGGTAGGAGAGCAGCCTGCCAATGAAGCGTTCAAAAGTCTGTTCGATTGGCCTGATGCTGTGACCCAGGTGTCTTATGATTCACGCGATATAGATATGGTCATCAAAGACCTCGATGGAGATCCGGAGCGCCTGGAAAGAATACGACGAACCGGCGTCGTGCAAGCTTTGATGCGGCATGACTGGGTGTATCGATGGGAGGCGGTCCTCAAGTCGGTCGGCCTGGCGCCAATGCAAGCGGCCGAGGAAAGGAAAGTCCGTCTAAGGAAGCTTGCAGAGATCGCGTCTCGGAGTTGATCGGAGCCTTAAAATCCTGTTTCAGAGCTTAACGTAATGCCTCAGGCCATCCGGATTCTGTTGACCATAAGTCTGATCCTCTCTTGCAACTGGGCTTTTGCAGCCACCTACAGCACCAACTTTCAAAATACGGAGAATCCGATTTCCGAGAGCGGCCACTGGAAGAACGGCGCGCGGGACGGCATTGACTGGACCGACTGCCGTACCAAGCCAGGATTGATCTACAGCACCGAGAGTGGCTCCAATAGCAACCAATATGACGATTCAACGTGCATCCTGACGGGGACCTGGGGACCACTACAGACCGTGCAAGCCACCGTATTCTCCCAAAACCAGAGCGACGCTTACTTTCAAGAGGTAGAGCTACGGCTCCGTAGCACAATAACTGTCGACAGTTGCACTGGATATGAGGTCTTGTTCCGTGCCCTCTATCCAGGGGGCTATGCAACGATCGTTCGATGGAACGGGCCCTTGGGGAATTTTACATACTTGAATCAAAAACCGGCCAGCAGCTATAAAGGCATTAAAACGGGCGATGTAGTAAAAGCGAGCATTGATGCGCATGGACTGATTATTGGCTATGTGAACGGTGTTGAGGTAATTCGGGCTATCGACACTGCGTATGCTGGAGGAAATCCGGGAATCGGGTTTTGGCTCCTGGCACGAGGCGGATTACTTCGAAGGGGACAGGGCAGAGGAACGAATGCTGATTTCGGGTTCTCGGCGTTCACCGCAACAGATGGTCGCAGCGGGCGTTGAAGGACAATCCGCCCTCTAGCGCTCACGAGCGTTTTGCCAATCCTTCGGAGCGGCCAATGACTGCCTTCTCATTCGAATGCGGGGGCGGATCGGAAAAGCCTTCAAAGGCACTGCTCGGATTCCATTCTTGAAGACTA
>WNFI01188080.1_pt1 | contig 12953 bp, 16 predicted proteins | sample 5400471 | NCBI WGS metagenome assembly WNFI01 (sample SAMN13153348, study PRJNA577476) | soil metagenome | isolation source: 100 cm saprolite on Douglas fir-dominated hillslope | place: USA:California | collected 2013-09-17
AATAATATTGCTGGCAGATAAAATATGGCATTTAACATCTTTAATTTCATTATTTATGTAACCAGCCTCACAATGCTATTTCTTAAAAAGAATGTGATAGCAACAACTAAAATAGTCCCCATAAGAGATACCCAGGAATAATTATCCCTATGGTCTCTTCCTCCTATTATCTGATAGGTAAGTTCGTCTTCAAATAATCCTAGACTTACTGCACAAAGAGGCAGAGAGCCTGTGATTATGGCTATTGGCATACCTATTACACCATATACATAATGATGTATTCTGTAACCTTTTACTGTCATACCGGAAACTGGGTGTATAAAAAGAAAAAGCCGTATAACTAAGACAGTAATAAAGTAGATAATAAAAAACTTATCTCCGGAACTCATGTTCAAATATAGTACTACTTTACTTTAAATTTCTCAAATTTTACTTATTTTACAGGATTTATGAAAAAATGAGACAAATGAGACACTTTTCTGTGTCTTATTTTTAGGAATTTCACTCATTTCTAGGGTTATCTATAATTTTAAAACTTTTATCATAAAACCCAAAAACTCTTGCCTTTATTTTTTGTTAGTTTTATAATAATCTAGTAGTGCTGTTTTTTGTTCTTTAACTAATGTATGTTCCCAGTTTCCGATTCTGTTCCTTTGGAACAAATGATGTTAAATTTTGTGATGAAATTAGTTCAGCACTTCATCCCTTGCAAAGCAAAAAGGGGCCATAGCTTGGAATAAATTGGGCAAATTTGACACATGGAATCACGACACTTCTTAAGAGGTTTTGTACCGGGTTAGAAATACTCTTTCCCTCCAACCCCAGGAAAACTACTTGAAGACTTGGCCGAGGTAACAAACGACGTTTTAATTAACGCTCTTTTATTATTTCAGCTAAGTCTTTTTCTTTTAACATAGTTGAAATAATAAAAGAGCGTTAATAAACGTTGGTTTTTGTTAACTTGCATATGTCATTATGCAAAAACTAATTTACAAAAATATATGAAAAATAATACCACAATCAAGGTACGGCAAGAAAAAGAGAAGTCAATTTTACTTGAAAGCTTAAGACAAGTGCCAATTATTCAATTGGCATGCAAGAGAGCTGGTGTAAGTCGAGCAACTTATTATAGATGGAGGAACGAGGATAAAGAATTTTCAGCGACAAGTGAATTTGCACTCAGGGAAGGTATTGATTCTATTAACGATATGGGGGAAAGTCAGATTATATCTTTAATGAAAGATAAAAATGCTACTGCTATAAAATACTGGCTAGAGCATAATCATCCTAAATACATGAGATTTATTAAAAATGTCGTGGTTGAAGCAGATTCAGGAAACTTCCGATTAGAAATGCCTTATGAACAAAATCTATGAAAAATATTAAACTTTTATATTCTCCGAGAGCTTGGGCACTTCCTTTCCACTCAAGCAAAAAAAGATGGATGGTTTTAGTAGTACACAGGCGTGCTGGTAAAACAACAGCTGCCATTAATTTCATCCAGCTGAGTGCTCTAAAGAATAAAAATTGTCGCTACGCATATATTGCACCAACCTACAAACAAGCAAAAAATGTAGCCTGGGCAATTCTAAAAGATTACTCAAGGGATATCCCTGGTATTGAACAAAGAGAATCAGAATTAACTGTACGGTACCCTTCCGGCAGCACCATTACGCTTTTTGGGGCGGACAGTCCGGATAGTTTGCGAGGAATGGGTTTGGCAGGAGTGGTATTCGATGAATATTCACAACAGCCCAGTAATATTTTCAGCGAAGTTGTTCGTCCAATGCTGGCGGATCATAACGGCTATGCCATTTGGATTGGAACACCCAAAGGAAAAAATGAATTTTATCGACTTTATCAAAAAGCTCTCAATAATCCTGACTGGTTGATACTTAAACTTACCGTTGAAGATACAGAGGTACTTGATATAAATGAGCTTAGCGATGCTAGAAAGGTAATGTCTGACGAAGAGTTTCTGCAAGAATGGTATTGCTCGTTTGAAGCTTCTATTAAGGGAGCTTATTATGCTAAAGAAATAGCTCAAGCTAGAAATGAAAATAGAATAACTTTTGTGCCTTATGATAAAACATTGAAAGTTCACACAGTGTCAGATATTGGGGTCGGTTCTGCTTGGGCCACAGGATTCTATCAAATAGTTAGCAATGAATTGCATATGATTGATTATTGGCAAGGAAAAGAAAGTGAAGCGATGCCAGACTTTGTCAAAATACTTCGTGATAAGCCATATATTTATGGCAAACACTTTGCCCCGCATGACATCCGAGCCAAGGAACTATCAACCGGCAAGACCAGACTGGAAACTGCGCAAATGCTGGGAATAAATTTTGAGATAGTAACGCAAATGTCAGTGGATGATGGAATCAACGCTGGTCGACTTATCTTTTCAAAACTATGGATTAATGAAAAGACATGCGAAAAATGGCTTGATGCCATTTCTCAATATCGTCAGGATTATAACGAGAAGTCTGAAATGTTTTCAGAAAAGCCAATACACGATTGGACTAGTCACGGTTCAGATGTCCACAGATACGCTTCAATTGTCGAGCATCAAATGACAAATGAAGAAACGAAAGAATATATTTCTGATGTTCCCTATGAGACACCGGGAATAGGAAGCTCGATAACATTTCAGAATGTATACAATCCAATGTCAACAATAAGTGTAGGGCTATCGAAGAATAGAATTAAATGGTTACAAAAACAAAAACATGATCGATTAAAGGATCAGGCATCATCATATGAAACAAACACACCATGGCAGAAGCCGGGGTTGTAATTTAAATAGATATACGAAAAATTTGTATAGCAATAGCAATCAACATAAACACTGTTAGTACGGCTATAGTCCAAGTAAGTCTAATCATTGTGGTGGCCTGCTTTGATGATTCAAGATCAAAAATCTGGATAGAATCTTTTAAATTCTTAATAATATTTTTAGTTTCCCGAATACGTCTTCTGGTCAATTCTGACACCGCCAAAGCTTTCAGTTCAGTTGGTATGTTTAGACCAGCCAGAGCCTTTTCAAGTTCTTCGTCAGAAAGTTTTGTAATATCAGGCTCGCTTAATATACTGGGCATATAATTCTAAAAAATAAATTTTTTACTGCTGAACTAAATAAGAATTATAAACTATCCAAAAATCAGTATTTTGTTTTTGTAATAGATTTATATCTAAATGCCCTTCAGTGTTTGCCATTAATGGCTTAATCCAATAAACTTCTTTTCCGGTTAGTAAATCATATATCTGAGCACCGGAAGATATGAATTTATTAGTTCTTTGCATACTGGAATCAAAACTAAAAAGAAGATACAGTCTTCCATATATACAGGTATTCAGCGATGGACTATAGTCGTAGGCTGTTGCCCCACCATAAGAGATACCACCATTTTTATAATCTTGATCCTCTTTTGCTTGTTTTTTTTGGCCTAGTGTTTGACACTGGGTTTTCATTGCAAAGACTGTGGATGGATCGCTGGAACTAACATCTCCTTGAGATGGAGTAGAGGGTTCTGTTTTTTGAACAACTATATTTCTACCTGCTTTCAAGGCAGGAATAAAACTTTTTGCAATGTTAATAGGTATTGCAAGCTTTATTGTTTCTCCCACCTGGACACCGTTGAGTGTATCTCCTAGTGCAGCAGAATTTATACCAATAACTTCTCCATATTGATTCACAAGAGGACCCCCACTATTCCCGGGATGAATTTCAGCAGATGTTTCAAAGTATGTGGAATTTTTATCTGTTATTTTTCTAGAAATTGTGCCTTCTTTAAAACTTACATCTCCCTTAATTCCAAAAGGGAAACCAAGGGTAAATACCTTGTCCCCTTGTTGTACTTTGTCGGAATCTGTAAAAATAACTTTTGGTAATTGCTGCGTTGAATTTATTTTAATAATTGCAACATCAATCTGTTCATCTCTCCCAATGACTTTTCCGGGAAATGATTGATCATTTGCAAGTGAGACACTGACATCTGCAAAACCATTCACTACATGGGCATTGGTGAGAATATAGCCGTCCGCACTAATAATTATTCCACTGCCAACGCCATCCTGAGTAGATATGTAAGCGACTGCTGGTTTTACTTTTTTTATGATTTCGGCATTAGATAAAATGCTATTTTCAACTTTCGGTACTACTTTGTTAGTTATTGGAGTTTTAGTGACCAGCCCATTAGTTGTTGCAGGAACTTTTGGTTGAATAATAATGGGTGTTGTGACAATTTTTGGAGTCTCTTTTTTACTAAACCAAGATAAAGGATCCCACCAAGAGGCAAAAACAAAAGAAGGAATAATGCTAAAGAATAAAAACAGGAATATTATATATTTTTTCATAACCTGGGAAGGGTTTATTGATGAGAACAAAAAGCTCCTCATCAGCGACCACCTTGCGGCGATCCATATCCCTTTCGAGATATGACCTTCCCAGGTAACTCTGACGAGGAGTTCTTTACTGGGAAGGATTCTTGGACCATACCCTAAATAAATTTAGGGGTTAGGTAATTATTAATTTGTAAGGATATTTTAGCACATTTTAAGTGCTTTTGGCATCCTAGCTTAGATCAATGATTTTGTGTAGCTTAGTTACCAACAGCTACTTTTTTCTAGTCTGCTTCTCTTCAATTTTTTGTCCCCAAGTTGCCAAGATCTCTTCAAGGATTTTCTTCAGATCTTCATTTTTAGTTTTACTTATATCAGCTAATTGTTCTGATAATCGATAGTTGTTTAAGTTTACCCAAGGCCACAGATCTTTCTTTGTAAAAGGAAGTAAGGTTTTCTGTCCTTCTTCATCTGAGGTTTTTATCTTTTGAACAAAAATATCCATTAAATGGGCGGCTTGTTTGTCTGATGGAGAAAAACCTTGGTATTGTTGATCAACAAAAGCAGGAATGTTATCACTAATAAATTTTGTGTGAGAAAGTATTTCTTTCCATGCTTTTTCAAAATCAATATTCTTTTCGGTAACCACAAAATTAATTCCCTGGGTAAGTGATGCAAAATCAAGCGAGTTCTTTAACCTTTTTGTTATTTGTTCTTCTAGTTCAGTTTTTTCCCACACTTCTTTTAGACCGACCTTTGAGAAAGCCCACTGTGTAATATTTGGATTTAGAAGATTGATTTGTTCAAACACTTTTTCTTTTAAGTTTTTGAAGCCGTTGGTTGTATAATTCTTGATTATGTCAAATCTTTTTTCTCGCAGGTTATCGTTTTGTGTAACTAGATCGTTAACAAGTGTTTCCTCAATACTTTCCATGTTCTCTTTTACTTTATCTATTTTTATTTCCGGAAAAAGAGAAATCATTCTATCTAGAGAATCTGATGGGTTAGAAGTATAAAAACTCTTTAGCCAATTAGTTATAATATGGCTAGTAAACAAACCATTTTTATTTAAAATTAGTGTATCCACATCAGCGACATTACCAAAGGTAAATTTAGTCTCATACTCGTTAAGAATTAAAGGGTCGTTCGCAACATCTAACCAACGCCAGAAACTATTGATAATGTCACTTTTTTGTGGTGACGGTATGCTATTTAAAAACGACATATCTAGTGCCTTCAATTTATTAGTAAATATTTTGTGTACAGAATATTCGGTTGGTAATTCTGAAAGAGCCATAGTCACTGCCTTTAACTGGCTACCCCTTGTAAGTACATCAAGAATTCCTGGTAATTGTTCTATCACAACTTGAGCATCTGCGTCTAAATTTTTATCTCCAGAAGATGACAGCACTTCTTTAATTTGAGCAGGATCACCAGTTACTAGAGTATTAGTAAAATCTTCAGCCGACATGCCACGTTGGTCACTAAAGCTAGAATCTGCTGCTAAGAACAAGAAGGTTCTTATATCAGAAACAGTCCAGCTAGACCCTTTATAAAATCTAGGCTCTTCGTATAAAAAAGATTTAATAAATCCACTTTGTGTTGGGGAAAGTTCACTTTTATAAATGTCTATTATTGTGTTAATCTTAACCGTCTCTTTCTTTTCAACGGCATATTCTAAATCTCTAAGAATTTTTTGTTCATCTAGGATTCTATCAAAAAGCGGCGCACAGAGTTCTTGAATCATTAATATTCTGACGACCAAAAGTGGTCTATCGGCTAACTCCTGAAGATATTTCTTCTCGGTATCTTCGCAATCCTCCAACTTTCTGTGTATAACTTCAAAAGTGAAAAGTGTTGTATCAATAAAACGAATAATTTGACGATAATTTTTCCCGAAAAACTTTTTTAAATAACTAGCAAGAATTAATCTGTCGCTTTCTTTGGGAAATATTTTTTCCAGACCTGGAGAATTTTCTTTGAACTTTTCTATGACAAAATTTTCGACTTCTTTATCTAATGGCAATGGCAATCTCCAATATACATTAAATATTTTCTTTAAAAATCTCCGTCCTTCTTCGCTGCGTTCGGGAGAATCACCCTTTGGTAACAGATCATTTCCTAAATATCTCTCAAGAACTGTATGGTCGCCGGTCACCACGAAACTTATATTTGGTTTATCGAAAAAAGTCCTCAGATTATCCAGTACATCATGCGCTACTTCTGGCGTTACACGGTCAAGGTCATCCACAAAAACAACAATTTTTTTCTTTTCTTCACTGAAGGCTTCTATAATTTTTATAAGAAGGTCGTCGAACTGATCTATAGTAGAAATTGCGTGATTACTTCTTTGGATTGTAAAAAATTTACCTATAATTGCTAAAAAGATGGGAATAAGAACCAATGTTATTATTGGTTTCCAGCCGACTACGAATGTGTGAAATTCAGAACTCAAGTTATTTAGTGAATAGAAAAATTTTCCCCATATAAGCAGATCGATGATGAACCAAATAAAACCGTCCCACTTTACCATAGTTTCAGAGGTGTCGAAATCTAAACCCTTAAGGTCTGATTCTACGCTACAACTTTCTCCTAGACCTTTAGAAAGAGTTTTTAAAAAATTCCTCAAGAAGGAGGTATTATCGCTATCTGAAGCAAATTTCCACGGATTTATTGTAAATACTTTAAATTTTCCGCTATCGTTCTCTGTCTCCTCTAATTCTTTTTGTAGTTCATCTAAAAAGTGGGTCTTACCCTCGCCCCATTTACCTGATATGCCAAAAATAAAGGATCCATTTTTATCCTTTGAATGATTTTTTTGTATAGTGTCAGCAACTTGTTTTACAAAGTATTTTCTACTATCCATAATTTGTAATATAGCATAAAAATCCTTAAAAATCAAGGGTTTAAAGGGAAATTAGTTACCAACAGTATCAACTCTGGTTTCTCCGTTACTAAATTGTCTTGGCGGAGTATATAAGATTCAAATTGCATACTTACTAAAGTGCACTTAATTATACCGTGTCAGAACCTCTCTATTATAATAGACACTCGCTCCGAACCTGTGAGTATTCTAAATTTCACACATAGCAATTAAGAAAAGATGAATAGTTCTCTTACGCCAGATACCTTTCCAAAAGTTTTTCAAAAAAATCTCTACGAAAATTAAACACTTTTCCAAGAAAATGACCTACTGGTTTAGCTTCTGGTGAATATTCATAATGACAGCGAATTTCTTGGTCTTTAAAAAGCCGTATATGATACTGATACATTGCAGTATCTAATTTCCGCATTCCTAGAATTTCTCCCGGATTTTTCCAGGCGAGAATGGTAGGTTCAAAACCTTCATGAGAAAGAAACTTGGCAAAATCTTCTTTAGTGTAGTTTGTAGCTAGGTGTCCTAAAAGATATTCATCCCTTAAGTTGTGTATCCCAAGAAATTCCATCAACCGAAGAATTGGTGGCCAAATTTTATAAATTACCTTCCAAATAAGCTTTTGCGAATAATACGAAGATGACATTGACGTTATTATATCCTATCTTGGCTTAGAACTAACCCTACCTCACAACAAAATAAATAGCGAGAAGGGGCAGTGAAGCTGCAACGCAACCCCTCCTGCCCCTATTCCTGATCGTATCAAGATTCCCTTGGTAATCCTCCCAAGAGGCCGGCACCTGCGAAGGCGTCCGCGGCCTCTTGGGAGGAAACTGGGCGATTTGCCCACTCCAGGAGCTCAGCGTGCAGACCCTCGAGGAGCTCTTCCACCCTAATGTACTGCTCACCACGCTGCAGGGTGAGTGCATACCGAACTCTCCTGGCGGCCCTCTTAAGCTTGTCTTGTTGGACTTCCTCCATCGGAATCTCCTTTGTTCCAGTTCAGTATATGTATACCACAAAAAGAAAATGTACACACTGTTGTTTTGCTCCGAACCTGAGAGGATGTTCGGATAGCGATTATGTACTAATGGTAGAAACTACAAAATTCTTCCCTTTTCTCGCTGCCGCACTACAATTGCTTTAGAAAAATTACTGATACCAAGTATAAAGGCAAGAGGTTCTAGAAGAATACATACTGGATCAATAATTGCGAAGATGGGTTGTGGAATACCAAATACTCCATAATGTCGTGCTTTTCTACCATGAGCAAGATAAAGAACACGAGGATATTGCATCCAGGCACTGATAAAAATAAGCTCCGACTCCATTTCTTTCCCAAGTTCAAAACTTCGATCCACTTGATCTATTGTGATATTAGTTTCCTTAAAAAGGATAACATTGAGCTCTGGGGCTAATTTATGAAATGTTTCTGTATAGATTTCTATCTCTGATGGCTTTCCCTTTGGTTGGAAATTGGAAAGTATCGCAATAGCTGCTTCGCTTCCTTCACTTTTTAATTCTCTTGCAATCCGTATTGTTCGCTCTATCTGACGATACCAGTCTTGCCATTTTTCGGGCCCGATTCGAGAATATGGATTTTTGGTTATTGGGATAAGTAAATACTTCTTACGGTTTTCCATAAAAAATTATACAAAGATGTGATGAAACTTGTGAGCTCCGAGCCTCTGGAGGCTGTTCGAAGAGCTATAATGAAAGGAAAAGCTCGGTTTAGGAAGACATGAGAAGCAGCTTGAAACAAAATTTTTTACTGACCATTCTCAGTAAATCGTTTAGGCGGCTTATCTTCATGCTGTGAAGTTTTGTGTCCCAAACCACAATGGTCACAGATTGGATTTAACTTGTCTTCTTTTATTAAATTTTCTTCCTTCCCTTTTTCTTGACGACTAAATAGAGGAATCTTATCTGATGGCATAGTATTTTAATTAAATAATTTTTTATTAAAAATTAGATTCGACCTTAAGAAATTACAGTACAATTATACCATGGAATTAATAAATGTAATATCTATGTATAATTTGTTTTCTAGCTCTAAAATTTACGTAAACCTCTTCAGTTTAATATTATTATATACTATGTGACTCCGAACCTGGGAGGATGTTGTAACTATCTTTGCTTGAATAAAAGGAAAAAATTAAGGGAAAGTAAAATCAAAAGACTCATAAGAGAGATAATCTCCATTCTACCTACACTGCGAGTTCCCTCATCAATTCCATTCCATGCAATCCATAGAATAAAGACTGCATTACCTACGAGTGCTAAATATCTTAAATTTCTCATATATTCATTATATCAAAGAGAATCTTCGTTTGCCCGAAACCTCTGGAAAATGTTCGAATTTATTTAATAGAAGAAAACTTTACGAGTATATAATTATTTCAAATTTTGTTTAAGTTATGTCTTACTACTCCCGAGGCAGTCATTATACCTACGGCATTAGATAGTTTTTTTCTACGTAGGTTAAGTTCGTTAAATTGAGCTTCAGTCAGATCTCCATTTTCATTCCATTCTTGTAATGGATTTACTTCTGATTTTGATTTATTTAGATCAACTAAATCAGAATAGATTGTGATCAAGAGAGGTTTAGTTGCTTCTCTTCCTTTAGCTGTAAATACAGCTTCTGCTTCACTAAAGACTTGATACAGAATCTGCAATCTCTCTTCTTTCGAAGAGCCTTCTAGATTTTTTCTTCTAGGTTGTATATTAAAGCTGTCTGGCATTATTGGATTGTATCATAAATATTGGCTCCGGACTTGGGAGAATGTTCGAATGAGTTTGATGGATTTCCCTAGCTAAACAGAATCGACTTAACAGTAGCAAACAACTGGTCATTATCCATATTCTTCTCTTGTTCTATAGACACAGCCAATTTATCCAAGGATATTTTTTCTAAGTTCATTTTTAATCCACAGGCGTCACATAGTATTTCAAGCCAAAGAAGAGCTAGTCTTTTATAACCATCGGTAACCGGGTGATCTTTAATAATTAAGCAAAAGAATCCGACAGCCTTATCCTCATCGGTTGGAAATCTGGTAAATCCAAAATAAGTACCATAGATAGTTTTTACAATAGTATCTAATTTATCTATGCTGGCATCTTTCAACGCAAAAAATACTTCACGTTTTTCTTGAAGAAGGTTATATGTTCTGCACAAACTTTTTGAGATCGGATGGAGTGATTGTTTTTTCTCCTCTGTCATATTTTCGCAAAGATTCTATCTCTTTTTCTCGAGCTTTATATGCAGTAGAAATAAGCTCGTCAGAAATGTTATCGCGAGTTGGGGCACAAGTCTTATTTCTTTTTAAATAATTAAGCAACTTTTGCATCCCCCCAGTATAACATAAGTGTCAACAAATTGTATAATATACAAGTTATGAATCTGGCCCCAAACCTGGAAGGATGTTGAAAGGGCGATAGTTAAAGATTCTTTGAATATATAGTTTTTACTGGTTTTTATTTAACCATTTTGATATATTTTAATCATGAATTTTCGGCCAGATGATAGTAAGAGTAAAACAGACGCCACAAGGGAAATATTACCTGCACCAACAGGTTGGTTTAGTGTGTACCAATTAGCTGCAGTTCGTGGTTATACTGAAAGTCGCTTGTTGGAAAAACTAATCAGAGATTATGGGTCCGAACATCCTGATTGGTTTAAAGAATATAAAGACACAAAAGGACATAAAAGATTACATGTACACCCAGATCTTTACAAGAAATTTGATTATAACGAACAATTGGAGCGCGATTATGGAGACGTTTAGTGTTAATCTATAAATTGGCATTTTGACCCAATTTTCTCTGCTTTGCTCCGAACCTGGGAGGATGTTCGAATTAGTTTAACGAACGAAACATAACTCCCTTTTCTTCAAGCTGAGCTACTTCCTGGAGAGAGATATTCAAATAAATAATAGGTTCATGAGCGATAAGTCTCCCTATTACTTCATCATTTCTATAAAATCTAGCTCCTTCAAACACATGAGAAAGTATGTATCTTTTACTAAGAAATTCTTTCACTTTTTCATTGAATGTATACAGCCTGATTTTCCATCTTTCAGTTTCTTTTTCTTCTTCCAAATACTGCTCTATCTCAGGAAATTTATTTCGAAGACCGAAGAAGGCAAACAACGGCTTCTGAATATTTAACTCTATTTTATCGGCATTCTCAAATAGAAAATCTTTTACAACATCTATCGATTTTTCTAGATTCTCGAACGAAACAGTGTAAGTTGCATGTGCATTGGGCATATATTAATTATATCATTTCCATTATCTTGGCTCTGAACTTGGGAGGCGATAAAATCCATAACGACAAAATAATTGTATAATGAAACCATGAACATAGTACTCATACATGGCTTGGCTGGCTCAGGCAGATATTTTCAGGATTTAGAATTAAAACTTCAAGCTATTCCAAACACTCGGACTTATGCAATAGATTTATTAGGTTTTGGCCAGAATGCCAAACATAAAGGACCTTTCGTACTCGATAAACAATTAGAATATATAACTGAAAAAGTTAATAGTGTGTTTGGAAGCAGTGAAATGGTCGTAATTGGTCATTCCATGGGTGGCATATTAGCTGCTAATTGGGCGTTTCAACACACCGCTCGGGTCAAAGGAATAGTTTTGTTAAATACACCTCTGGGTAGTACTAGAGAGGAGCTAGAACAAAACATAGGAAGTGGTGAAACTTATGGGTGGGGATATTTAATACTTAGGCATCGATTTATAGCTTTCTTGTCTTGTAAATTATTATGCAAGCTTAATCTTATGAGATTTTTTAGAAAATTTAAGCCCGCATATGTATCTGATGAGGTATTTAAAGATTATCGTTTGCATACATGGACAAGTGTGACTCAAAATTTTAAAAATGTAATTCTTACTCATCCGCTCATGCCGACAGTTTTGAAAATTAAGGAGATACCAATATTAAATATTGTGGCAACACATGATAATCCAATCTCACAGAATTTAATAGAAGGTAAAAATGTTATTAATGAAACCATTGAAGGTGAGCATAATCTGCTCTTGGAAAAACCAGAAGACATTTTTAATCTGATTAAGCAATTTATATTGTCCCTAAGTTAGTTTTACTCGCTCCGAACTTGAGAGGAGTTCGAGGGGCTATTACTTATGAACCTTAAACATTTTTCCATGTCCAGGGACTATATAATCTGCTATTTGAAGAAGTTTTTTGCGACTCTGAACTAGGTCCTCCATGTTGAGATCTATTGCTTGACTATGATCTATCTGATTTATATCTAAGATTTGTTCTTCAGTATCTAGCCACCAAATCACATCGCCGGCTATAGCAACTTTACCCTTAGGAGTATCAACAATGAGCGATATATGTTCATTTACGTGTCCTGGAGTATTTATGATTTCAATTTCTTCACCGAGAGCATGTGAACCAAATTCTATTATTTTATCATTTTCATACATTAAGCCCATATCAAAAGTTATATGTTTTGCATTTTCGAAAATTCCCGCCAAAAGTATGTGATCTGGGTGGCGATGTGTTTGAAAAACATAATCAATTTCTCCCGTTGTTAGATTTTCTTTTTGCAATGTTTCAAGGAGTTTTTCACGATTGCAACCAGGATCAGTTATTATTCTTTTATCTTTTACAGTAACTAAACAGACAGTCGAACTTGCAATCCAGCCATCCTCTGTTTGTTTTGCATATCCTTCAATCAAAACTTTTACTTCT
>WNFI01230970.1_pt1 | contig 12953 bp, 9 predicted proteins | sample 5400471 | NCBI WGS metagenome assembly WNFI01 (sample SAMN13153348, study PRJNA577476) | soil metagenome | isolation source: 100 cm saprolite on Douglas fir-dominated hillslope | place: USA:California | collected 2013-09-17
AGTGGAACCAGACAATGACGCGAACCACCGCCTGTACGGCAAGACGCTGACCGCAACCAATATCGTGCGCGAAACCGGTGTCCAACCAACGACTGAAGGAAAGTCCTTGGTTGCAGTGCTTGACAGCAAACTCACAAAGCACAGCAACTGAAAAGATTTTAACTCTATTTGTTCCGAGCTAGGACGACAGGCGTTTTGGGACAGGGAATTCATTTGTCGGGTAACTCATCTAAGCAGGTACCGTGCTTCATGAACTCAGAGATGAAGTGGGAGATTCTGCAGGAAGGGCTGAACAAGACAGTCTCAGTGCCGCCTGCAACCGGCTAGCCTTCTGAAAGAAGTGAGCGTAAAAAAACAAATGTCTCTTTATTGCAAGGCCCGGCCGCTGTTCTTGGTTGCACTGCTATCAACCCTTTCGGGTATCGTCCCGCAAAACGCCGACGCTCAAGTAAGCGAGCCTGACCTCAAAGGAGGCCTCGACTCCGATTCAGGTTCACGAGCGCCTGCTAGCGCGCAGTGGGATATTTTTCTCAAGCGGTGCCCAATCAGAGAGAGCACCGGGGGGCTCGGGAAGCATTTCAGTCTTGAGCGTAGTTTTGATGCCGATGCTCCTGGATTTGGCCCGAACAACACGGACGGCTCTGAATACTTTTCCTTCCAACTTGTCAGCCCCGGCGAGTGCGCAGACCAAACTGGTGACCTTGCAACGCAGGTTTTGGCTCCTCTGCCGGCAGCGCCATCGCAAGACCTTCACGAATTCCTTGTTGATTCTAGCTCGTCGGGAGCTACCGTCGCGGCGCCACCGCTGCCGAACCAACTGAACTCTTCCGATCAGGGGTGGCACGTGTCTATTTCCCCCTATTTGTGGTTACCGGGATTGCACGGCACGATTGGTGCGCTGGGCCAAGACGCCAGCGTGCATGCGAGCTTCGGGGACATCTTTTCCAACTTCAGTTTTGGTTTGATGGGCGCCCTGGACCCTCGCTACAACCGCTTCGTGATGCCGCTCGATTTCATGTGGATAAAGCTTTCCAACGATAAAGCAACGCCCTTTGGCATTTTAGCGACGTCGGTAAAGATTAAGGTCAACCTGGACCTGCTGACGCAGAAAATAGGCTACCGCGTTATTGACGTGGGCAAGTTTAAAGTGGACGCATTGACAGGATTTCGCTACTGGCATGTGGGAAATACTCTGAATGTGCAGTCATCCCCCAATAACACAAAATTCTATGGCTCCGCGGATTGGCTTGACGCAGTCGGGGGAGCCAGAATCCAAGCCACACTTTCTCCCAAGGTTGCTCTCACCATTGCAGGAGATGCCGGCGGCGGCGGGGCGAATTCGGACTACCAAGTAGTCGGGCTAATCGGCTGGAAGCTCAAGAGAGTTATTCTGAACGCTGGGTGGAGGTATCTGTCGGTGAATTATCGACCCAGCGGCGGAACTCTTTTCGACGTAACAATTTCAGGCTTGGTACTTGGTGCGACGATTCCCTTAAAGTAGGTCTTGAAGACTGTCCCGAGTTTGCAGTCTTGACACTTGAGCAAGCGGTTCTGCGGTTTGGCCGCCAGAAACGCAACGGTCGCCGCATCATTTTCACCAATGGCTGCTTTGACCTGCTCCATCCCGGCCATATCCGAAGTTTGGAACTCGCGCGCGAATTGGGAGATGTGCTCATCGTCGGCCTGAACAGCGATGCCAGTGTTCGCCAACTAAAGGGCGAAGGCCGTCCGATAATCCCCCAACGCGAGCGCGCGGAAATTCTCGCCGCTCTGGAATCCGTGGATGCTGTCGTAATCTTTGACGATTTGACGCCCCGTGAAGTGATCGCCCGCTTGCTCCCGGATATCCTGGTAAAGGGCGGCGATTGGCCCGGGGACCAAATCGTGGGCCGTGAAGAAGTGGAAGCCGCCGGAGGTCGCGTCGTTTCCGTCCCCGTCGTGCCCGGCTATTCGACCTCAGCCATTCTTCAGAAAATACTGATACTTCCAGCCGTCCGCGAACGATTAGAGGCCGTCCTTCGTCATGCCGCGATGGAAGGCGCACTCGCCGCACTGCGCTCCGGTGCCACCCACGTCTCGCTCACCGGTTTGCACGACGTCGCCAAAGCGCTCGTTGCGGCCTATTTGACGCGCGAGCTTCGCCGCCCCGCATTCTTCGTGACCGATTCGAATCGTCGTGCCGAGACCCTCGCCGAAACACTGCGCTTCTTTAGCGGCATTTTTCCAGGCGCAACCGGCGGTGTCGCCACACTCCCCGCATTCGACCGCCTTCCCTGGGAATCGCAAAGCCCTCACGCCGACATTCTCGAACGCCGCGCCGCTACCCTCTTTCGCGTCGCCGACGGACAGATTTCCCTGGTGATCGCCCCCCTTGCCGCCGCGCTTTGGCGCTACCAGGATCCCGCCGCCTATCTCTATCTCACTCGCACGCTCGCAAAAGACACTGACATCCCCCACGAAGAATTGATCACCCATCTCGGCTCCGTTGGCTACACACGAACCGAAATGGTCGAGCTACCCGGCCAATTCGCCGTGCGCGGCGGTATCATTGACGTCTTCTCTCCGGAAGCCGCGCGCCCCGTGCGCATCGAGTTGTTCGGTGACTCCGTTGACTCGGTGCGCGAGTTCGACCCGCGCACGCAGCGCTCGATTGCGCCAGTTCAGCGCACCACGCTCCTGCCTTTGATGGAATGGGCCGTTCCGCCGCCAGAGAAAACGGATCTCAACGCTTCTGCCTGGGAGACCCCATCTTTCTTTGGGCCAACCGCGGAACCGGGGCCCAGCACACTCTTTGAGTTGGCGGAGAGTTCCCTGCGTCCGATGGTCTTTCTCGATGAGCCGCAGATTTTGCGAGAAGCCGCCACAAAGCATCTCGCCGCTGCCACTGAAAACTACGAGCGTCACGGCCGCGCCAACTCACCCGCAGCCTCCCATTACTTTTGGTCCGAAGCGGAATTCGCTGCCGCACTGGAAAAATCGTCGCAAATTCGCATCGAACAACTCGCCCTCGGAATCGGTTCCACTCCGCAGTTCGAGCTTTCCTCCCGGCCCTGCGCTCGTTTCCACGGCGACGTTGTTGCCTGCATGACCGACGTCAAGTCCCAGCTCGCTTCCGGCGGAACCGTTTTCCTCACCGCCGCCAGCACCGGGGAAATCGAGCGCTTCGCCGATATCTGCCGCGAATACGAAGTCCCCTACGTTCTCGGCGAATCCGAAGACGCCGCCGCCGGATTCACCGCCGAAGGCGCCCACGAATCCGCCGCTATGTTGCTGATTCGCGCGCCTTTCCCCGAAGGCGTCGCCTTTCCCGAAGCCCACGTTACGCTCTTCGGCAACTCCGATCTTTTCGACGTCACTCCCACCGTCGAGCGCCCCAGCCGCAAAATCCGCACCTCCGGCTTCTTCGGCGATTTTGCCGAACTCAAACCTGGAGACTACGTCGTCCACGTGGATCACGGCATCGGCCAGTTCGAAGGCCTTCGCCAAATTGAATCCGGCGGTCACAATGGCGAATTCATGCTCCTGAAGTACGCCGACGATGCGCGCCTCTATGTTCCCCTCGAGCGCATGGACCTCGTCCAAAGTTACCGCGTTCTCGAAGGTACGCATCCCCCGCTGGACAGGCTCGGCGGCACCGTCTGGAACGCTCGCAAGACGCGCGCGCGCAAATCCGTCGAAGACATGGCCGACCAGCTTCTCGCTCTTTACGCCGAACGCAAGACCACCGAAGGTTTTGCCTTCTCCCCGGACGGCAATTTCCAGCGCGAATTCGAAGACGCGTTCGAATTCGAGGAAACCACCGACCAGATCACCGCCATCAGCGACATCAAGCGCGACATGGAACGCGCCGAGCCCATGGACCGCCTCCTTTGCGGCGACGTCGGCTACGGCAAAACAGAAGTCGCCATGCGCGCCGCCTTCAAAACCGTGATGGACAATAAACAGGTCGCCGTTCTCGCTCCCACCACCGTCCTCACTTTCCAGCATTTCGAAACTTTCAAGAAGAGATTCGCCGCCTTCCCCGCGCGCATCGAAATGCTCAGCCGCTTCCGCAGCGCCGCCGAACAAAAGAAAGTTCTCGCGGACCTCGAAGCCGGCAAAGTCGACGTTGTCATCGGCACCCATCGACTCCTTTCGAAAGACGTCAAATTTGCCGACCTCGGCCTTCTCATCGTCGATGAAGAGCAGCGCTTCGGCGTCGCCCACAAAGAGCGCCTCAAGGAAATGCGCAAAAACGTGGACGCCCTCGCGCTCTCCGCCACTCCCATCCCTCGCACCTTGCACATGTCGCTCGTCGGCCTTCGCGACATGTCCGTGATCGAAACGCCTCCGCGCGACCGCCTGGCCATTCAAACCGTCGTCGCCCCCTTTCAGGAAGAACTCGTGCTGACCGCTATCGAAACCGAACTCGCCCGCGATGGCCAGGTCTTCTTCATCCACAATCGCGTCGAATCCATCTATTCCCTTGGCGCCATGGTTCAGAAACTGGTTCCGAAAGCCCGCGTAGTCGTAGCTCACGGCCAGATGGCAGAAAAAGAACTCGAAAGCGTCATGCTGAAATTCATCCGCGAGGAAGCGAACGTCCTCGTTGCCACCACCATCGTCGAAAACGGTCTGGACATCCCGCGCGCCAACACCATTTTGATCAACCGCGCCGACCGCCTCGGTCTCGCCGAGCTCTACCAATTGCGCGGCCGCGTCGGCCGCTCCACCCAGCGCGCCTACGCCTATCTTCTCGTTCCCACGGATACCTCGCTCTCCGACATCGCCCGCAAACGACTCGCCGCCATGAAGGAATTCAGCGAATTGGGCGCTGGCTTTCGAATCGCCGCGCTCGACCTCGAACTCCGTGGCGCCGGCAACATGCTCGGCCGCCAGCAGCACGGCCACATCGAAGCCATCGGTTTCGACATGTACTGCCAAATGCTGGAGCGTGCCGTTTCGAAGCTCAAGGGCGAAGAAGTCGCCCCCGACCTCCGCACCACCCTCAATCTGGGCTTCGACGTTCGAATCCCCCAGGACTACATCCCCAGCGAAAACCTCCGCCTCCGCACCTACAAGCGCATTTCCTCGGTCGCCTCCGAAGCCGACAAGCAGGACGTTCGAAAGGAGCTCGAAGACCGTTTCGGCAAACCCCCTTCTTCCGTGGAAAACCTTTTGGAGTACGCCGCCCTCAAATCCATGTGTGAGCGCCTGCGCATCTCCGCCGTGGAACGCCAAGGGACCCGCATCGCCGTCCGGTTCCACCCGGAGACCACCCTGGACCCGGCAAAACTGGTCTCCGTGGTACGCTCTCGTACAGGCATAAAGCTCGATCCCAGCGGCGTGCTCTGGATGGAAGTCAAACGGGGAGAGTCCATCCCCGCGGCTTTGAGAAACGTATTGCTCGGCCTTCAGGGGCAGGGCTAAACTTTAGAGGTGAGGGAATTGATGCGAAATCTAGTTCGAATCGCGGCGCTTTGCGCTGCTTTGCCCTTGGCGGGCATGTCCGTCTCGGCACAAGAGCCGCCCCAAAGTGCTCCGCCAAAGCCAGCCCCCGCGCCGACTCTTGAAAAGCCCGGCATGGCCGCGCCCGACCCCAAGTCCGACAAACTGGAAAAGCCCGCAAAACCTGCCGCTCCGAAACCGTCCAATCCCGAAAGCGGCAAAACCGTCGAAGAGATCATCGCCCGCGTCAACAATGAAATCATCACCCGCTCGGAGTATGACAAGGCCCGGCTGACCGCTGAAGAGGATGCCAAGCAAGAATGCCAGAACCGCTGCACCCCGGAGCAGCTGCAGAAGGACATCGAAGATCGTCAGAAACACACCCTGCGCGACCTCGTCGATCAGTCTCTCCTGGTCCAACGTGGCAAGGACATGGGCCTCAGTGTGGAGGCCGACGTCATTAAGAAACTCGATTCCATCCGCATCGAGAACAAGCTGGCCAGCATGGAGGAACTTGAGAAAGCAGTCGCCGGTACGGGAATGAACTACGAGGATTTCAAAAACAATATTCGCAATACTCTATTGACGCAGAAAGTGATCGGCAACGAAGTCGGCTCGCACATCAACATCAGCGATGACGAAGTAAATAAATATTACGAAGCGCATAAGAGCGAGTTCGTGGGGCCAGAGCAGGTCGCGCTGCGCGAAATCGTGGTCAGCACGGAAGGTAAGAAGCCGGAAGAACTTCCCGATTTGAAGAAAAAAGCCGAGACGGCCCTCAAGCGCGTCCAGGACGGCGAAGACTTTGGAGAAATTGCCAAGCGCCTTTCCGACGGCAGCACCAAGGCCCAGGGCGGTTTCCTTGGCCAGTACAAACACGGAGAGCTATCCAAGGAGCTCGAAGACAAAGTTTTTAAAATGAAGCGCAACGAACTGACCGACGTGATGGAAACCAAGCAAGGCTACTTGGTTCTGCAAGTCCTGGAGCATTACGACGAAGGCATACAATCGCTCTCCAAGGTCAAAGGTAGAATCATGGATGAGCTGTACAGCGCGCGCATGGAACCGGCCATGCGTGAGTATCTCAAGACTTCGTTCGTCACTGATCTTAACTCCGAACAAAGCATCACTACTTTTTTCCTCGTTCACGAAAAAGAAATTCGCAACACCCGCGAGGGCAAGCCTTATCTGCGGCTTGAGCTCGGCGACCGCAGCGGCACCATCGAAGCGCGCATGTGGGATCAATTCGACATTGCGGCGAAGGACATCAGCCGTGACGATTTTGTGAAGGTCAACGCCCGCGTCGAAATTTACCGCAACAAGCCGCAGCTTTCTCTCCAGCAACTGCGTCTCGCCAAACCCGAGGAAGTCGACCTCGCTGATTTTCTTCCGCAGACCAAGGAAAACGTCGAAAAGCTTTACGCGCAGTTGCTCGAATACGCGGGCTCAATCGCGAATCCCTGGCTGAAGAAATTAGTGACCGGAATCATTTCCGATCCCGTCATCGCCGCGAAGTACAAACGTGCCCCTGCCGCAAAAGTGATGCACCATGCCTATCTTGGCGGCTTGCTTGAACACGTCATTGGTTTGTGCGGCCTCGCCAAACAAATCGCCGCACACTATCCCGAGCTCGACGTGGATTTGCTGCTGCCGCACACTATCCCGAGCTCGACGTGGATTTGCTGCTCACCGCCGCCATGTTGCACGACGTCGGCAAGCTCGAAGAGCTATGCTTCGAACGCGCTATCGGCTACACCGTCGAAGGCCAACTCCTCGGTCACATCGTCATCGAGCTGGAAACCGTTTCGAAAGCCATGGACGCCATTGAAAATTTCCCGCCAAATTTGAAAACCGTTGTCCAGCATATGCTCATCAGCCATCACGGCCAGTACGAATTCGGCTCGCCCAAGCTCCCCATGATTCGCGAGGCCATGGCCTTCCATTACATGGACGACCTCGATTCCAAACTCGCTGCCGTCCGCGCCGCTCTCGCCGTCGACACCGGCGAACCCGAGTGGTCCGCCTACAGTGGCGCCCTCGGCCGCAAATTCCTCCGCCTGGACCAATTCCTGAAACCCACCAACGTCAAACCGGAAGAAAACGTGCCCAACCCAAAACTGTTTCCGTGACGATAGAGAAATTCGGGAAAAAACCGCACCCCTCTACGGCGGGAGGCCTGAGAGCAGTAGGTATGCGACACATCAGTGGCCACATCGTTCTGCTGAACCGCAAAACGAATCCGATCGTTGATGTTTTCGCCTTCTAACGCACCACGCTTTTGGGTCCGGTGAGCCGCTAGGGAATGACTTGAAACTGTCGCGCCCACCCATTGAGACCACCCTGTTAATCGGAAGTTAGTGACCGAAACCTCGCCGCTCTCGCCAGGTCCCTTTGTGAAGGTAAATCCGTTGTGTCGAAGGGAGGGGAAGCGTACGATGCCCGAGACAGAGATCCAAAATCGAGAATCCGGAATGAATTTTCGTGATTCTGGCGATCGCCGTAGGAATTCAGGACGATCCTGGGGAGAAGAAGAATGTCTCGATGCCTGTTGCTAATCCTGTTCATGGGTGCGCAGATTGGTACGCTCGCGCGAGCGCAGCTGGTGCCGGACTACAACCCACCGAGATCGAGCTGCTGTCTGGCTGGCACGGCCAAGCACCTTTCGGATCAAATGCAGGACTGGAACCAGCTTAGCCGGTATCACGCCGCGAATGAAGATCTGAAGAGGCAACCTGCCGACCCCAAGCGAGTCGTGTTCTTGGGAGATTCCATCACGGACTTTTGGAAACTGGGAGAGTCATTTCCCGGCAAGCCCTACGTGAACCGCGGAATCGGAGGTCAAACAACACCGCAGATGCTGGTGCGAATGTTTCCAGACGTGATCGACCTGAAACCGGCAGCCATCGTAATTCTGGCAGGGACGAACGACATTGCACAGAACACAGGTCCTGAAACGGCGACTATGGTTCAGGAAAACTTGATGGCCATGACCGAGCTCGCCCAAAAGCACGGTATCAAGGTAATCCTTTGCGCGGTGACGCCCATCAGCGACTACGCGCTGATGCCGTCGGACTGGGACCCTCCGCCGTCGCCAGAGGCCACTCACCCCAAGCTGATACAGAGCGTCCAGCGTCCACCGGCTCAGATTCTGCAACTAAACATCTGGACAAAAAGTTACGCAGCCAGCGTCGGAGCGGTTTACGCGGATTATTTCTCGGTGGTGGTGGATGGCAGCGGCATGTTAAAGGAAAGCCTCTCCCACGACGGTCTCCATCTAAACCCACAGGGCTACGCCCTGATGGCTCCTGTGGTCGAGGCAGCAATTGAGAAGGCTCTGAAGTAGGGCAAACCCTCTGTCTCTTGCAGAATTTTGTCCCCAAGTCCATTAGTGCCAAAGCGGAAGAAAAACGTGCCCAACCCAAAGCTGTTTCCGTGATGATGATTGAGTCTAGATGGTTGGTTAGGCGAAGGGAAAAAACCGCACCCCTCCTACGGCGGGAAGCCTGAAAGCCGCAGGTATGCGGCACCCGGCCACCCGAGCCGTCTCAGCCGTTTAAGGATGCGCCGCCCGCGAGTACTTCAGGCGTGAAACCCTTTCAAATGTTCCTAGCGGGCGAATCGGCGTATACTTTCCGAAATCTCGAGGTCAAAGCGGATTCATCAAGGAACATATGCGTGCTCGAATACTTTCGACCCTAGTCGTCTGCCTGCTTGGATGCTTCGCGGTTCGTGACCTGGCGCAAGAAAAATCAGACGTGGCGAGCATTCGTACCCTGGAATCCAAATGGGTGGATGCGTATAAGCAGCGGAAAATCGCCGACGTTGCGGCGCTGCTGGCAGAGGACTACGTCATTACTTTGGAAGACGGCAGCACGTATGGCAAGGTCGGCTTCATCAGCTATAACGCCAGACCATTGCGCGTGGATATCGCCGACTTGACGGACGTCAAGATTCACATGCACGAGAACATAGCCGTGGTGACCGCGGGCTATCACGAACGCGGCGAGTTAGGCGGAAAACCTTATGACTATCGCGATCGGCTAACCGACGTGTGGATGAAGATCGGTGGAAAATGGCAACTCATCGCATCGCACTATAGCGTGCCGACGAATCTTTAATTGAATTAATCCGAGGAATTAGGGACAGAGAAGATTTTGTGATATTTGTTTGATGAGGCTCGTTTTGCTCGCGAGGGCGGGAGATTTTCAGAGTAGGGGAAACGTCCCGTCTGGAACGTGTGAGAAAATCGATCCGAGGGATTTGTCGGGTGACCCAAAATGTATCCAGATATCGCAATCGTCGTTTATAAGCGCTCCAAACTATAAATTCTTGAACGCCGATTCCGCCCAAATCGCGAATCTGCATTTTTTAACACGTTCGTGTCCCCCGCGGTCCGATTTCTATTTCTAATTTGCTGCTGTAGGCCACCCGGAGCCGTCTCTGCCTTTTAAGGATGCGCCACTCGCCCATCCGTTAGAGTCGCGGTGGGTTGGACGGAGCACGCGCGACGATGAGGCCATAGACGAAATTGCCGGAAGCGAAGCCGGCGCGCATGGCCCGAAAGGCTTTGAGATGGGAAACAATGTTGCTGCCGTATTTGGCGGCGAGTGCCCAAAAAGATCTGTTTTTAATGATGCCCAGGCCCAGGTCCCAGGTTTTGGCGCAATTCTTGTTCAGAACTTCGCGGTGCGTGATCTGCAGGCCGTTCGAAATGAGGTATTGCTCATAGTCGTCCATGATTTGCAGTTCACAGAGCATGCCTTTTTCGATGGGCTGGATAAATTTCTTGGTTTCTGCGCTGGTGAGATTTTCCTTCTGGAACCAGTCGATGATCGCGAATGCGCCGCCGGGCTTCAGAAGTCTGCTGGCGGAGACAAAGAAATCTTCAAGGCGCTGATAGTGGGAGATGGATTCCACAGACCAGAGAACGTCGAATTGCTTCTTGAAGTCCATAGCCTCGGCGTCCATCAGCAGGAACTTGACATCGATTCGTTCCCTGGCCGCAGCCGCGGTTGCCATTTCCACCTGTACTGGGGAAATGGTTATGCCCGTGACGGTGGCATTATAGTTTCTCGCTAAGAAAAGACTGCTGCCGCCCATGCCGCAGCCAATGTCAAGAATTTCGGAGCCGTGTTTTATGTCTGCGAGCTGCGCGAGGTGCTCGACGAGCTGAAGCTGGGCCTTTTCCTTTGACTCATCCCCAACAATCCAATAGCCGTGATGCAGATGCTCCCCCCAGAGGGAGGGATAGTAGGGGCTGATGACGTCGTAGAGCTCGATGATTTTATTCTTATTGTTTGAACGGCTCATAGCGGGAGGGCTCCACTCGGGAGCCGTTTCTGGTCTCCGGCCAGAAAACAAATTGGCATTCTAATTGTTGGAACGACTGTAAGCAAATGGCAATCTGCTGATAGAGCGCCTGAAAACCCTGAGAGGAGCATTACCGGATGCCCGCTGACTGCAAGAGAATCCAGAAACGGACCCCCGCTACCGTGGCTTTGCAGATCACTAGCGCGAAGCAGCCGTTCATCACGGAATTGGCATTTACTGAAAACTTCAGCTTACACGGGGTCCGGGTTGTAACGGAGCGTGCGTGGAAACCAGGAGAGAGGGTAATTATAAAGTCCTACCACGGCACCGTCCAGTCAGTGGCAAAGGTAATTTACTGTCATCGTTTGGCGGAAGCACGATACGCCATTGGTTTGGAGCTACATTCGGCGGTGGGCACGTGGCTGGACGTTTCGCAGGCACAAACACCAAGGGCGGGAGCGTAGCCCGACACTTCGAGTCGCCTCAGCCTGGTAGGGATGTGCCCCGCGCCAATTCTTGAAGTCCACTGGCGCCAAGCGGAAGTAAACTACCCAACCCAAGGCTGTTTTCGTGACGATGAAATTCGAGAAAGCGAAGCAAAGAGTGGCCCACCTTTGCAGAAAACAAAACAAAATGCAAAGGGTAGGCCATCCGGGGCGGTTCCGTAGCACTAAGGATGCGCCACCTGCCTTACTGGGTTCAGTTTTCGGTTTGCTCCTGCTCGCCACCGAAGCGCGAACCGCTGGGCGTGCCGCAGGCGTTGACGATTACGTTGTCGCTGGCATCGAGAATCTCGATTGCTGAGGTCGCTGTAAACTCATCGCCGCTTGCTCCGAGTTTCAAGCCAATCTTAGCTCTCTGTGATCCGGTGAAAGCGCCGCTTGCGTCATAGCGGTAGAAGATGAAAGTGAGCGAGTAATCTTGCCAGCCGTGTTCGCGCTGCCAAACTCCGTGGCCGGAGCCACGCAGAGCCGGACTCAGACCGGGAGCACTGGCAAATTCCGACATTGTCCCGCCTTGGTGAAAAGTCCATAGACCTGGAATAGTGCGGATCACGTCGCCCGTTTGACAGTTAACCGTCGTTAGTGCCATTCGCCACACGCCGATGATTGTCCTTTCGTGGTCGTCTGACAGCGCCGACGAGTGTTTATCTGGAAAGTTGTGACTGGAAACGATAGAAACGGTGATCGTCAAAGCCGTAATCACCGCCAACGCGAGGACTAATGCTTGTTTCTTGTGACTCATTTTCTTCTCCTTATTTGAACTGCGGCGGAACAGAGCTACCTGCCTACGGGAATTCCTATTTCTGATGGGTACTCAAACCTTGCAAAAGGTTTTGTTACTCGGCCAATTCGAGGTGAAGCACGGCTGGGCCGAAGGAGGCGGAACTGGGTGGCCGCGGCGTCACTGCGGTGGAGGAGTGCTCATGCGGCAATCCCCAAGGCATGCACAGCCACGACTTTCAGCTGAACGGCGCTAAATGTAAGGAGCGATTATTTCCGCTGAATGGAGAGCAACCGCAAGAGAGTCGGCCCGGAAGGGAGTGCGGGCCGGGCACAATGAACGGGGGGAAGGCTTGGGACCGTGGCTGTCGGGGCCGCATCCTGCCGAGGATTTGCCTCTCGGCGGGCCGTCTGGACTCTTCCAATCTTGGGCGCAGAATCGGATGCGAAAAAATCGTTGGAAGTATCGTCGCACAGGTTGAGCGATTCAGGGATTTCGCTACAAGCTAGACCGAAGGCAAGCGAGAGGACCAGGAGAACGCAGAGTTTTCCAAATCGCATTGGCAATGAGGCGCCTTTTTTAGCCAACCCGGCACTAGAATTGGTGCACCATTTGCCGTCACAATACTCTGCACAATTCTCTCCGTCAATAGGAACTTGACGACGTAACCGTCGAGTCGTTTGTGAAAATTGGAAGGAGAGTTTTCTTTCCCAGGAACTGTTGCGGTGGGAGATGACGACGGGTGCAGATGACGACGGGTGCCCCAGGTTGCGCTTTTCTACCTGGAGGATGTTTTTTTCAATCAAAGTCGCGCACCGCTAATGGGCAAGCAGATGGTTCACTTCGCGGAAAGGAAGTGGAGGATCTCCTGCATCACGCGCTCTCCTTGATCGGTTTGAAAGAGATACTGAGCGTGCGCAGAGCCCGCTAGAATAATCAGTCTTTTTGGTTCGGGAGCTTTCTCGTACTGTGCTTGAATTCCTGGAAGACGT
>WNFI01692757.1_pt1 | contig 12953 bp, 9 predicted proteins | sample 5400471 | NCBI WGS metagenome assembly WNFI01 (sample SAMN13153348, study PRJNA577476) | soil metagenome | isolation source: 100 cm saprolite on Douglas fir-dominated hillslope | place: USA:California | collected 2013-09-17
CGGGTGAACTGCCCGATCAGCTCACTGTGCTGCTTCGCCAGCGCCTGGCCCTCCGGACTAGTCGGATCCTTCCCCTCTGCTACCAGCCGCCTCAGTTCCGCGAAAACCGCATCCCACTGCTGGCTAGCGCGTTCCTGATCCTCCTCAGTCCAGTTCTTACCCCATTCCGCCAGCTTCTGCGCCGCTGCAGGACTGTACGACTTACTGGAGAGTTCCGCCATCTTCTGTTGTTGTTCTGGGGTCAGATACGTATTGACCCACTCTTTATTCTGTTCCATTTGCATCACCTGGATCACATTGACAAGAGATTCCCAGTCCCCCTGGTTGCTCCGCAGCAATGTTTCAGCTTTCTCAATGGCCTGAATCACCGCGTCTAGCTGGGTGCGCTTCTCGCGCATCATCGCCTTCTGCGTAGCCAGCGTCTCCTGCAAGCGCTCCGGATCCGTCTGCAGACAGACTTTGATCTCTTCCAATGAGAAACCCAGAAATTTCAGCGCCAGAACCTGCTGCAAACTCCATAGATCCCCGTCCGAGTAGAGCCGATGCCCTGCCTCCGTATATCCAGAGGGCGAGAGGAGACCCACTTTGTCATAAAAACGCAAGGTACGCACTGTCACCGCTGCCTTCTGCGCAAATTGACCGGTTGTATAAAACTGGCGATCCAAGTACTTCCTCCTTTTGTTTAGGAAGTATAAAGCATGACGTAACGTCATATGCAAGACTTTTTAGCTGCAATTTGGGGTCCAGCAAAAATTTGGCTCTCCAACCTGTGAGAGCCCTACAATTTCGCCAGTTTGTAACCAACATCAGGCACAGTCAAGATGTAACGTGGGTGACGAGGATCAGCCTCAATTTTGCGGCGCAGACGGCTGATATAAACCCAGATGAAATCTACTTCGCGGTTATATTCTGCCCCCCATACCCGCTCCAACAACAATTCGTGCGTCATGACTCGACCTACATTTTGCGCCAATGTGCAGAGTAGTTTATATTCTGTACGACTCAGTTGCACTGCTTGCCCCCGCGTGTGTACCAGGTGCTGCGCATAATCAATCGTAAGCTCGCCAGTCCTGAAAATAGTCTCGTTGGTTGCTTGCTCCCCCTGCCCAGCCGAGCGGCGCAAAAGCACACGCACGCGCGCAAGTAGTTCTTTTATTCCAAAGGGTTTGACCACCAGGTCATCGGCTCCCAGCTCTAAGAGCCGCACGCGCTCATCTTCCTCACACTCGTCGCAGAGCATCATAACTGGCATACGTGAAAATTCGCGCAACCGTTGAAGAAGTTCCACGCCGCTCATATCAGAGAGGCGCGTTGCGAGCAGTATTATGTCGGGTTCTTCAAGATCTAGCTGGCGCAAGAATTGTATGCCATGACCGACAGTGTATACATCGTACTGTTGTTCTGTCAGGTGAGCGCGCAGATAGCGGGCGATACGTACATCGTTCTCGACGACAACCACCTTTGATCGCAGGTTTTGCCGTAGAGGACCCGTGCGCGGAGCTGTTAAAGGGCCGCTGGATAAAGCAGTGATTCCAGTTGTCGATGATAATTGATATACCTGCTCTATCTCCGTGTGCAGAGTAAACGGCAGCGTACAATAGAATGTCGTCCCCAGTCCCACTCCTGGAGAGTCTGCCCAGATTTTACCTCCATGTGCCTCTATAGTTGCGCGCACAAACGATAGTCCCAAACCACTCCCAGTGCCAATGGACCGTCCCTCTCCCGGCGAAATACGGTAGAAGCGGTCAAAGATACGGTCGAGATGCTCAGGCGCTATACCTACACCCTGGTCAGCGACGCTCAGGCAAACTTCAACTTCGTTCGTCTCGAGATGGATTCTGATGGTTCCACCTGTAGATGAGTACGTCACTGCATTGTTGAGCAAGTGATTGAGCGCTTGTTCGATGCGCAGCGCGTCACAGTGCACAACGAGGTCTTCCGTTGGGATACTCAATATAAACTGGTGGCGCAGAGCATTCATACGCCAGCGTTCTACCAGTTGTTCTAGCAATTTCGAGATATGTACTTCTGATAGTCTCAAGTTCTGCACACCCGCGTCCAGGCGCCAGACATCTAGGAGGGTATTGAGAATATCGTGCAAGCGATCGGCTTGCGTATCTATCATCTGCAACATTTCGCGCAGCATAGCAGGATCCCAGCGCATGGAGTTTCCGAGGAGGGTTGTAGCACAGCCTTTGATAATAGCCAGTGGCGTTTTGAGTTCATGCGCGGCAAGCGCCAATGTCTCGCTACGAGCCCGCATGGATGACCGTTCCAAGGTAATATCGTCGAGCAATACGCCGCGGCCCAACAGGTGATCGGGGTTATCTCGTACAGGAAAGCTTTGCACGCGTAGCCAGCGCACGGCAGCATCGGCAAGTGCCAGGTCCATACTGCTTTCCTGCTCAGGGTGAAGCCAGATGCGATCAAGTTCTGCCTGTGCGCTTTCAGGGTTAGCAGCCAGAGAGACAAGCTGTCCGCGCACATCGAAGACCGGCTCTTCGACAAGCGCCCGACTACTAACCCCAAGCAAACGCTCTGCGCTTGGGTTGGAGTAAGCAACCTGCTCCGCCGAATTGAGCAGAATGAAGCCACTGCGCATGTTCGTCGCAATGTCTGAGAGCATATAATATTCTCGCGCTAAGCGTGATAACATGGCTGCTGGCTCTTCCCTTGAAGGTGGAACAAGAGATGCGGGTAACGTGCTATCTTTGGCGCAGAAGTCCTCCGGACTTCGTTGCCTCCCCTCATGGCTCGTATCCGCCCCGTTTCCGGCGGCGAAGTCCATATAAATAAGTACCTTTCACGTTTGCTCAACAAATAGCTTGTGCTATTGATATTCTAACAAATCGGTCAAGGTTAATTTGGAGTGCAGGGCTCTCTCTCATGCTCGCAGGGCGATCCTTACAGTGGCCCTGTGGGGACCGCCCAACCCGGTGAAACTCAATGTCCCGCCACAAAAGCCAGCATCACAATTAAGACCAGGTGCAGAACCATAGCAATACCGAAACCCCAGGCGAGAACGATGATCCACGTGTGATCGGTTATCGGCTTGCGTGAAGGGGCATACGCATACGGTGAGCGCTCAGCAGCAACAAGCCCTATAGCGATACGGAGGCGCAAGGGTGTACGAATGGGGGAAAGACGCATTTGAACCAGGAGCGACTCGTGACAGCGTTTACACAGCGTCCACTGTTGACGCGGCTCAGGCACTCCCTCTGGCTCCATGAGAGGAATAGCATGAAACCAGGTACGGCGCTTACAAATAGAACAGCGGGCGATTGCTCGTTTCTTTGGTCGACGCGAGTTGTTTCGTTTGATCGTAACAGCAGGTTCGCTGCCTGGCATGATATTTTTCACCGCTCGCAGTCCTTTCTCTATCGTAGCACTGAACAACATATCACCCGTCGATCATAATGTTCTTCCTTCTCTCAATATTACCACATTTTATGTGATCATTCTGTGAGATCTAAAAGGAATGCAAGGCGAAAAATAGGTAAAGTGAAAAAACTTTGAAATGTAATAGAGATGCGCTGAGAGTTGCACGGCGCCGTGCAACTCTCAGCGCATCTCTATTACATTTCTTATCCTCTAAGGAGTGGCAGCAGGTAAACGATACTAAATACAAATACCCACACCCCGTCTACGAAGTGCCAGTACATCTCGCCGGCTTGAGCCGCCCAGTGTTTCTTCGCGGTGAAATCGCCGCGTAAAGAACGCAGTAAGACGATGATCAAGAAAATTAGACCTATGGTTACATGCAGCCCGTGGAAACCAGTCAAGGTGAAGAAAGATGAACCGAAGATCGTGGCCTGTGGAGTAAAGTTCCGACCAAACAAGCCAGAATACTCGTAGACCTGCCCTCCAAGGAAAGCCGCCCCCATAAGTATAGTAAGGCTAAGGCCAAGTTTGAGATTGCGCTGATTGCCTCTAGCAATACCAGCGCCCGCAATACGTATAGGAATACTGCTCCCAAGCAGAATAAAAGTATTGATCAACGGATAAGTCAGATCCGTAGGAAGCTGCCAGGAACCATTGCGGATTTCCAGGTAGAGGTAAGAAGCGATAAGATTTGCGAAGATCAACGCTTCTGAAGTAATGAAAAAGATCATGCCCCACCAGTTGATACCTCGTCCTGTTAATTCTTCGTGTTCCTCTTCCGCTCTGACTTGTTCGCCGTGAGCAACGCTCATTGTCACTACTCCCTATCACTAAAGCGCATTAAGCCGTGTCAGCCGAATGCGCTGGACACTAATTAACGATGTTCAAGTCCCCAACCGATGATCGCAGCGGCTATTAGCGCCAAACCGACACCAAAAACTATTGGATGCGTAACCACACCTAAAAGTGTAATGAAAAGCGCCACGGCCAACGCAAATGGCCAGTAGCTCTTCTTATCCCTAAGCAGAGCCTGCTCTACAGCTTCTGTTGAACCCCTTTGTTTTTTAGGTGCCTGTTTGCGCTGCCCTGGCTCCTCGCTCACAATCATCCTCTTTTCTAATGTAAGACAGGTTATCTCTCTAATGTAGGAACGGCACGAATGGCCGTCCTACATCAGGGATTCCGTTTAGTGTGTCACGGACTTCCAGTCCGCGATCTCTGGATTCTTCTTGTCATAGAATGGGCGGCGACTGCGCACGATCGGAACAACGGGGAAGTTGTAAGGTTTGGGTGGAGTATCGGTATCCCACTCCAGTGTATATGCATCCCACGGATCGGTGCCCGCCGCCTGGCCACTGCGAAGCGCGATAACGAAGTTCCAGAGGAACACCATAATGGAGATGGCGATAATAAAGGCACCAATCGTAGCCATAAGGTTCAGTTCATTCCAACCAAGATTGTCTGGATAGGTGTAGATACGACGCGGCATACCAAGCAGCCCCAGGATATGCATGGGGAAGAAGGTCAAATTCACGCCAATCAGCATCAGCCAGAAATGTACCTGCGCCAGTCGCTCATTAAACAGCTTGCCCGTCATCTTGGGAAGCCAATAGTAGAGGCCTGCGAAGACACCGAAGGCAGTACCACCAAAGAGTACATAATGCAGGTGAGAAACCACAAAGTAGGTATCCGTCACCTGGTAGTCAAAGGGCACTACGGCCAACGCTATGCCATTCAGACCACCAATCAAGAACATGGCGATAAAGCCTAGCGCAAAAAGCATCGGAGCCTTGAAGCTGATTTTGCCGCCGTAGACCGTCGCGACCCAGTTGAATATCTTCACTGCCGTTGGAATCGCTATCAGCGTGGTGCTGGTCGCGAAAAACGCCTGCGCAACGAGTGGTAGTCCAACTGCGAACATGTGGTGCGCCCACACTGTAAAGCTCAGGAAACCTATAGCCACACCAGACCAGGCAATAAAGGTATAACCAAAGAGAGGTTTGCGTGAGAAGACTGGCAATACCTCTGAGATGATACCAAAAGCGGGTAAGATCAGGATGTACACCTCTGGATGGCCGAAAGACCAGAAAAGGTGCTGCCAGAGCAGTGGATCCCCACCAAAGCCGGCCTGGAAGAAGTGTGTCCCAAGGTGACGATCCAGCAGCAACAAGATGCTCGCGGCCGTGACGCTGGGAAGAGCAAACAGCAGCAGGAAAGCTGTGACCAACGTCATCCACGTGAACATCGGCATGCGGTTGATGGTCATACCTGGTGCGCGTAGCTTGAGAATGGTCACCACAAAGTTGATCGAAGCGGCAATCGACGAGATACCGAGCATCAAGATACCGAGCGCCCAGAAGTCCATGTTTGCGCCCGGCGTACACACAACGGCAGTAGGACCGCAAATTTGGGTCTGTTCGGTGAGCGGTGCATAGCTGAACCAACCGGCGTTCGGGGCCGCCCCAAACAGGAAGCTCGAAGTCAGGAAAAGTCCGCCAAAGAGCACGACCCAGAATCCAAATGCATTCATGCGTGGGAAGGCCATATCACGCGCACCAATCATCATTGGCACGACGTAGTTGCCTAACCCGGTGAGCATCGGCATGACAAACAAGAAGATCATCGTAGTGCCATGCATAGTGAAGACCTGGTTGTAGATTTCAGGAGTCAACACTTTCCCGTTCGGCACTGCCAACTGGGTGCGGACAAGTAGGGCTTCTACTCCCCCGGCCAGGAAGAAGAAGAAGGCTGTGGTGATGTACATGATTCCAATCTTCTTATGGTCGGTTGTCATGAGCCATTCGCCAACGTAGGTTTCTTCCAGGCGCCTGCGACGTGCTATGCCTACGCCTTCAGTAATAGTGCGGGTTGCCATGGGCAATTCCTCCGATATCCAGCCCCATAGAAATACGGGGTCAACAGGCTATTGTAGACTCTCCAGGTATGCTACTAGTTGAGCAATTTCGGTATCCGAGAGTGGACGAATACTCATATCGTTGCCGGGTTTCACGCCTTGCGGATCATGAAGCCATTGATAGAGGCCGCATGCACTGGGATTCTGTATGGCGGGCTGTCCATTTGATCCGCTGATCACCACGCACGAAGCCGGGTCCCAGGAGAGGACCCCTCCAGCTATGAAACGGCGGCTACCAAAGTGTGTCAGGTTCGGCCCAACCAGAACTGAAGAACTACCACCGCTGTTCAGGTGATTATAATCTTTCAGGTTAACGCCGACAATACCATGGCAGCCCTGACATCCCCCCGATCCTAAGAAAAGTTGTTGGCCTGCTAGTGCGGCAGGATCAGTAGGTTTCGCCGCCGCAGCCTGTTGCTGCGCAGTTACCCAGGACATGTAGTCATTTTGTGACACAACAATCACATTGAAATTCATATGCGCATGCTGCAAGCCACAGTATTCTGTACACAATCCACGGTACATCCCTATTTTATCCGCCCTGAACACCTTCGTGTTATGATGAGCGGGGACAACATCTGTCTTGCCGGTGATTTCCGGGATCCAGAAGCTGTGAATAACGTTGGTCGATTCGAGGCTGACGTTTATGACTGAGCCAACAGGGATACGCATTTCATCAGCGGTGACAATGTTTTCATCCTGGTAATCAAACTCCCACCACCACTGGTGTCCTACCACTTTGATATCTACCGGGCGTCCGGTCCCTGAAATCTGGCCCAGTCCGAACATCGTGTAGATGGTCCCGATAAGTACTGCAAACAAGAAGACGGAAGGGACGACCGTCCAGATGATTTCGACGGTGTTGTTCCCATGCAGTTGCCTTGGCGCGGGCGCATTTGGTCGTTCGCGGAAGCGCACGATGGAATAGATCAACGCGCCCTCAACCGCTACAAACACGATGGTGGCCACAACCAGAATGAACCAGAACAGGCCCGCTTCTTTATCCGCAACAGGTCCCGCCGGATTCAATACAGAAGGGGAATTTTCACCACAAGCTGCAAGAAGGAGCGAGGACAAAAGCAGTGCTGCGAGTATTACACCCCAGCGTTTCATCCCGCGAAATAAAGGCATCCTCACTTCTCACTCTCCTAAAATATGTTTATCAATGGATAACAGCATTATACTGCGTTAGACACTCTTACCATTGTATTGTAGTGTAGTGACTTTCCCTGAAACAAGACTTGCGGTTTACACAAACCACCTTACAATGGCCTGAATAGAAGGTGAGATCCTCTTCATTGATCTTCTACTAGCACATCTGCTATCATGATATAAGTATCTCAAGATGGACTAGACTGGACTGAAAGGCGTGAGAAAAACAATCTTACAGAAGCAGGATCTGACCAATTCAGTCTCGTCCTTCCTTCTGCAGATTGGTCTCGCTTTCTCTGCTCTTCTTTTCAATCGAAAAGCTCGGGAGTCGCTTCTTCTTGCTCCTGGGAATCACCGTTTGCTTTGCCAGCACCCTGCTTCTGAGCATGGTGCCGCCTTTTCCAGGAATGCTTCTCCTGGTCCTCCTGCTGGGTGCCGGAGTAGCCATTCTCGATGCTGGTCTCAATTCCTATATCGCAGGGCTTCCTCGAAATACCGCTCTGCTCAATTACCTGCATGCATTCTATGGAGCAGGGGCTTTGCTTGGCCCCTTGATCGCCTCTACCATCTTAGCCACAGGTTTAGGATGGAACATGGTCTATGTCGTCTTGACAGCTATGTGCCTCGTGCTGCTGATTGGCTTTGGACTGACCTTCCGGCGCTGGAACATCGTTGCCCAGCACGAAGGCGAAAAGACAAAAGGCAATATCTTCTTGCTGACAGTCAGGATACGGATCGTTTGGATCGCGGCCATTTTTCTGCTCTTTTACGTGGGAACGGAAGTCAGCCTGGGAGGGTGGAGTTACACGTTTCTCACGGTGGCGCGACATGGACCACCCCTCATCATGGGATGGATCATCAGTGGTTATTGGGCGGGCCTCACCCTGGGGCGTCTGACCCTCGCGCAGGTCGCGCAACGAGTTGGTGAGCAGAGGTTAATCCAGGCATGCCTGTTCGGGGTCATTATTGGACTGCTCGTAATCTGGCTCATTCCAGTTGGTGTCGGAGCAGCCATTGGTCTCTGTTTCACTGGATTTTGCCTGGGACCCATTTTCCCCACCACCATCGCGCTCATGTCCAAACGCATCCCCGCTCGTCTTTTACCCAGCGCCATCGGATTCCTTGCCAGTCTTGGAAGTATGGGTGCGGCTATCTTCTCGTGGGGAGCTGGCAATCTGACGCAAGACCTTGGTCTCTGGACTCTTCTGCCTTATGAGATCATTCTGACGATAATGATGATGTTCCTCTGGCTTGCATTACGAGTTCGTTCGCAAGCAGAAAGTTAAATTTCTTGGCTCCGAGAATCCACCGAGGGTGACCGCAAGGGTCCCCACCCCACTCCACACCGCCCCCGCCCTTACTATGAGGACGAGAAGGCTTCATCCGTTGCGTGTCATGGTAAGGGCGGGGGCGGTGTGGAGTGGGGTGGGGACCCTTGCGGTCGCCCTCGGTGGAGTAATAAGTGTCCCATTTGACATCACAAACGAGTACCGCGTATAATCGATACATGCCTTAATCGCATTACCCCAAAAAAGGAGAGGACCCTTGAAAAGCATTCCTACCGCCCCCTGATCCGCAACCGTCGTCTCGAAATTCTGCATGGAGAAATAACAGGAATGTAACCTCACATATCCTTTGTCATCAACCCCAACGAACGCGTGGGTATCGTTGGTCCCAACGGCGTAGGCAAAACCACGCTGCTGAGTATCCTTGTTGGACAAGAATCAATCGACTCCGGCTCCTTTTCCTTCGCGCCATCAACCGAGGTCGGCTACCTGCCCCAGACAACACCCGGATTTTATGGGCGTACAATGCAAGACTTGATCTTAGAATCCGTAGGCAATTTGCGCCAATTGGAAGAACGCATGCGTCAACTGGAAGCCGACATGGGCGCAGCCAGCGGTGACGAACTCGCAGCGTTGATGCAGGAATACGATCTCGTATCTACCAGGTTCCAGGACCGTGGTGGCTATGAACTTGACTACAAAATAGACACCATCCTTGCAGGTCTGCGCATCTCCTACCTTCCTCGTGACCGTGAGATGCAAACGCTCTCAGGCGGTGAGAAGTCGCGCGTGGGCCTGGCAACGTTGCTCCTGCGTTCACCCGACCTACTCTTGCTTGACGAGCCAACCAATCACCTGGATTTCGCCAGCCTGGAGTGGCTTGAGTCGTATCTCTCCAGTTACAAGGGCGCGATTCTGCTGGTATCGCACGATAGGCAGTTCTTAAACCGTGCCGTCAACCAGATTTTTGAGATCGATGAGCATACTCATCACCTGAAAAAGTACGAGGGCAACTACGACGCATATGTCCTGGCAAAGGCGGCCGAACGCGGAAAGTGGGAGGAGGACTACGAGCGGCAGCAGGAAGAGATCAAAGAACTGCGCAAGCGCATACGCGAAACTGCGCGTAACGTTGCTCATAATCGCCCTCCCAGTGACGGTGATAAAATGGCCTATAACTTCTTTGGCGCCCGCGTGCAGAATACTATTTCCCGTGGAGTGCGAGCAGCCGAGGAACTGCTGCGGCGTATCGAGGAAGATCCCATACCCAAACCGCCTAAACAGATGCAGGTAAGCTCATACTTCAACGTCGAGCCGCTGCAATCGCAAGTCGTGATCAACGCTTCCCATCTCACAAAATGCTGGGACGAAACCTGCGTGCTCAATGACATCAGCTTTACCATCCCTTCTGATGCCCGCATCCTGCTCTTCGGCCCCAATGGCGCCGGCAAAACAACACTGTTGAGGATCATCATGGGTCTTGAGAAGCCCGGCAATGGAGAAGTGAGCATCGTAGACAGCGCGCTCATAGGCTACCTGCCGCAAGACCCACAGATGGATCTCGACAAAACGGTAATTGAGACATATCGCTACGGCCAGGTAGGATACGAGGGAGAATTTGTGGGTCGCCTGATAGGCTATGGCTTATTCCGCCTCGAGGATATGTACAAGAAAGTGGGACAATTGAGCATTGGTCAGAGAAGAAAACTGGAGATTGCCAGGTTAATGGCCGAAAGCCCAAACGTGCTTTTGCTCGATGAGCCCACCAACTATATTAGCCTCGATGTGCTGGAAGTATTTGAATCAGCTATCCTGAATTTTCCAGGACCTGTGATTGCGGTTTCGCATGACCGGTGGTTTATACAAAGGTTTGGGGGGAAGTTATGGGAGTTGGTGGAGGGTAAGCTTGTGATTAGTTGATTGCAGTGACGACATACGGAAGAAGTCCCTATGTGCTTTGCCAGCTTACCTGTTCTCTGAGGACGATTTATGGTAAAAAAGGTGACTGGACATGTTATGGTAAACAATCGCAGCGTGGGTCCATTCAGGGGAGACCTGCTCATAATAGGTTTGAGTCTGAACACATCGGCGGCTGTCACTTTGAGCATGCCAAAAAGCTGCACAGAACGAGGGTGTTGCGCTGCCTTTGCGAGGCTCAAAGCGGTTTCGACTCCCTTTTTGCCTCCGCCTCTGACGGGAGTGTGTTCCAAACACATAAGCAGAAGCTTGTGGTATTCTATCAGAAGACGAATTGGCGCTAAAAATAGTCTCTTGCAACGTCTTTCTAGGGGAGATCTTTTTGCTGTTCCAAGAAAAATCATCTCGCAGTTGATCACATAGGCATCCTTTCCTGTCACCATCAAGGGATGGACCGAGATCAGCGCGGGAAAGGAGAAAACCATGGCACAGTTTGATATGCGTGGACAGCGCGTGACGAACCAGTATAACGCTGGGCGTGATATGAACTTTGGTGCAGTCCAGACCCCCGTAGACCTCATTGCGGCCTTAGAGAAGCTCAACGGGCAAGTCATTCAGGCAAAGGAAGCTGGCGTTCTCAGTGAGGAGACAGCCACCGACACCCAGTACCAAGTCACCAAAGCCATTCAGCAGGCCAGGAAGCCCGACCCTGACAAAAAGACCATCGTAGACCATCTCACCACAGCCAAGGCCCTGCTCGATAACATTACTGCAGCCAGCGGACTGGTCACTGCCCTGGTCGGAGCAGTTGAGATTGTACAAAAGCTCTTCTCATGACGTCCTTTGATCAACACAACCAGCAGGTGCAAACCCAATACAACGCGGGCCGTGACATCAACGTCTACCAGCCTCCGCTCTCACTGACGGAGGCAGAGCGCAAACGTAATCGCAGCAGGATGCTCGAACGCGTCCAGGCCATCTGGATCGACGGGGTGTTGGAGCCATCAGTGCAGGGGGCCGCTCAGATCGCCCTGGCGTTGGAGAACAAGCCGAATGCTGTCGTGACCCCTTTGTGGCATGTGCTGCGGGAATACGACACAACTGGACGGTTATCGTCTGCTGATGTTTCCATCGTGCAGGTCTATAACCAGGCCAATGGGGAAGTGCTCATCCTTGGGGAACCGGGGGCAGGCAAAAGCACGTTGCTCCTGGAATTGACCCGTGATCTACTGGAGCGAGTCCGTCGGGATGAGACCTATCCTATTCCCGTGGTGTTCAACCTGTCCTCGTGGGCGCAGACACGGCAACCCCTCGCTGAGTGGCTCGCATCGGAACTCGCTACCACGTATCAGGTTCCTCGTGCACTGGCAATGTCCTGGATTGAGACGGATCAGGTATTGCCGCTGCTTGATGGATTGGACGAGGTAGCTGCATCCCACCGAGACGCTTGTGTCGAGGCTATTAATACCTACCGGCGGGCGCATGGCCTGCTTCCCACAGTAGTCTGTTGCAGGCAGACAGACTATCTCATGCTCTCCACCCGCTTGCTACTGCGCACCGCTGTCTTCGTGCAGCCTCTGACCTCACAGCAGGTCGAGTCCTATCTAGCGAACGGCGGTGAGCGACTGGAGGCGCTACATCAGGCGCTGCAAGAGGATGCTGACCTGCAAACCCTGGCTACTACCCCACTCATGCTCAAAGTGCTCGCAGTTGTCTATCAGGGAATGCCATCTGAAGAGATCGTCGCTACTGGTTCCCCTGGGAGCAAGCGAGAGCAGATTCTTGCTACCTACGTACAGCGCATGTTGGCACGACGCAGCATCAGCACGCGCTATACACCGACGCAAACCATCCACTGGCTCTCCTGGCTGGCCTGGCAGATGAAACGCCACAACCAGGCGGAGTTCTATCTTGAGCGGATGCAACCAGACTGGCTAGAAGAGCATCAGCCACTCCGACATGCTTATCGAGCAGCAGTGAGGATGGGTACTGGGCTGCTCGGCGGGCTGGTCTTCGGGCTGCTCGGCGGGTTGGTCTTCGGGCTGCTCGGCGGGCTGCACTACGGGCTGCTCCTCGGGCTGCCCGTCGGGCTAGGCACCGGGCTGCTCGGTGGGCTGCTCGTCGGGTTTACTCACCGGGTAGAGAAAGAAATAAAGCCTGCGGAGGTCGTTATCTGGTCATGGAAGAGCATGTGGCAGAAGTTAGCGAAAATGGAATCTCTGAGAAGCGCGCTGGTCGGCGGCCTACTCTCCGGGCTGGTCTTCGGGCTGTCCTCCAGGCTGTCCTCCGGGCTGCTCGTCGGG
>WNFI01014645.1_pt1 | contig 12952 bp, 9 predicted proteins | sample 5400471 | NCBI WGS metagenome assembly WNFI01 (sample SAMN13153348, study PRJNA577476) | soil metagenome | isolation source: 100 cm saprolite on Douglas fir-dominated hillslope | place: USA:California | collected 2013-09-17
CAGGAAGAATAGTTTCCTTTCCACGGGATGCCGTGGCCGCGGTCGAGTTCGAGAATCCAACCCGCCACGTTGTCGAGAAAGTAGCGATCGTGCGTGACCGCGATCACGGTGCCGGCGTAACGCTGCAGATGTTGTTCGAGCCAGTTCACCGATTCGGCGTCGAGATGATTGGTTGGTTCATCAAGGAGCAGAATGTCGGGCTTTTGGAGAAGCAATCGGGCCAGAGCGACGCGGCGTTTTTCGCCGCCGGAGAGGCTTCCGCAAAGGCTATCACCGGGCGGACAGCGGAGCGCGTCCAAGGCCATTTCCACATGCGAAGCGACATCCCACGCACCGAGCTGATCAATTTTTTCCTGAAGATCACCCTGCTTTTGCAGGATCTTGTCCTTCGCGGCATCATCCGCGGCATCGCTGAGTTCATCCCATGTTGCTTCATAGGCGGAGACCAGATCGGCCAGCGCCTTCACGCCTTCCTCGACGGTGGAGCGAACCGTCTGGTCGGGATTTAAGCGTGGTTCCTGTTCGAGAAATCCGATCGTGTAACCGGGCACGACGGAAGTCTGGCCGTCGAATTCTTTGTCTACTCCTGCAAGGATGCGAAGGAGCGAGGATTTGCCCGAACCATTGAGACCGAGGACGCCAATTTTCGCGCTGTAAAAATAGGAAAGGCTAATGTCGCGCAGCACCTGCTTGCGCTCGTGCGCCTTGCTGACGCGAAACATGGAATAAATGATCTTCGGTTCGTCGGCCATGGGAGCAGGAAGTTAGGAGGGTTATAAAAAAGCCAGATGATTTAAGCCGGAAGCCAGGAATGGAGGCTGATTAGAAAGAGATCTATCTCTGAAATTCCTGGTTTCTTGGCTTCCGGCTTAAGCTTCTCAAAACCACTCCTATAGCAAAGTCAGTTTTCGCAACTTTTAGGAATCTCGTGGGTTTTAGGAGTATGATTACTTTCTTCAAAGTCGCAGCTATTACCCTCCTGGCCGTCTTGTTTATCGTTCTGGCGCCTTTACTTCTCTTGAAGATCGCCGGTGGCATCATCGGCCTGATCTTTGGAATCATCGGTTTCATTCTCGCGACGGCTTTGGCTCTGAGCGCAAGCGCCGCGGCGGGCGTGGCCGTCATGGTGGCGGTCATTGCCGTGGCTTTCGTGGTGCTCGCGGCGCTGTCGCCTGTTTTGGTACCTGCCGCTCTCTTGATCGGCGGAATCGTATGGCTCGTCCGTCACGGCCAGTCTAGGACGACGGTCTTGAACTAGAAATAGTTTACGGTTTTCGGTTCACAGTTACCGTTCGCAGGCCGCCACGCCTTGAGGGGCGTGGAATCCAAGATTCAAGAAGGAAGATTGAAGATCTGAAATCTCTTTGGGCAATAGGGGGTTGGGGCAGGACCGTGAACATGTACTCAAAGTTATTCGGTGAGGGGCACTGCTGCTTGCGGAAATCTCGACCTTCTTTTTCGCCATAACCCGGACGGCGGGCCCGCCCCACCATCGGATTTCCTGCTGCTTTGGTTTTTTTGTGACTCTTTGTATTAGTATAGTTTCAAATCCTCGAGGGCCGCGAAGATTTTCCGATCAGGTTTTAGCCGCAAAAGAACACAAAGATCTCAAAGAGAATTCCCTTTGTTCCATGTGATCTTTTGTGGCCAAAAATCCGATCCTATCGCTTTGGTTGCGACTCGGCCGCTCTATGCCTCTTTGCGTCAGCCGAAGGCGAAATTCGTGGTTTTCGGTTTACGTTTACCGTTCGCAAATATCCGTTCCCGGTTTCCCGTTGCCGCTACCGAACCGAAAACGGTAAACCGTAAACTGAAAACTTTTTTGTCTTCCTTAGTCCGGCTCTTCGAAGAGACGATCGATCGCCCGGCGGTCTTTCTTGGTGGGACGGCCTGCGCCAGGTTCACGCGACAAAATCTGTTGAACGCGTTGAGCCCGGGCCATGGCGTAGTCTTCCGGAGGCGTGAGGTCTTCGGCGAACTGGGCAACCAGTTTCGGACCCACCCGAGATTTCGGAGAACCGATCACGCGAAGCGTTTTGCGGATGATACCCTGTCTGGCGAGGACGAGATCACCCACATGAACGGGACGCGCGGGCTTGGCGGGTTGATCGTTAATTTTGACCACACCCGCGCGGCAAGCGGCAGCGGCGTCGCCTCGAGTTTTGTAGATGCGCATCGCCCAGAGCCAAACATCCAGGCGGGCTGTATCCGAACCTTCGGAATTCACGCAAGAACTCCCACGTTTAGTCTCTCACGCCATAATCGAAGCTGCCATTACTTCGAAGCCAGGCGCACCTGAGGCTTGATTTCGCCGCGCATCCAATCGTCGAGCATGCTCTTTTCATACCGAAGAGGATCCGTGGAGGGCAGCTGAATTCTCATCTGATAATTGAGATCCATCAGCCTCTTTGAACCCTCGGCGACAACTTTGCCCGATGCATCGGTAAGCTTGTAGTTAAAGGTGAGGCGGGGCGGATAGATCTCTTTCAAGAAGCGAATATCCTGCGCCTGCGGACCGTGCCAAGGTTCGAAATCGCCTGCGAGGTCGATGTCGGTGAACGTAATCGTCAGAACGTCGCCATCCGGCAGATAGATGCCGCCGAGATTTTGAAGGTATTTCGTAAACTGGTTCGTCAAGTCGGCGATGTCTCTATCCGTGCCCATGTAGGACGTTTTGAAGTCGGTGAACTTGTCGGGATTTTCGAAGTTCACTTCTACCTTTGCCGTACTCTGGGGCATCGTTGCGCAACCGGAAAGGAGAACAAGGCCAACAAACAAACTGAAGAGGATGCTTTTCATAGTGGGGATAATGGGACTTACAGTAGTCCAAGGCCGTTCCATCCGCCAGCACGGAAGAGCCATTTTTAGTCGCGCTAAAGTGGATCACCCGAACGAGCCGTTCGAATGCTCGACCGGCTCGCGTAAACAACATCCCATTTTCTATAAACTACTTAAGAACTTCGGGCGGACAGCCATAACTGCGCATGGCGGTTTGCCGGGCCTGCTCGGATTCCTGGCGATAATTTTCAGCCTCAAGGAAATGAACAAATTCTGCGCATGCTTTGTTCAGATCTCGACGCACTCGCGGATGACTAGCCACCAGGCTGAAGCGGCCGCCCTGCGCAGCCTGAATCAACGGCGTCGTCGGCTCGAGCTGCGCGTAGATTTCACGGAGATCATTCCAAGCCTGAGGATATCCAGAGTTGATAAGCAAGGCGTTGAGATCTCGGATCGCGGCTTCTTCCGGACGTCCCATCGCGCGGAGACATGAGGCCATGACAACTTGAATGTTGGGATCAAATGGCGCCAAACGACTCGCTTGCTTTGCACTGGCGACTGCATCGCCAAAACGTCCGACTCGGAAAAACATAATCGCGTGACAGAATTCGGCTTTGATCCCGTAATAGCGGCCGGTGTCGATGAACAGCGTAACGTCCTTGCGCTCAATATGCTGGTCGACTTCGGGGCGATTAAGAATCTCCACGCCTTTCTCCGCTTCAGCAATCGCGGCGTCGACTCCGGCTTCAGACGGATTAATGTTAACGATCGCTTCCGCCAACCCCTTGTGGGTCTTGAAACTATCTGGAGCCACGCGGACCGCGCTGATCCAAAGCATGCGCTCGTTGGACCAATCGCCATTTCGCAAATACGTCCGATAGCCCCACCCTGCCGCGACGATGAATACCGGCAAGCCGCGGATCAAAAATCGGCTCAACGGGGAGACGCCCAGAATTTTCGAAAGCAGCCCACCTAGATAATCCAGTCCGAGTGCAGCCAAGAGGGCGAACCCGACCGAGGGAAGATAAATGAAGCGTTCCGCCATGATGCTACCAATGACCTTCACCAAATTGGCAGTGGGAAACATCAAACCGAGGTAGAGAAAAATGCCGAAAGCGAACGGCTTGTTCTGCTGACGAAACTTCCATGCGAGCACGAGCAGAACGATGATTCCAAGAACGGACGCCCAAGCGATCAAATCTCCCGCGCCATCGCCCGTACCGTAAAGGGGAATGTGGTTATATGAATAATCACAGGTTAAAGCGGCAGGAAAAATTAAGAGCCCCAGATATAGGCCCTGCACCTTCATCGCGGTCATGAAGGCTTGGAAGGGTTCGGCGCGCGCGATCGGGTTATCAACGAAGTACTGCCACTGAACGACAGATTCGTAGGCGATCGTCCGCCGGGCGATCGCAAACGCGATGAGCATCGGCACGAAAGGAATATAATCGCGTAGAACGAACTCCTTGAATGCCGCGAAAAGTCTTTGCTTCCACGTGCCGGCGAGCGAAGGCCAACGGTAGAGAAAATCATAGAGCAACACGAAGCCTATGATCATTATGGCGCTTTCCTTGCAGAGAACGCCGATGGTCGAGCTGACCGCTAAGCCCGCCAGCCAACCCATTTTTTCGGAACGCCGTGTTGCCAGGACAGAACGCACGTGGAAATGCGCTCCCAGGAGGACGAAGAACGTGGCAAGCAAATCCGCGCGTCCAACCACATTGGTGACCGATTCGACGGCGAGTGGATGGACCGCGAAAATAATCGCCGCGATCAGTGCGACCGAAAATGAGCCGCTAATCCGGCGCATGAGGGCAAGCACCAGTGCAGCGTTGGCCCAATGAAGGAAAAAATTGACGAGGTGGTAGCCAGTGGGGTTGGTGCCATTGCCCAGGATCGCGTAGTTAAAAAGGTAAGAGAGCGTGGTAAGCGGCCGAAATAAATCACTGGGAAAATTTGGCCACCAGTAGTTCTCTGAGAAGATCTGTTTCAACGTCGTAACATTAAACGCGTGCAACCGCGGATCGCGGAGGATCACGATCTTATTGTCCAAAACAAACTCGGCGTTGAACGAGTTCGAATAGACCAGAAGCGTCAGAAGCCCGAGTCCCACAACCAGCAGAGCTGCTGCAACGAGCGGACGGCGCAAAACGGGAAGCGAGGCTACAGTCATCGCTCCTAGCAAAGGGCCCGCGAGCCCGCGAGCCAGTAAAAATGATGCGACAATTGAAATTTTGCTTCTCGCAACCCTAACGGCTTTTTGGGAGACCCACGACGGTGAACCGACTGCAGCCAAACAGGAACAACCCAACCGACATTGCGGAAAAGCTCCCTGAGAAGATGGAGCTAACCCGAAGCAAAAGAGAGATCGACCACGTCTGGTCGCCGGTGAGTAACCGAAAGCTGCCTGCGCTTGGCACCATCCATTTGTTTGCCGAGGAAGCTAGCGAATGACTATCGCAGCTCAATCCACCTCCGGTCCGAAGCCTGTCGCGCGCCTCACGTGGATCGCGGTTGGGACATTGCTCGTCTTCTATTTTACGATGGCGCTCAGCGCTACGCGCGACAAAGGCCCCGGGTTTGACGAGGTCGCACACATGGCTGCGGGCTACAACATGTGGCTTCACCAAGATTTCCGTTTCGATCCGGCCAACGGCGATTTTATCAAGAGATGGGCCGCGATTCCTTACTGGCTCACCCACCCGGGCTATCCTGGCATCGACGACCCCATGTGGAAGCAGGGCGAGTTCTACGTAATCGGTTTCAAGTTTCTTTTTCAAAGCGGGAACAGCCCCAGCACACTTCTTATGGAAGGTCGTGCGATGGTTGCACTGATCGGCGTTGCGTTTGGACTACTGGTTTTTCTGAGCGCGCGTGAATTGTTTGGCGACGGCGGCGGATTGTTGGCGTTAGGATTGTTTGCGTTTTGTCCGCATATGCTGGCGCACGGCGCGCTGATATCCACGGATCTTACGCTCGCGTTTACGCTCTTTGCTTCAGTGTCGTGCATCTGGCGGCTTCTTCACGAAGTCACATGGGTTCGGCTTGGTCTGAGTTTGGTTGCGCTCAGCCTACTCCTCCTCTCCAAGATGACTGCGGCGCTTATCGTACCCATCACCGGTGTGCTTCTGATTGTTCGCTTCTTTCGAGGGACACCCTTGATTTGGAAACTTGACCGGGAACGCGTGATCACCCGGCGCGGAAGTCAGGCCCTGTTTATTGCAGGCCTCATAGCTGTGCACGTAATCTTAGCCTGGGTCGCGATCTGGGCGTGCTACGACTTCAAATACTCGGCGCGGGCAAATCCGACCGATGAGTCGTTGACGTTCATGCGCACGCCCGCGAATGCGACTCCGATCACCGGTACCATTGCAGCAAGTTTGGATTTCTGCCGAAAGTGGCATCTGTTTCCCGAAGGATATCTTAAAGGACCGGAGGGTTTGCTGGGTATCAGCGATCGCCGTCCATCCTTCATGGATCGGCAATGGAAACTCGGCGGATGGCGGACCTTTTTTCCCTACGCCTTTTGGGTGAAAACGCCGCCCGCGATATTGCTCCTGCTCCCCTTGGGATTAGCAGGCTGGTGGTGGGCGAAGCGCAAGAAGTCCGGAGTTGACGCGACGTCCCAGACCACCGGATTTCCGCCCGCATCACTTTACGCCGCTACACCCTATCTCGCTATAGCTGCGGTCTACGTCCCGGCGGCGATCGCACAGAATATTAACATCGGGCATAGGCATATTCTCATTCTGTATCCGATTATGTATGTGCTCGCGGGAGGCGCTGCACTGTGGTGGCCCACGCGTCACCTATGGATGAAGATCGTCGCTGGATTTCTCCTCTTCTGGTTCGTGGCAGATTCAGCGTCCGTGCGTCCTCACTATCTCGCCTATTTCAGTCCCGTCGCAGGTGGGCCCTCACAAGGCCACAAACACCTGATTGATAGTTCACTCGATTGGGGACTGGATTTGCCGGGCCTCAAGCATTGGTTGGATCAGCACAACCCCAACAACCGTGAGCCGGTGTTCTTTTCTTATTTCGGCACAGGTAGTCCAGACTTCTACGGAATCAAAAGCTCCCGCTTGCCGGGCTTTTTCGAATGGCGTGAGAAACAGATGTATCCTCTGACGCCGGGGTACTACGCTATCAGCGCGACGCTCTTGGAGAGCGTCTACACGCAAACCTTCGGCCCGTGGAATCGCGTTTACGAGGAAGCCTATCAACGTGCTTTCAAAAACTTGCGCGCTCTAGACGAAACGGCCAGCAAGCCATCCGAACGCGCTGCACTATTTAAACGGTATCCGGAAAGCTTTTGGCAAAACGAGTACGCAGCGTTCGAAGCGCTGCGCTTCGGCCGAATCTGCACCTGGCTGCGCAATAAGCGAGAGCCGGATGACAACGTAGGTTATTCAATCTTCATCTGGAAACTCGACACCCCCGCATTGCAGGATGCGATTTTCGGACCGCCAGCCGAGATGGTAGAAGTCCGGGAAAAGTAATCCGGCCGAGGCTCAGCCAAATCGACGATAAAGCCGCCGAAAATAGCTCACCATCCGAACCAAATAGGAGGATGCCGGGCGCTTCCGGTAATGGGTGACGAGGTGGGCCATAAATTGAGAGATGCTTGGCTCAGATCGCTCGGGCTACCTGTGCATAGCTTTACAGGCGGCCGACAACCGAGCGACATTATCAAGACCGCAATCGTAAGAAAGCTACACGGCACCAACAAAGCGCGCAGTGACGAATGGTGGTCTTGATGTGACTAACGGTCGTACGCGAAAACCGTTGCCGGTTTATCGCCATTCGTTTGTTTAGAGTCGTTGTTAACGCTGCCCATTTTTCCAATTTCTACACGTAAACAGCTCCGCGCCGTCGCCGCGCTCGCTGTCGTGTTATTTAACGCAGAGCTTTGTTTCGGAGCGGACGGTCAATCCGCTGTAGAAACGTTAAAGGGCAGTTTTTTTTCTCAAGTATTTGGGGCCGATGACTATCGAGCCTCGCCGGTTAATTGGCACGTCATGGCTCATCCCAATGGAGCAATTTATGCAGCCAACAATTTTGGTATTTTAGAGTACGATGGGGTTTCCTGGCGTAGGACATTTTTAGAGACACGGAGGCCGCCCAACTTTTTAGCCGTGGATAATTCCGGACAGATATGGACCTCCGTAGAAGAAGACATCTTCAAAATAAAATCCGACGCGACAGGAACGCTTCAACCAACGAAAATTACTGAATTAATCCCCGAAGCCGATCGCAACTTTAACAGGATCATCAGCGCGGCGGTCATGAACGAAGGTGTGTATGCCGCAGGGGAAAAACAGCTTTTTCTGTTTACCCAAAATGGCTCGGTAAAAGTCTGGCATCCTGTTTCCCAGTTCCAGGCGATTTGGAAGATGGGCGACACTTTATATGTTCAAGAAGACAAGGGCTTCTTCCGCCTGCGCGATGACAAACTTGAGCCCCTAGCGCTATTTGATCCTCAAACGATCGAGAAGACTCCGCTTCGGATTTTATCGGGCCGGTTGAATTCAGATTCGAACTACATTCTCCTCACCTCTCATGGAGCGTTCACGTGGGATGGGACACATGTGGCAACACGCTCAGCCATAGAAGAGCAATCCGCTCTTTTTGATAGCGATCCCGCGCGGACAGCCACTTTTCTATCCAACGGAGACATCGCTTTTACCTGCCAACGACGCGGCGTGGTCATCCTCTCGCCGGACGGAAAACTTCGCTCCGCGATCGCCACGGCACAGGGCTTCAGCCTCAATCGCATCACAGGTCTCTGCGAGGATGCTGAAGGTGGACTTTGGCTGTCCACCGCAACCGGCATAGTCAGGTTGCAAATCCGTTTTCCGTTCGTGACGCACAAAGAAGAACTTGGCTTTAACGGCAGCGTACGCTCGATGGTTCGCCACGAAGGACAACTTTATATCGGGCATTCAGAGGGCGTTTCCGTGAAAGATCCAGAAAGCGGCCGAATGAAACTTGTTGAGGGACTGCCCTATAACACTAACGGAACGATCATGTTGGCCTCGGTTGGACACCGCCTGCTTGCCGCAGCCTCGGGCATTCGAGAAGTGATGCCCGACAACCATTTCAGATTGCACGCAAAACCCGAAGCAAACTCGTTGTTGGCTTCGCGGACGTGGCCCGGTTGGTTTTTCGCAGGGACTTTTGACGGTCTGTTGTTATTCGAACCTAACGGCGACACGTGGAATTCCAAAGGGAAGCTCACCAAGCTTTCAGGTGCGTTGGTCCGAACCCTCGATACAGGGGACGGCTATGTTTGGGGAACGACGATCACGGGTTTAACATGGCGCGCGGATTTTAAAAATGGAATACGTACGGACGCTCCTGTGGATATTTTTGGGCCGGCGGAAGGCGTACCGGCAACTCAAGGATCCGACTTCACGCAGATTTTCACGCTGGGAAAATCGGTGGACATTTCGGCCAACCGTTGGATTCTGCGCTTCAACGAAGCGGCCAAACGATTCGAGCCCGAAACGAGAATCGATGGGCTTCCAAATGGCCAAGGGCCGACCGACATTACTGACGATCGACGCGGAAATTACTGGTTCAGATTAGGTCGCAATCCCAGCGAGGGATATCATTTATTTCACATGACACCGTCCGGAGAAGATCGATGGAGCGCTTCGGAGCTTCCGGCCGAACCCGTAAGGCGGCTGATCGTAAATGGTATTTATCTCGATCCAGAAGACGATCGCTTGTGGCTCTGCTCTCAAAACGGTTTGCTTTCAGTACCCACAAATCGAACTGCCATCAAACAGCCGCCTGCCCTGCAGGTGTACGTACGAAAGGTTGCGACAACGCATGGAAGCCTTCTCTTCGGTGGAGACGTTTCCCAAGTTAAAATCCATCCAGAGTTAAAGAACGCGGACAACGATCTTCGTTTCGATTTTGCGGCTCCTTCTTACACAACCGACCATAAGAACCAAACCCGCACGCTCTACCGGACGTTTCTCAAGGGATTTGATAAAGACTGGACGGACTGGGGCCCGGAAACGTCGCGAACTTTCAATAATTTACCGGGGCGCAATTTTACCTTTCACGTTCAAGCGCGGGATCTTTGGGATCGGGAAGGCGAAGCGCCTGAGTTCTCGTTCAACGTACAACCGCCTTGGTGGCTTACGCCTTGGAGCTACATCGTATACGCAGTGTTGGCCGCACTAGGGATAATGGGAATTGTACGACTGCGCACCCGAGCATTGCGGCGCAAAAACGAGCAACTCGAACGCGTCGTTGCGGAGCGCACAGAGGTGTTGCAACGGCGAAACGACGAGCTTGCTCGTCTCCATAAACTTGAGCTCGACGAAAAAATCAGCGCGAAACTTGGCGAAGAAAAAGCACGGCTTGAAGTACTGCGTTACCAGCTAAACCCTCATTTTCTTTTCAACGCGCTTTCCTCCATCCGAGGTCAGATTCCGACCGGTCTCGGAGCAGCCCGCGCTACGGTGGATCGCCTGGCTGACTTTTGTCGAATGACACTCGAGGGGCGCGCATCCGACGACATCACCACGATTGGAGACGAAATTGCGATGCTGCGCGCGTATCTCGAAATCGAACAGACTCGCTGGGTCGATTTGCTCAAGGTCGAATACGAGGTAACGCCCGCGGCTGAGCTCGAACGGATTCCAAAGCTATTGATCCTCCCTCTGGTCGAAAACGCTCTCAAGTACGGCCTCGCCACCAGCCCCGATTTTCTCGCGATGCGCATCACCGCCCGCCACGAAATGCGCGGCGTTTTCCTTGAGATCGCGAACAGCGGTGAGTGGGTGAATCCCTCGGCGTCTCGCAAAGTCGCCTCACTTGGGATTGGGCTTCAAAACTTGCGTGAACGCCTCCTGCGCTATTACCCGTATGCGCACGAATTCACGCATGAGTCCGCCGATGGTTGGGTATTCGTACGGATAAAATTGAATGCGCCTGTGAAGGACTCCGAAATCGCTCCTGCACGGGTTATCTAAGATAACGCTCCGCCAACTAATGCCGCGATCGCTCTGTAGAAATCGCAGTCAAAATTCCAGTGATAGCTGAGGCATTTCGTCTCCGTCTGCTTCCGTCGAAGGAAGAAGACATTCAGGATCGTCATTGCGGACATTGCTCACGCGACGGCTCACCGCGTCCGCCGCAAAGTCCTCTGCAGCAAAAGGGTTCAACAAGAGATTAAGTCTGGCCATATCCATGTCGGAATCGAGCCAAGTCGCCGCAGCTTTCTCGTTTAGAACGAGCGGCTGCCGATGATGAACCGGACGCATGAGCTCGTTTGGTTCCGTAGTCACTACGGCAAAGATCGGCTCTTCGGTCTGACTTCCTGCGATAGAGGGCTCCCACAGACCCGCGAGAAAAAAAGGGGCTTCGTCCCGTCGACGAAACAACCACGGTTTACGAGTCCGGCCAATTGCTTCCCACTCGAAAAATCCGCTTGCGGGCAACACACAGCGGCGTCGCGCAAACGCATCGCGAAATGAAGGTTTCTCCGAGAGAGATTCCGCTCGCGCGTTGACCAGGGGCGTTGCGTTCGACTTTGCCCAAGTCGGAATCAAACCCCAATGAAGTGTGGTCACTTCGAGTTGCGGGTGTCGGGGCGCCTTGCGCACGGACGGCAAACTTACGCCGGGGGTAATATTGTACCGCGACAGAAATTCCGCCGACGGTTTCAGTCCTAATTTTTCAAGTAACTGTTTTAGGTGTTCGTGAAGGAGCAGATAGCGGCAACACATAGATGCATCAGAACGGCCAAACAAAAGTCATGCTTCAGAACAAGGAAACCCTGCCTCTGAAGCAAACTTTGGTGAATCTGGTTCGATCCATTATCCACGGCAATCCGCGGATAACGTCAATGCACGATCTTCTAGATTCGAAGGATCGGATCAGCTCCGACCGCGACCTCTGAAGCGATTACGATTTCCGCCGCCACCACCGCCACCTCCTCCACCAGCGCCGAAGCCTCGGCCTCCGCCATGGGCGTGATGACGCTCTTGCGCTTGGGGCGGGCGGGGGGCACCTGCGGTGATCGGAACATATGCGAACCCATCGAGCTTTAGCTGCGGAATTTTCTGACCGATGAAGCGTTGAATTTGGTAAACGTATTTTTCTTCCTCGGGTGTCGCCAAGGTGAAAGCGTCTCCAACGGTTTGTGCGCGACCGGTACGTCCAATGCGATGGACGTAGTCTTCGGGATGCTGCGGAACGTCGTAGTTAATGACGTGCGTGACCCCGGCGACGTCGATACCGCGGGCGGCGATATCGGTCGCGACCATGACTTCGTACTTGCCGGATTTGAAACCCGCGAGGGCTTCGATCCGCTGATTTTGGGAGCGATTCGCGTGGAGAACGGCAACCGAGTGATTCGCGTCGCGCAAACGGCGGGCGATGCGGTCGGCTCCGTGCTTGGTGCGCGAGAAAATGAGAACGCTGTCGAACTCGGTCTTTTCGAGTAGGGCGAGGAGCAACTCAAATTTCTGCACTTGCGCGACGGGATACAACGCGTGGGTGACGGACTGATTCACCGAACGGTTTACGCCGACTTCGATTCGGTCGGGATCGCGCAAGGCAAACGATGCCATCGCTTGAATTTCGGGCGGAACGGTTGCGGAGAAAAACAGCGTCTGCCGCTCACGCGGACAGCGGCCGACGATATCTTTCACCGTGTGGACAAAACCCATATCCAGCATGCGATCGACTTCGTCGAGAATGAGGATGTTGATATCGCGCAGGTTGAAGGTGCCTTGCTGAAGGTGGTCCATGAGACGACCAGGCGTTGCGACGACGATATCGACCCCACGTTTGAGTTCAGAGCGCTGGGAGCCGTAACCCACGCCACCAAAGAGGGCGAGGACACGCAGATCAGTGAAGCGAGCGAAATCGCGAAAGGCAGTTTCGACTTGAGCGGCGAGTTCACGCGTGGGCTCGAGCACGAGACAGCGGCACGCACCATGGCGGCCGAGGCGGGCTAAGGTGGGGAGGGCAAACGCGGCGGTTTTGCCGGTGCCGGTTTGAGCGGAAGCGATAAGGTCGCGGCCGGAGAGCACGGCGGGAATTGCGCGGAGCTGGATCGGTGTAGGATCGGAATAGCCCATGGCGAGCACGCCACGGACGAGGGAATCAGGAAGTTGAAGAGCTTTAAAAGGCATAAGACCACTAAGGTTTA
>WNFI01188303.1_pt1 | contig 12951 bp, 7 predicted proteins | sample 5400471 | NCBI WGS metagenome assembly WNFI01 (sample SAMN13153348, study PRJNA577476) | soil metagenome | isolation source: 100 cm saprolite on Douglas fir-dominated hillslope | place: USA:California | collected 2013-09-17
GGAACGCTGGGTGAGGTCGGTCAAAGAAGAATGTCTGTCGAGGCTGATCCTGTTTGGAGAATCTTCGCTGCGGCGAGCGTTGCAGCAATATATCGTACACTACCACGAGGAGCGCAACCATCAGGGGAAAGGCAATCGGATCTTGTTTCCTTCGCGGCCGGAGGCAACGAGGAACATAGGAGCAGTGCGGTGTCGAGAACGACTAGGGGGCCTGCTGAAGTACTATGAGAGGGAAGCGGCATAAAAGTCGACGGGACAGCGGGCCAGGGACTCACGATCAGCGCATATATTAAGGATGCTGGGAATCTCCCCTGGCAAGAGACCTCCCGGGCCTGATTTATCATCAACGTGCGCAGAGCAATGATTTCTGGCTCAGGGCAGCGGCTAGGACGAGTTTTTTGACCATGCGCGGTAAAGCGATACACCTGATATGAGTTGCTCAAATCTAGGCGTGACCAGCACCAGCGCCTTGATCGCTGTCCGCGATGCGATACGTTGGTGCTCCGTTGTCTCTAAACCTGTGTTTCGCCCTTTAAGTTTCTAGTGGGAACTTCCTACGGCGGAGCACCAGCGCTGATCCAGGTCTGGATCTTGGATATATCGATTTGGCTAAGCGTCCCGCCGCAAGGCATCCTGCCCCCGCAAGGGGTCTCTGAACCTGGGCCGCCAAAACACGGCCTTATGGAGGGACATCCCGCCAGCCCGCCGTGGGTGCCGTTTACTTTGTTAAACAGATAGCTATTGTTTGGGTCGTGGTCCGTGGAACTGATACGCTTCATGGTCGGAAGTTCGGACGAATTTACGTCAACTAGGTCTGCGTACGCATTCCCGGCAGTCAAATCCAGAGGTGCAAGGCCCAGGTTGGCAGGTGGCGCGCTGCTGCCGATATGGCAGCCAGTGCATCCGCCCGAAGTCGTAAAGACGGCCTGCACCGGGGTGAAAAGAGATGGGGGTGTGGCTCCTCCGGCAGTAAAGACGCCGCAGAGATTACCTTGCCAACCGTTGGAGTGAATGGAATCACCGAACACCTGCAGTTCCCCCGGCTCGTGGGGGTTGAGGCTCCGCCAGAAAAGGTCGTGAGTGCGCTTGGAGTGCGGCATTACATGTTGAGCGCAGACGCGGCTTTCAATGCTCCCCAGCCGCCCAGCCACCACATCAATCATCTGCGACCTGTCTGTGAACCGCAGGTTTATGGCCGGATTGGCCACATGGCAGGTGCGGCAAGCATTGGCGACGACCACCTTGTACATCGTTTGGCTTGCTGCGTCAGTCTGCCAACTGTTGCTCCCGGCAGGCACGACAAAGTCCTCATGCTGGTCCTGAGGTGTGCCACCGGGATACATGCAATCGCCGGGGTTCGCACAACTGATGACGTCGTGGATAGCCTGTCCACTCGACCCCGGGTTGGCGGCGTTCACAATGTCTTGGTTCAGCGTCTGGAAATTCGCCTGCTGGCCGTGTTTGCTAGGGTCCGCAATCTGCGGGGTGACCGTTGTCGGGAAGGTGTAATGATGCAGGTCAAAGGGCAGAAACAGCGAACCCAACTTGACGTCGTTCCGACTGTTGAAGGGTGGCACGTTCAGATTGGCCCCGCCGGGATAATTGCCTCCGTGGCAGACCATGCAGAGCTGCGGCACGGGCCGCGCGCCGATCAGGTCCAGGCTCGCAGCCAGCAGTTTTGCCCCGTTGCCGCCGTAAACAAAGAACTTGACTACGCGCTGGGGGTCGTCGAACTCTGTCGTCGTGCCAGGCGGGCTCTCGATGCGTGAGTACTCCATGGCCACAGTCGCAACCAAGCTCGACGAGCCGACCGTGGTTCCTGTAATCGCTGCGTTGGCGTCGTCGACGTCAGGCGTTAGAATCGTTCCGTAATTGGTAACGTAGCACGCCACGTCATCGAGACCGTCCGTCCCGGGCTGCTTCTTGCAGTGCATGTCGCGACCGAAGCCCAGGTCGCCGGCATTGGCGTAGACAACGCGCTTCTCTCCGGCAGCCAGATTCAGCGGGTTATCGCTCAAGCCATTCGCGTTCTTGAAGCAACTGAAGTCCGAAGCGAGATTGCAAACGCCCCCCGTCACTCCGGTGAACCGTTTTCCGCGCGGGTCAATCTGCGCATAGTAGTTGGTCGTGGCCTGCCCCAAAGCCAGCTTGAGGGCGTGCTGAGTAGGATCGGCGTCAGTGAGTTCGTCCAGATTGGTCGCGGCGAAGGAGAACAGACCGTGCAGGAACTCACCAAAGAGGGGCGCCGGAGGCAGAATTTGCGGGGTGAGGACCACCTGCGTCGCGCAGGCATGGAACGGCGGGCCGACCGGACGGTTCGGCTTCGTGGGGTTCTGTGGTCCGCCCGTGTTCACCACAAACGTGCCGTAGGGAATGTTGGTGGCTGGGTCATACGGCACGAGAACAATGTTCGTGTTTGAAGGCAAGTTATACAGCGCGTGCTCGCTGGGAGGGGAGTTGTCAATAGAGTACGGGGGAGGTACTTTGGGCGCCTGTCCTAGCGCAAGAGGGATGGTGACCTCAAGCGAGTAAGTAGCTGGCAATGCCGGGCTCAGCACATCCACGCACGACTCGTTCACTTTAATTGTGTCGGTATTAATCTCAGAAAGGTGCTTAACCGTGGCAACGTAGAAGTTGCCCTGCCGAGTGGCTCTTCCCTCCGGCAACCACACTCCGCTTTTCTCCTCGTAGAACAACAGTGGAATCGAGGGCGGCAGCGCCCCCCCGGCCGCGAGTTGCGCCCGGTCGACTGGAATGGTCACTTGGGCCCGGGCACCGGGTTTTAGGTTGTAGCGATGGCTGCTGGCCGTGATCTCAACTCCGCCGGCGCCATAGCTCTCCATCACCCGCGTGTCGCCGTTAGGAAGTTTCACCGTGTAATCGCCGGGCATCTGGTCGGGCGACATTAGGTCGACTGTGGAAAGAGAAACCTGCACCTTCCCTGCGGGAGCGTGCCCATGCTCGTCTTGAAGCGCGTTCGCGGGGATTTTGACGCTGATGCCGGGACCGCAGCCTTTTAACGAGTAAGCTGCTTCCTGGTAGTGGGTTTTTTGATCCCGACCTGGCGGCGTTACGTTAACTTTGGCGGGTGGCGCTACAACGTTGCCTTTTCCGTCTTGCCACTGAAGCAGGGCCGCGCGTGGGAAGTCTTTCCAATCCAGCCGCGCGCTGGGCAGCCCGGGACAATCGCTGGGACGGCGCTCGTTGGCAACGCTTATTGGCTTGGTAGGGTCCACTGTCGCCACTGTGGCCGGGGTCAAAGTCCATAGTCCGCCCGTAATGCCTCGATCGTAGACGCGCGAGACCAGCCCGAAGCCCGGCTTGCGAATATTCAACACAAATTGACTCGCGTCTTTAACGTGTACACGGAAAAATCCTCCGGCGTCAGTTGTTGCGGTGACGCTGTTAATCTCCACCTTCGCCCCTGGCACCACTCCCCCGACGGTCGAGTTCACTGTGCCGGAGAAAGGAATACCCTGCTTGTCGGCGCGCAACAGAAGGGACGATTGGGCGTAACCGCCCTTGCCGTCGTAGGCGATCACGGTGACGGAGTACATGCCCTCGCGGTTCGGTAGTTTCCAGTCCACAGCGGACGCGGTGGTGCTGTTCAAGTTTCCTGAACCGCCGGCGACAAGCCAAGTGAACCTGAGGGGGTCGCCGTCGGGATCGGAGGCGCGTGTCGCTAGCTTGACGACGTCACCGGGCAAAGCAGCAGCCACGCGCCGGCCCGCCGCGTCACTGGCCACAAGCGGGTCGAGGCGTGGCGGATGATTAGCGAACTGCAGGTTGATGTGGTGGAGAGGGGCTCCCGCCAGGTTTGCCTCCGTGTGGATCGGTTGGTCGGCGGTGGCGCCCTCGATCTTCGCCCGAAGCGCAATCTCCTGTCTTACCGGAACTTGGGGCAAGAGATACTCGCCAAAATTATTCACGTACACCGTATTCAGGTTGTTGTGCTTGCTGTCGAGTAACTCGACCCGCGCGAACGCGTTGATATTGGCTAACGGTTCCAGCGCGCGAGGTAGGGAGTTGTCAGCCATGCTGACCTGTCCAAACACAATGGTTGTGCCCGTCAGCTGGTTCACTGGAATGTGAACCGTGCCAACATGGAGCATCGAGTTCGACACGGAGTAAATGTCGTGCGAGCAGCCGTCAATGAACCCCTTAGCATTCCAACAAACATGGTAACGACCCTCCGGCGCCGGTATCGTGAACCGGCCGCTCAGGTCTGTAAGGACTGGCGGGGAAGTGGCCTGGGTGCTTGCATTCTTCAGGACTACCTTGACACCAGGGAGGAAGACGTCATGGGAGCTAAATCTGACCGAAGCGACGGCGGGATCGACTTTCCCGCCGACCGCGCTGGCAATGTAGCCACGCACAGCTGTTGTGACCGTTGCCGGGGGTTGCGCAGATGTGCGGGGAAGCCGTCCATGAATCGCTGACAATACCAATAAGGTAGTTATGCCAGCTGAGAAAACAATTAGCCTCGTTATCCGCATTTTATCTGCCATGGCTGCTCCTTCTTGAGGGAACTGTATCTAGCAGTGCGTTTGAAACCCTAATGTGATTTCGCCGCGCTCTTGTTGAGAGCAGGCGAAACCCCCTCGCAAGTAATGTGACTGAACCGGGCAAAACGTATCATCGTTACTTCTGACGTCTTCCGAATTGGATCCTCTATGTTTGTCCCCGTTACCACGCGTCTAGGATTGCAAGTTCGAATCTAGCTCGGGGACCCAATCAGCAGTCGCTCGTAGATGGTTTTGGTTCTGTCGCCGCTGCCAAAACGGCGAATCCTGCCAACGATCTTCCAGCGCATAGTACGCGCTCCGCTGAGCGAGATAGTTCGCAAAATCGGATTGCACTCCCGCGTTGTAGGCACGCGCAGAATCGCTCGCACCGTTTGCCAGCGCATGCAGCAGCTCATTGGCGCGTTCGGCAGACGCAAGCGCAAAGTCAATTCCGCTCGAAGAAAGCGGATCACGCCCGGTTAGCGCATCGCCAATCGCGACCCAGAGATCGCCCGTGGCACGATCAAGCGCGTGAGTTCCTGAGGGGAACACTCGAGCCTTCGCTGAAAAAAGGCAGCCTTTGAGACGGTGGCGCGTGTGCTGGGATTCATCCAGAAGCCGACGCCAGCCGTCGGATCCGGCGAAGCCGCCTCGCGCGCAGATATCGGAGTCTGTAAAGAAAACAACGATCGCGCGGCCCGAGCCCGAGGGAAGTCCCGCCGAGTACCACCAACCAAGCGGACGTGCTTCGATTAGCGAAGGCAGAACATCGTCGGAACATAGTTCCGAGCAGGTGACTGCGATCCCGACCATGCGATCTACGCTATGGCGCCGCACCCCTAGTCGCGTACACAAACGCCCGGAACGACCGCTGGCGTCCACGAGGAATCGGGCACGAAGATGTATCTCTCCTCGCGGTGAAGCAGCCTCCACGGACCACGTGCCTTGGCGGTCGCGTTGAACGGTACATGCCGTCGTCCTGTTGAAGACGTGGGTCCCTGCGTCCGCTGCGGAAGCGCTCAGCATGCCGTCAAAACGCGACCGATCAACATGCCATCCGTTGAGGTACGGATGAGTCAAAAATGACGATGAATCCAGATCCGCCGAACCCCAGGCGCTTTGCACTCCGTAAACGGCTGCCGGCTGGGTTTGAAGGAATGCTTCCCAGACGCCTAGCCGCACGAGGCGTGGCACCGCACTGGGCGGGAGGGACTCGCCTACCCGGAATTCGCCATAGCCTGTCCGTTCCAGAAGCGCCACCGAACACCCGGCTCGCGCCAGCCGCAAGCTCAGCGCACTTCCAGCCGGCCCCCCGCCAACCACGAGAACGTCGAAGAGTTCATAGTTCACTGTCTGCTCGTTTGTCCCGGCTTGCTCACGAACTGCTCCAGAAGCGAAAGCACAGCCGGAGTCATCGCGCTCGTCAACTGCGTTGGTGCAGACGCCGGTGCACGTTCATTTAGCGGGATGCGGCTCTGCGCGCATTCGGCCAGGCAGCGTCGCAGGGCAGTGAAGTCAAACCCCAGCCGGCGTAAGATCTCCTCGGCTTGCTGGGATACGACGCCTTTTTCGCCGAAGAGGCAGTTCAGGAGGTGGCAGAGAGACGCGCCCAATGAGCCTCCACCATTCACGCCTTGGTTATTTCCTCCGATCCACACTCCCACTGTGAGCGTCTGTTCGCGGAGGAATGGAAACCCACGCAGACTCTTGCCTGCAGCGCGTATTCGTGCGCGGTAGACTCCGGCGTCGCTTGCAACAAACTTCCCACGGTGCGTTCCTTGGTTCTCGTGCAAGAAATGAACTTGCATCGCCTGGTTGCTCGGAGTGGTCACCTCCGCCCACACACTCGCACCGACCTCCATCGGAACGCCCGATTCCGCGAGTGTTGCGTTCAATTGAACGGTAGCCCCAGGCTCGTATCCGGATTGGGAAGCACTCGCGTGGAGACTCAGATTAGAGTACGCATGTATCACCAGGCTATAGGGCAGACCGGCTTGTCCGCGGAGCGAAGCACCAAGTTGCTCTTGGGCAAATGCCACATCGCGGTTAGGCTGGGTCGAGACGGCCCGTCCAGTGTCCCTCGGTTTGCCAATATTCAACAGCGCCTGCCAAACACCTCCCTGATCCAAGCGTCCCGGCGCAAGTTCAGCTGGAAGTGACAACCGGTAATAGCTGACGCCGCGCGAGCGAACAAACTGAATATAAGGATGCGATGCCGGACTCGACGGATCGATGATCATTGAGCTGGTTGGAGTGCGCAGCCGGAAATTGACGAACTCCGGGTAAGGAGTCAGCAGAATCACATCCATCCCGGCATCGGCGTCCGTCACCGGGAACGGAATCACCTGGCCTGGGCCGGGAGTCAAGTATCCCTGAGGGTCCAGCACGATCTCCGCATTGGAGATCCCGGCGAGAATCTGCAGAAAATACTTCTGCAGGAGGAAACGATTGTCGCCGGAGATTGCTCCGGTGATGAGCAGGTAGCCACCATGATTGCCGGAGATTGCTTGGAGCGCCGCGACACTTATATTCTCTGGGGTACCGAACCCTACAGAATACGTGAGCGCGTTGATGTCGGCGGCCACATCGGCAATGAACGGCGCCGTATTCTCCATCCCGTCGGTAAGCACCACGAGAGAATCCACATCGAATCCGGGCGCGGCGTTGAGTGCCTGCCGCCCGGTCTGGATACCAGCCCCAATCGAAGTTGAGCCTCCGGGATCGAGTTGGCTGCTGTTCAAGATATTCTTAATCGTGGAACGGCCCGCGTCGAACGGATCAGACGCCGAGCCCAGCGTGGTTACGCCGGCGAGCAGATCTGCAGTCTGATTGAACCGGACTACCGAGGCAGCGTCGCCCTCCAACATCACGTCCACGAAAATCGAGGCGGCCTCTCGCAGGCTTTGGATTTTGGTCACACCATCACCGGAATCATCGCTCATGCTGCCGGAGTGGTCCAGCACCAGAGCAGCAGCAGCCGTCTTTCGGGCCACGGTGTTGGCCGTGATTGGGACCGTCCAGGTTCTCCCGCTTTCGACGTGAATGACCGTGACGCTATCACTTACGGTTTCGCCCACCGCTCCGGTCTCATAGGTAATCCAAAGACGAGCAGTGGCCAGAGCGTTGCCGACGGTCGGACCGACCACGACCGGCACCGCCGTGAAGCGCACTAGGCGCACAAATGTCGGCCCGGACTGGAATTGTAGCGTTACCGCCGCGGCCGTGGACGACACCTCAAAAACCACGGCCAGCGCCTGCTTACGCGACATTCCGCTCGGGCCTTGCGGTACATCCTGGAAATTGAGAGACGGCGTCACCAGCGTGATCGAGGGAATACCGCAACGGTCGACTTCGACGTAGGTATTGCCCTGTTGCACGACGAACCCAAGAGCGTTCCAGTCCGTCACCATACTGTCCCCGTTGCCGGTCCACCACTCCTGATACGTACCGCTGCCTTGCTGAATCGTTTGATTCGGCCGCGGCACCGGCCACCAGTTGCCGCCACAAGCACTGAAGTCGGCTTGCCAGGGGCAGGCCATGTTGGCTGTCATGTCGCCTGCGCTGACCTTAGTTGGGTCGAGGCGGAAGGGCTCCAGGTACAGAGTGGGATCGATGATCGGTGTCGCGGCAATTCCACCCGCCTCGATCCCCGGGAAAAACGCCATGCCCACACATGCCTCCAGCGCCGCCCGATCCATGCCTTCCGGCGTGATGCTGTTCCCGGGTGTCGGTACGCCAACCCAATCATTAGTAAAGTTGCTGGCATTCCAGGCGGCCATCAGCGCTTGTTGCGTGTTCGTCAGTTGCGCCTGGTTAAGATCAGGCATGTCGCCGCCGGAGGCCTTCAACTTCTGAAAAATCAGGTTGCGCGTCGGGGTGTCGATTATGGGGTGTGTAAATCCGTGATGACCGGAAGCGTTTTGATTGACGAATGCGACCAGAGTGGCGCGATCGAGGATCGGGTAAATATCCTTGCTGTAGGAAGGTATTGTGGGAGCCTGGAGCAAATTTTGAGACACGAAGAGGTCGAACAAGCGGTCATACAACGTGATAACGCTGTCGAGCGGCGGTGCGAATTTCGGGGGCGGGCAGAGGACCCATGCGCCCGTCACGGGTGGAGTCGAGCCGTCGGACTTGAGCTTCACCGTGGCGGAGATTGGGCCGTCGGAAACATCATCGCACCAGTTGTCGTTGTTGAGAAAATCGCCGTTCAGCGGTCCGCTCGGCGACGATTTCGAAGTTCCGAAACCGCCTAGCACCAGCAGGTGGCCGTCAACGTCGGTCCGAGCCTCGCCCAGTGGGACCGTGATCGCCGGCTGCGCCGGAATCTTGAACACACCGGTGTCGAACTTGGCCGACTGGCTGGGGCCATTGAGCGTGCGCGGGCCGGGACTGATGACAAGCCCTGCGCGATCAGCGCCCGTTACCCCGGAGTTGCGCGCCGGTGTCCCTGCTTTCTTGTTGCACAACTGCACCGTCCACGAGATGTCGGCATCGGCGGACGTCAATTCCTGTACCACATTGCCGCTACTGTCATAACCGAACAGGCGGAACCGCGCCGCCTGCCGCTTCACTCGGCAGGAGGAATCTTTATACCCTCCGGCGGGTGGAGTGTGGTCGAGAGGAATCTCCGGCCCAACAAAGAAGTCCGTTGGACTGTTGCCAAGGCGGGCGATTCCGATCGCCGGGTGGATTTTTACCTGTGTGATTGCTGGCATGATGCCCCCTACAGATAACCGCGACTGTGTCCCAGTACGCTCTGTAGTGAGTCCAACGCCCCAGTCGTTTCAATTAACTTAGTAGTGCAGTCCGGACTCGACGCTAGACTCACCCGAAGTCAGCACGACATTTGTCAGCTGAGGCCGGGGGTCGTTGGTTCAAAAGAAACTGGCAAAAAGCTCGTCCCGAAGACACAAAATGTGGAGAGGAGTGAAACCGAAGGTATCTAGGCCGCGAGGCAATGAACGCGTCCCGATGAGGCTGTTACAGTGTGTGTGACGAGCATCGATTTTGGTAAACCGTCCTGTCGCAAAATATTTTAGCGGGAACTGAAATGTGAGTTTGTGACAGTCATGTGCGCGAGGGATCAAGCCGCTCGACTCTCACAAAATTGACACTAAAATTGACGTAAAGCAGGCCAAAATTGGGGAACTCCAAAAAATGGAAATGCTGCTATCTGATGGCTTGCATAGGGGTTTAGTTGAGTTTTTGTATCAAATAGCGAAGTAACCTATCGGCGTTAGCATACGGCCGCCGTCAGCCTCTCAGCCCGGGCTCTGGGTGTTGCCTCCTCCACGACTAAGAACTGGATGGCCTGAGAATCTTATCTGTGGAGGTTTGGACCAACTTTGGAGCAGCACAATGAGGGCTCCAAACTCATAAGCGCACTCTTGGTGCACTTGAACCTGCAAATGAGGCCAGCCGCGTGCAACTGAGGGCAACGTAAATCACTGAAAACACTTGAAAATCGGTGAGTGCATACAGGGCGGGTAGGTTTAGCAAACCGGTGAATTTCTGGCTTGGCGATATTGTCTCAGGCGCGTTCATCCCCGTGCTCGCCAAGCACACAAAGCACCTAAGCCTCGTGGACATCCTCTCGGTCGGGGAAGACCGCATGCAGCGGAACTTCGAGCCTATGAGGAAGCAGGTCGAGGCGTGGAAGGGAACACGCCTTCTGGACGATACAGCGAAACTGGTCATCTACCGGGCATTCGTCGAGGGCAAGCTCGATGCCCCGAAACACTTGGCTCGGCGCGTTCACGATCAGTACTTCGACCCGCAAGTTGAAGAGTTCGCCCCGCGAACAGTGTGGAGCTTGTCCAACGCCTTCACGAGCGCGTTCAAGGAACTCGATCCGATCCCGCAGTTCAAGACAACTGCGAAGCTAGCGTCGTTCCTCGAATTGGCAACCGCTGGGCTAAGCTAATTCCGGTACTACGCGCCAGTTTGGAGCAAGGGCCACATCGCGTGCGGATAGGGTAGGAGGCAGGTGTGCAAACTGCCTCTACCTCCTCTATCTAGGTCACTCGTGACTCCCCAAGTCCCGTTGTGAGTAGTTGAAGGCTCCATTGATACTTGCCTCCGATTGCGAGCGGACGACTGGGGATTCTTCCATTACGGGCTTTGTGGAAGAGTTGCCGACGAACCGCCCGCAACTCGGGAGGAACGATTGATGGAACCCCTCGGTGAGTGTGTTGGTCTGTTCTCGCCAGTTCACATTTCGTCCCAATTCTGCGCGTGAACGACCGAGTCTTGGACAATATTGTCCAAGACCCACCGGTCGGCCCCGCGATATCTTTGCGTTCAGGCGCTAACCATTTCGCTTACGTGAAGGTGACGCGGGAATGAAAGATGAAAATCGTAGCTTGGTGGAGCGAATCTTTCAGGATGCACAATTCATCCGCTCACTGGGAATTGAATTGACCTCATGCGGTAAGGGCTGGTGTGAAGCGAGAGTCGACGTATCGCCTTCTCTTCGTCAGCAACATGGATTCGTTCACGGTGGCGCGCTGATGACCCTCGCGGATCACACCTACGGTGGGGCCGCCGCATCGATAGTGGCAGAGGACCGGGAGGTGATTACCGTGGAGAACAAGGTCTCATTTTTGCGTCCAGCTTCGGGTCCAGATCTGATTTGTCGCGCTGAAGTGTTGCGCGCGGGAAGGAATCTCGTCTTCGTTGAAGCGGAGGTCATGGTCGAAGGTGACGAGGGTCGCGTGATGGTCGCCAGGGCATCCAGTACGCTCGCTGTCATTCCACTTAAAACGAGACCCACCGGAGAGCTTGCCACATCAGACTAGCGATCTGTGCGGGTTTTGTTGAAAATGAGATCGAGCGTGAACCCGTGGCGTGTGTCCCATAACTCGGAGCACCCAGTTGCGCTGATGAGACAACCCAATGCTTTTCTCGCGAGAAATGAAGACAGGGGACTTCGCTCAATATTCTCGTTGTTTCGGGTTGGACGGTGTTGAAGTCATGAGTGCCCGATGGATGGAGCATTCGTTTGCCCCACACATGCATGACTTCTACGCCGTTAGCCTCAACTACGGAGGCCGTGGCGCATTTGATTGTCGGAGTGAGGTTCGTGATGCAGCGCCTGGCACATGCAACCTGATAGCACCCGGCGAGTTGCACACGGGTCATGCTACGTCGGGAGATGGCTGGATCTATCGCAACCTGTACATTGAAACCGGTCTGATGACCACACTTCTCCGGAGTCTCGACTGGCAAGGGCCGTTGGACGTCAAATTCAAGTTGCCATTGGTCCGGGACACTGTCTTAGCCACGCGGCTCGCTCACGTTTTTGCGAGTCTCACGGAGTCAAGTTCGTTGTTGCAGAATGAGTCGTTGCTATTGTCTGTTGTGGCGCCTTTGATCACGGATCACCTCGCGCCCGGGCACGCCCTTAGCGATGCGGGGCGAGAACACGCAGCGGTCCGGCAAGTCAAGGATTGGCTCGACGCCAACTCTGAGCAGAACGTGTCGATACACTCACTGGCCAGTCTTGTCGGCCTGAGCCCATACTATCTAGTGCGAGCGTTTCACAGGCAGGTGGGAATCCCGCCTCACAGATATCAGACAATCGTGCGCATAAATCGGGCGCGAAAACTCTTGACGTCTGGTGCAGCAATTTCAGAAGTCGCGTACCGCACAGGCTTTTGCGATCAGAGTCATTTGAACCGCTGCTTCAAGAGGACGCTCGGCGTTACGCCCGGAAAATATGCTGTTTCCGGTCCCAAGCACTAGCCAGCGAGCGCACGTCATAGCACCTTTGCAAGGTTTGAACCGATCCGAACCATCTCCTTGACGCCGCCGAGGAGGCCGCGTACTCCAAACGGCATACTTACAAAGGCGTTCGAAGAACTGTGCGGGTCCTCTAGGCTCCCGGCGCCGCAGGGTATACGCAATCGCGCGCTCGGACGAGGTGGATATCGAGAAGTGATGTATCAACTAAAATGAACGTTGCGAGAACGTGTTTGTATTCAGTGAATAGAAACTAAGAATAAAGGATGCCACAGATTTCTCCAACGGAGTTTTACGCTCTACCGCTTCGCGTGCATACGTTTCTCGCCGACGTTCCGCTGCACGACGTCTGGGCGGTTGACCTACCAACGCACCGCGACGGCGTTACCCTTTCTGAATTTCTTCGCCGGGCGAGTCACGGCGGAATCAACAGACTTCCGCCAGTGGCCCATGCGCTTATCCGTCTTCGGTTTTTTCTTGGACGCATTTTTCGACTTGAGGCCGAACCGAAGGATGCCTTGGCAGTCTCGTTTGGAAGCCGCCTAACACCAGAGGATCGTGCTCGTTCTCTTGTCGTGTCTGGAACACCAGAAGGACTGTTCCACGTTGTCTATCGTTTCGAAAACGAACAGCTACTTGAAATACAGAATCGTACCGTCCATGCTGCGGCCCTCAGTGCCCTCGCTGAAAGGGCCGATAGCTA
>WNFI01384684.1_pt1 | contig 12949 bp, 12 predicted proteins | sample 5400471 | NCBI WGS metagenome assembly WNFI01 (sample SAMN13153348, study PRJNA577476) | soil metagenome | isolation source: 100 cm saprolite on Douglas fir-dominated hillslope | place: USA:California | collected 2013-09-17
GACAAGCTGAACGTTCACTACCACTATCTGGACATGGTGCCGAAGGGTCGGGACGAGGGCGACCGTGGGCCGTACTGGGTGAAGCGCCGGGACGAGTATTCGAAGTAGCCGCCGCGCCCGTCAGAACTTTACTGCGAACGCAATGTAGGGAATGCCGGGGAACACCGAGACGGCAGAGCTGTTCCAGAACGCGAAGTCAGTCGAAAGCTTCTCCCCCATGAAGCGCAGCCCGTACGAGAAGACGGCGTGCGCCGTCGACCGAGACACGGTCCGGCAGGTCGTAGCGCACGTGAACTGATCGTCATTCGACCAGTACCCATAGTTCTCCGACAGAAGCGCCACTCGCCGCGACACTCGTTTTTCGCCACCGAGCATCACCACCGGCCGGCTGGAGACCCTCCCGTCAATGTATCCATATCCGAAGCCGCCTGTCACGCTCGCGTCCGGGCCGCCCTGCGTCGCAACTCCATACAAGAAACCGAAGCTGTGTCCCGCGCCATTTGGCGAAAACCCGAGTAAAGCTCCGATGGCAGCGTTGGTTTTCGGGGAGTTGAAGACGCCCAGCTTTGGCGTCAGGTAATAGCCATTGTTGTTGAAGAAGTCAGTGCTGGGAATGATCGAGAAGCCCCCGCCGAACGTAACCTTGTCGGACACGCCGCCGGCGAAGTTCTGGAGAAGGAGGTAAGTGTTCGAGTAGTAGCCCTCTCCTCGCTCGAGCATTCGGCCCGTCGGCGCGAAGAACATGCGCGTTCGGTTTGGATCGGGAAACCAGTATTGGTGGTCGTGCATGTCCGCGGAGGTCAACTCTTTGACCTCGGTGACGTTGGCCAAGGGAATCGTCAGCACACTGCCGTTAGTGGCGAACGTGAGGGACGTGCTGTCGCGGGACAGGAGCCGGCCCATCAGCGTCGATCCGTCTCGGAGGCGGAGCATGTGGGTGGCGAGCGTGCCGGACGTTCTGGCGCTGTCGACTTGCGCGCCGGCGGTCCGCGCGCCGGCGACACCGAGGGACAACGCGACCATCAGGCAGAGCCGACGCATGTGATCCACTCCAGGGTCGCGGGGGAGGGGGGACGTTTTCCGTACCAGTGACGCGTCAAACGGGCTTGGCGAGGCTCATGCCGACGCGGCATCGGCATAGACAATCGTTACTAGCGGGACATGGCCGCCGGCGGGCGGCGATGATGTGTCGCCTGCTCATAGCCATACGCCAGAGTGATCAGTTTCCCCTCGCTCCACGCCCGTCCGAAGAACGTCATGCCGGCGGGCAGGGTGTTGCCCCGGGTGTAACCCATCGGAACCGTGATCGCGGGGAAGCCGGTGGTCGGTGAGAAGAGCTGACTGTTGTCGCCGGCCGGCGTGTTGAGATCGCCGATCAGCCGGGGCGGATTGCTCCAGGTCGGATAGACAAGGGCGTCGAGCTTGAGGGAGTCCAGCATCCCGGCTACCGCGGCCCGGAAGCGCCCCTGCATCGCTTCGCGCGACTTGCAGGCCGGATTCACCTCGGGAGCGGGCGAGGTGTCCTTCTGCGCCGCGGTCAGCCGCACCTCCACGGACGGATGAAAGGCGCGGCTTCGCACGATCTGATCAACGGTCTTCACCGGTGCGCCCTCGCCTCGCTCGACGAAGTAGCGCTCGAGATCGTACTTGAAGCGGCTGCACCCGCCCCCTCCGCGCAGCACTTGCTGGAGCGAGTCGACGCCATGTAGTCGGCTTCGCGGTGGCCTCGGGCACCGGCGGTCACCGGATCGTCGGTGTCCTCGCCGGCGATGACGTTGAAGATCGCGACGGCGTCGGCGACGGTGCGCGCCATCGGCCCGGCGATGTCGGCGGCGGAGTTGAGCGGGATCACGCCGGCGCGCGAGGTCAGTCCCATCGTCGACCGAATGCCGACGAGGGCATTGTGCGCCGACGGACCGCGAATGGAGTTCCCGGTGTCGCTGCCGAGTCCACTCTCGCCCTCGTTGGCGGCAACGGCGGCCGCGGTGCCCCCGCTCGAACCGGCGGTCACGCGGTCAAGCGCATAGGGGTTCTTGGTGTAGCCGGGCAAAATCGAGCTCACGGTCTCGTACGGCGTGAACGCCCACTCGGCGAGGTTGGATTTGGCCAACACGATGGCGCCAGCGGTGCGGATGCGGGCGACCTGCGTGGCATCACGCTTTGGGATCCAGCCCTTGAGGGCGAGCGAACCAGCCGTGGTCTGGAGGTCGCTGGTCTCGAAGTTGTCCTTGACGATTATGGGAACGCAGTGGAGCGGCCCGATGGGGCCTTCTTTCGCGTACCGGTTGTCGAGCGAGTCGGCGACGGTGAGTGCGTTTGGGTTCAGCGTGACGAGCGCGTTGATCGCCGGGCCCTTCTTGTCAGAGGCGTCGATGCGAGCGAGGTACTGCTGCACCAGCGAACGACAGGTGAGCGTCTTCGCCTTGAGCGCCGCGTGGATGTCGGCGATCGTGGTCTCCTCGACGCGGAAGCCAGAACCGGTCTGGGCGCGCAACCGCGGGGAACGGACGACCAGTAGCGACGCCGCGAGCGCGGCGTTTCGGATCCAACGATTGAGCATTTCAAACTCCAATACCGGGGGAGATCCGTTGAAGATGGGATCTTCGTAAGTTCCCGTCCATGGAAGATCTCACAACTGGGCCGCTCACCCGGCATTTGCTGAAAACCACGAGCTTCATGCTTGTGACGATGGTGTTTCAGACGCTGTACTTTCTGATCGACCTGTACTGGGTCGGCAGACTTGGGACATCGGCGGTTGCCGCCGTCGGCATTGCCGGCAACATGACGTTCATCGTTCTGGCGCTGACCCAGATGCTGGGCGTCGGCACGACTACCGTGGTGTCGCACGCCGTCGGGCGCAAGGATCACGCTGAGGCGCATCTGCTGTTCAACCAGTCGCAGGTGCTGGCGATGACCACCGGCGCGATCTATCTCGTCGTGGGGATGGCGCTGCGTCTCTGGTACTCGCGGGCGATGTCCGCTGACGCGGAAACGGCGGCGTTGGCTGCCAGCTACCTGCTGTGGTTCATTCCGGCGATGGCGCTGCAATTCGCGCTCGTCGCGATGGGTGCCGCACTCCGCGGAGTGGGGAACTTCAAGCCGGGGATGATCGTCGGCACGGTCACCGTGATCATCAACATGATCCTCGCCCCGTTTCTCATCTTTGGATGGGGCACGGGGCACCCCTTCGGCGTCGCGGGCGCGGCGATCTCGTCGCTCATCGCGATCGTCGTCGGCATCGTCTGGCTGGCGACCTATTTCGTGAACAAGGAGTCCTTTCTCCACTTCGACATTTCGACATGGAAGCCGCGCTTCGATCTGTGGCGCCGGATGCTGGCGATCGGACTGCCGGCCGGGTTCGAGTTCGGCATCATGGCGTTGTACGTCGGGCTCGTGTACGCGGTGACGCGACCGTTCGGAGCGGCGGCGCAGGCGGGCTTTGGAATCGGCCAACGGATCATTCAGGCGGGATTCATGCCCGTCGTCGCCCTTGGCTTCGCCGTCGCGCCTGTCGCCGGCCAGAACTTCGGCGCAAAGCAGGCGCAGCGAGTGAAGAACACCTTCAAGGACGGCGCTGTGATGGCGTCTGTGGCGATGGTGTTGTTCGCGATCCTCTCCCAGATCGCACCCGAGGCGATGGTCCGCGTCTTCTCAAGGGACCCGGCGGTCATCGCGGTCGGCGCCGAGTACCTGCGGATCATCTCGTGGAACTACGTCGCATCGGGACTGATCTTCGTCAATTCGAGCATGTTCCAGGCGATGGGGAATACCGTACCGTCTCTCGTCACGTCGGCGGTGCGTATCGCGCTCGTCGCCGTTCCGACGCTGATTCTTGCCGCCCGCCCCGACTTCCAGATTCGCTGGATCTGGTATCTGTCGATGGGCTCTGTGCTCATTCAGCTGGCATTGAGCATGTTGCTACTCCGGCGTGAATTTCGCCGCCGGTTGAACTTCGCGCCGGCACAGGGTGAACCTGATAGATACCGCTCCCGGGCGGTGGTCGCCTGATCAGGATTCGTTGTTGGGGTCTCTACGGAATGCCTGGAAATCGGTGCCGGCACCGGTGCCGAGGACCGCGCTCTCCGAGTCCAGAAGCGCCAGGACGCGTCGCCTAGTGTCGAAATTTCGATCTCACTGCGAGATCTCCTAGCCTCTTAGCCCGAACGCTCGCGTTTCATCACGGGTGTGTGCGAGAAATCGCATCGCTCGCGGAACATGGTGCAACCCAAGTTTCCAACATGCCCCGATTCATCCCGCTGCTGCTTTTCGCCCTGCCCGTTCAGGCGCAGACCTTGACCGGCCCCGGTGTCTCGATCGAGCTCGCGCAGCACCGCGCACGGACCGTCCACGACGTCCGCTACGATCTCGCACTCGATGTAACGGCACCGGACAGCGCGACCGGACGAGTGACCGTGCGCTGGTCGCGGTCGGACTCAGGCGACGTCATTCTCGATTTCCGCGGGCGACGACTCACGAGCATCACCGCCAACGGTGCATCGATTCCGCAGGCCGCGTTCAACCGCGTCCACATCGTTTTGCCATCGGCCGCGCTCAAGGCCGGCGACAACGAGGCGACGTTCAGCTTCGTCAGCGAGATCGCGCCGACCGGTGCCAGCATCATCAAGTCCCACGACCCCGACGGTAGCAACTACCTCTACACGCTGCTCGTGCCGGCCGATGCGAACCAGCTCTTTCCGTGCTTCGATCAGCCTGACCTCAAGGCCCGGGTCACCTTCGCGCTTACCGTGCCGCCTGGTTGGCGCACCCTTGCCAATGGCGCCGAAGCCAGGCCGGATACGACGGCGCAGACAGTGACGCATCACTTCAACGAGACGAAGCCGCTCAGCACCTACCTGATCGCCTTCGCCGCCGGACCATGGCTGACCGCGAGCTCGACGGTGAATGGCCGAACGATCCACGTCTACGTCCGAAAGTCACGCGCGAAAGAGGCTGATCTGGACACGTTGTTGGCGATGAATCATCGCGCGGTGACCTGGATGGAGTCGTACTTCGGCATTCCGTTTCCATTCGAGAAGATGGACTTCCTCCTCGCACCGGCCTTTCCCTTCGGCGGGATGGAGCATCCTGGCGCGATCTTTTTCAACGAAAACTCGTTCATCTTCCGCGAACGTCCGACGACCGCACGGCGCATCGGGCGCTTCTCGACGATCCTCCACGAAGTCGCGCACCAGTGGTTCGGCGACCTCGTCACGATGCGCTGGTTCGACGACCTGTGGCTCAAGGAAGGCTTCGCCACTTACATGGCGGCTAAAGGGCAGTTCGCGCTCGATTCCACCAGCGGCGCCTGGAAGACGTTTTACCAATCGAACAAGCCGGCGGCGTACAGCGTCGATCAGACGGCCGGCACCAACTCCCTCTGGCAGAAGCTCGACAACCTCGACCAGGCCAAAAGCAACTATGGGGCGATCGTCTACAACAAGGCGCCGAGCGTGCTCAAACAATTGAACTACGTCGTTGGCGAAGAGACGTTCCGGAGTGGAGTTCATGCGTTTCTCGTCGATCACTCGTACAACAACGCGACCTGGCAGGATCTGCTCGCGGCCATCGGCACGGCCGGGCACCGATCACTGGATGCCTTCGGAAAGAACTTCATGACGCGTCCGGGAATGCCGATCGTCGAGCAGCACCTCACCCTCCGCGACGGCAAGATCGCGAGCCTCCAGCTCGTGCAACGGCCAGCGCAGGCGTTGAGCGGGTCTGCGCCGTGGCCGATGGTCTGCGAGGTGTTGCTCGCCTACGCCGGGCAGGCGCCGGTGAAAATCCGGGTTCACCTCAGCGGACTCGTGACCGACGTCGGCGCCGCCCGTGGAAGGCCCGCGCCACGGTTCACCTTTGCCAACTACGAGGACTACGGCTACTTCCTGACGATGCTCGATAGCGCGAGCATCGCTGCCCTCGAATCTGGCGCCCTCGGCGCCGTCGCCGATCCCTTTTTGCGAACGATGCTCTGGGGCGCCCTGTGGGATCAGGTGCGGGATGCTCAAATCGACCCCTTGCGATTCGCACGGCTGGCCTTGAGGGAGATGCCGCGCGAGAAAGACGAGCAGCTCTTTCCGACCCTCGTCGGCCGGTTGACGAGAGCCGTGAACATCTACGCGTCACCAGTAAGACTGGACGGGATGTTGTCAGAGGTCGAGCGGGCGCTGTGGGCGGGGGCGATGGACGTTACGCGTCCGTACAGCATTCGCCGCGCCTACATCGACGCCTTCATCTCGACCGCGCAAACCTCAGACGGCCTCACGAAATTGACGGGGCTGCTCGCCGCGGACTCCGTCGCGGGGGAGCCGATGCGAGATCCAACTCGCTGGGAGATCGTCACCCGCATGATGGTGCTCGGCGTGCCGGACGCACAGCGTCGCCTTGTCGAGCAGGCGTTTCGCGACACGACGCCCGACGGGCAGCGACGCGCGTTCACCGCCGGGGCCGGGCGCAAGTCCGCCGCGACCAAGCAGGAATATTTCACGCGATACTTCGGCGACAAATCCTTGAACGAGGACTGGGCGAGCGGCTCGCTCGGCGCGTTCAATGCGCCGGAACACGCCGATCTCACGCTGATCTATTTGAGGCCGGCGCTCGATTCACTCCCGTTCATCCAGGCCAACCGACGCATCTTCTTTCTCGGGAGTTGGCTCGGCGCGTTCATCGGGGGGCAGCGCTCGGACGAGGCGCTGGCGATCGTGCGGAAATACCTCACTGACCATCCGACGCTGCCCCTGGACCTGAAGCAGAAGGTCCTCCAGGCCGTGGACGACCTCGACCGAACGGTCAAGATTCGGAAGCGCTGGAACTAACTCGATCCTCTCGCGTCGCTCAGGGCGACAGATGACGAAGGGCTCAGGGCGACGGCGGTAGGATTCGCGCCGTCGTGATGTAGTCCAACTTCGGAAACGCCCGCCGGAGGTACGAGTTTCCCAGCGGCGCGATGAGGTGGTAGTCGGGCTTTTCCCGATATCCAGAGAAGATCGAGTCGACGACGCCCATCCCGTCGACGACGCGCCCGACGGGCACGAATCCCATGCGGTCGAGGGGCGTGTTGTCGGAGAGGTTGATGAAGAGCTGGTTGGCGCGCGTGCCCGGGCCTTTCATCGCGAACGCAATCGTGCCACGGAGGTTCTTCTCCAGCGGCGGGTCATCGGCGATGTATGAGGAGTCCCAGTGCGCGTTGACCTTCGGATCACCGACGGTGCCAAACTGCACGATGTAGTTTGGGACAACACGGAAGAAGTCGTTGTCGTCGAGCGCGCCGACCGAGACGAGCTGATAGAGGCGATCCACGCCCCGTGGCGCCCAATGTCGTTGAACCTCGATCGCGAACCGCCCGCGAGTGGTCTCGAACGCGACGCGAAACGAGTCGGGGGTTGGCCCAGCGGGCGCGGTCCGAGCTGGCGCGGGGCGCTTTTCGCTGCACGCGACGAGCGCCAGCGACGCGGCCAGCAGCGCGACGACGCGACGCGTTCGGCGTGATCGCTGATGCGCAGTGGGAATTCTCATCGCACTACTCCGCCCTGCCGTGATGCGTGGTGACGAGTCTATCGATTCGAAAGGGCGTCAGTTCGAAAGAACTCGTGCCAGTGACGAGCAGCTCCGCCTGAAGCTCGCCGATGGCGCTGGCGAACTTGAAGCCGTGGCCGGAGCATGGACTCGATATCAAAACGTGTTTGTGCTCGGGATGCCAGTCTATCAGGAAGTCGCGGTCAGGAGTATTCGTGAACAGACACACGGCGCTCTCTCTCACGGGAGCCGCCGCCAACCCGGGGAGCACGGGGCGCAAGGCCGCCCGCAACGGCTCGACTTCGGCGTCGGCGATCTCGCGCCTGACGCTCTCTGGCCGTGAGGCTCTCTGTCCGCCGTGCATCACGGATGCCTTGACACCCCGAGAAAGGCGCGGGAACCCGTAGCAGATTTCGCCGTGCACATACTCGTACGCATAGATCGGAAAGCGCGAAGGCTCGTACGATACGGCGCTTTCCCTTGGGTCGAGCCAGAAGAGAACCTGGCGCTCGACGCTCAGCGGCAGGTCGAGCTCGGGCAGCAGTTGCCGGTTCCATGCACCCGCCGCGAGCACCAGCTGGTCGGCAAAGTAGGTCGCGCCGGTGGTAACGACCCGCACCCCGTCGCCGTCGGGTGACCAGCGTATGATCCCTTCGGAGAACCGCGCCTCGGCCCCAGCGCGCCTCGCGGCATCGAGGTGCGCGGCATTGCACGCTTCGGGATCGAGAATGCCGGCATGGGGGTCAAGCACGGCCACGAGGTCTGGGCGCAGATCAAAGGCCGGGAAACGCGCATGAACTTCGGCGGCGTCGAGGACTTCATGCGCCAGTCCGTGCTGCGTCGCGCTCTTGAGGGTACCGGTGACGACGGCCCCTGCCGGCGGTCCGATCATCAAGCCGCCGGTGATCGTCATCAATGAGCGGTTAGTGTGGACCTCGAGCTCGCGCCACAGCTGGTAGGCGCGCTGGACGAGGGGGACGTACAGGGGGTGCTCGAAATACTGCTCACGAATGATTCGGCTATCGCCGTGCGACGAACCCAACGTATGACCGGCGGCGAACTGCTCGAGGCCGAGCGCTCGCTGTCCGCGGAGCGCGAGGTGGTAGAGCGTGGCGCTGCCCATCGCGCCCAGTCCAACGACAATCGTGTCGTACGCGCGCGTCCCCGCGGATGCGATGTTACGCTCGACTCGAATCCGTCATCGCTTGGGTTCCTGATACAGTCCGAGCAGATTCCCGGCTGGATCGAGGAACGTCGCGAAGAAATCGGTGGGACTGATCGCCGTCTTCGGCGTGACGAGACGGCCCCCGGCCGCGGTCAGCTTCCGAACGGTCGCATCGACGTCGTCAACCATGATGTAGGGCAGCATACCGGGCTCACGCGACGGCGGCCGATTGACGACCCACGCTCCGCTGACCTGGCCGGTGGTGTCGTCGAAGGCGCGCTGGCCGTCGCCGCGCACCCGTACCTTCCAACCGAATGAGGCCGTATAGAAGGCGGCCGAGACATCGATGTCTCTCGCCGGGATCTCGATGTAACAGATCTTTCCGTCAGGCATCCTCTTCTTCCTCCGCCCAAGGATGTACGGAAAATAGCCGATCGGGTTCGCATCGACGATCGGGTCGCTAGTCGAAGACTTCCTTCACGCGTTCGACGCCTTTGACGAGGGCCTCGACGTCGTCTCGAGTCGAATACACGTAGAGACTGGCTCGGGCCGTCGCCGGCACGTGCAGACGCCGCATGAGGGGCTGCGCGCAATGATGACCGGCTCGCACGCAGACCCCTGACTGATCGAGAATCGTGGCGATGTCATGCGGATGAATCCCGGCGAGGGTAAAGCTCACCACGCCGCTTCGGCGTTCGATCTCTTTCGGGCCGTACAGCGTGACATCGCTCACGGCGCCGAGCGTCTTGATGGCAAAGGTGGTCAGTTCTTTCTCGTGCGCCCGGATCTTCGCCATACCGATCGCATCGAGATAGTCGCACGCCGCCGCCAGTCCGACCGCATCAGCGACATTCGGAGTGCCGGCCTCGAACTTGTGCGGCACGACGTTCCAGGTGCTCCGATCATCGTTGACGACCGCGATCATGTCGCCACCAGTCTGATACGGCGGCATCCTCTCGAGCAGCGCTCGCCGACCGACGAGGCACCCGGAGCCCATCGGCCCAAGCATCTTGTGGCCGCTGAACGCATAGAAGTCCACGCCGAGCGAGTCGATGTTGAGCGGAAGATGTGGTGCCGCCTGAGCGCCATCGCACACGGCGATCGCGCCGACGGCGTGCGCCATCGCCGCGATTTCGTGGACGGGATTGATCGTGCCGAGGGCGTTCGAGACATGGCTGAAGCAGACGACTTTCGTCTTCCTGGTGATCTGCGTTTTCAGGTCGTCGAGATCGATCGCGCCGTCGTCCGTCACCTTGGCGATCTTGAGCGTCGCCCGCTGTTGTATGGCCAGCTGCTGCCAAGGAACGAAGTTCGCGTGGTGTTCCATCCCCGTGACGACGATCTCGTCGCCCTCGCTCACGTTCGCCCGGCCCCAGGTCCAGGCGACGAGGTTCAGTCCCTCCGTGGTTCCCCGGACGAAGATCACGCAGGCGGCGTCGGCAACGCCGATGAACCGCGCGATGCGCTCGCGGGCCTGGTGGTACCGCTCGGTCGCTCGCGCCGACAGCTCGTACGCGCCCCGGTGGGGATTGGCATTGTCGTGCTCGTAGTAGTGACGCATCGCGTCGAGCACGGCCGTCGGCTTCTGCGACGTCGCCGCGGAGTCGAGGTAGTGAAGCTCCGGGTTGTTGGCGAGGAGCGGAAAGTCCCCGCGGTCGACGAGGGCCTTCATTCAGGCACCTTCGAGCATGTCGGCGGGACCTTCATTTTCGGTCGAGACGCTTTGCGCGTCGTTGTTCAGCGCCGACCTCAGCGTGTGCCAGGCGAGACTCGCGCATTTGACGCGAAGCGGAAACTTCGAGACGCCGCCGAAGGCGCGGAGCGATCCGAGCGACTTCTGCTCGGCTTCATCGAGCTTGCCGGTGACGAGGTCGTGGAACCTGTCGAACAATCCCTCGGCCTCGCCACGCGTTTTTCCTTTCACCGTCGCGGTCATCATCGAGGCCGACGCTTTGGAGATCGCGCAGCCTTCGCCCTTGAAGCTGACATCCTCGATCGTCTCGCCGTCGAGCTTGAGCCACACTGTGAGCTGGTCGCCGCACAGCGGATTGTGGCCCAGCACCTCACGGTCCGCGTGTTCCATGACCCGAAAGTTCTTTGGCTTCCGGTTGTGGTCGAGGATGAGCTCTTGGTACAGCGCGTCAGTGTCTGCCATGCCAGTGTGTTGTCGCCGTGAGGGAGCGCAGTGAACGAGGGGGTAGGTCTTGGCCTTCGAGACCAACCCCTTCGCTGCGCTCAGGGCGACACGACCTCGGTGAATCTGTCCAATGTCAACTTCTCCAACGCCAACCTGACCGGCGTCAGCTCGATCGTCTCGAGTACGTCGGCGGCGAATGCGTACGTCAACAGCCTGGTCGCGGTCTCGGCATCCAACCCGCGGCTCTTCATGTAAAACAGCGCTTGCTGATCGATCTGGCCGATCGTCGCGCCATGCGTGCACTTTACGTCATCGGCGAAGATCTCGAGCTGCGGTTTGGTGTCCGCCTTCGCCTGATCCGACAATAGGAGCGTCTTGTTCGTCTGCTTGCCGTCCGTCTTCTGGGCAATCGGATGGACATAGACCTTCCCGTTGAACACGCCGTGCGACCCGCCGTCGAGGATACCCTTGTACAACTCGCGACTGAAGCAGCTCGGCTGGGCATGAATGATCTGCGTCTGATGATCGCAGTGCTGGGCTCCGCCGATCATGTACAGGCCGTTGAGCGTCGCGCCGCAATTCTCACCATCAAGCGTCGTGTACACGTTGGTCCGTGACAGCGCCGCGCCGACCGCGAACGAGAATGACTGGTAATGACTATCGCGCGCCTGACGCACCTCGATCGTGCCGACGTGATACGACCGCATGCCCTCGCGCTGGATCTTGTAGTGGCTCAGATTCGCGCCGTCCGCGAGCGACACCTCGGTCACGGCGTTGGTCAGATACATTGCGTCGGAGAGCGAGACATAACTCTCCAGCACCGTCGCCCTGGAGTGGCGTCCGGCGATAATCACGGTTCGCGGATGCATCTGGCCCTTGGCCGCGGTGGCGTCGGTGACATACAGCAGATGAATCGCGCCTGTCACCTCGGCGTCTTTCGCGATCTCGATCAGCGCGCCGTCGAACAGAAACGCGGCGTTGAGCGCGGTGAACGCGTAGTCGTCGGTTGACGCGACGTGCCCGAGCTGGTCGGCGAGCGTCCGCGACTTGCGCCACGACTCGGCGAGGCTCTCGACGCGCACGCCCTGCGGCAGATTCTCGAGCGACGACAGCTGCGGCGAGAAGCGTCCGTTGACGAACACCGCCGTCGGCCAGTTCTCGCTACGGAAGTAGTACGGGTCGAGCTGGGCGGCCTGCGTGTCGTCGGTTCGCGCCGTGAGGAGCGTGAACTCCTCGTCGGCGATCGCGCTGACGCTGGTGTAATGCCAGTCCTCGTGCTTGGTCGTCGGGAAACCGAGCGTGGTGAAGCGCTCGAGGCCCGCGCGACGAAGTGCCTGTACCGCATCGGGCACGGGCGCGTCGTGCGTCAGCGTATCGAACGCGGCCGCGTAACTGTCGACGGGCGCCACCGCGGTCACCGGCGTGCTCCCGCTTTGACCGAGCTTCTCCCCTTCGCTTCGCTCAGGGCGACATCAGGTGTGTACCCCTTCTCCTCCAACTCCAGCGCCAGCTCCTTCCCACCCGACTTCACAATTCTCCCGGCGGTGAGGACGTGGACGAAGTCGGGGACGATGTGGTTGAGCAACCGCTGATAGTGCGTGACGACGATCGTCGCGTTGTCCTTGCTGCGCAGTGAGTTTACGCCATTGGCGACGATCCGCAGCGCGTCGATGTCGAGCCCGGAGTCCGTTTCGTCGAGAATCGCGAGCTTCGGACGGAGCACTGCCATCTGGAGGATCTCGTTGCGCTTCTTCTCACCGCCGGAGAAACCGGCGTTGACGGAGCGAGTCAACATCGCCGGGTCCATGTCCACGACTTTCAGCCGCTCTTCCATCAAATCCGCGAACTCGAGAGGATCGACCTCGTCCTCGCCGTGCGCCTTACGGATCTCGTTGTACGCGGCGCGCAGAAAGTAGGCGTTCGAGACGCCAGGTATCTCCACCGGATATTGGAAGGCGAGAAAGATTCCTTGTTGGGCACGTTCCTCCGGCGGCAACGCGAACAAATCCTTGCCTTGGTAAGTGGCGGTGCCGCCAGTGACCTCATACGCCGGGTTGCCGGCGAGGACCTGCGCGAGCGTGGATTTGCCGGAGCCGTTGGGGCCCATGACAGCATGGATCTCACCCGTTTCGACG
>WNFI01075080.1_pt2 | contig 12948 bp, 6 predicted proteins | sample 5400471 | NCBI WGS metagenome assembly WNFI01 (sample SAMN13153348, study PRJNA577476) | soil metagenome | isolation source: 100 cm saprolite on Douglas fir-dominated hillslope | place: USA:California | collected 2013-09-17
AGACTCAAGATCGGAGTGGGTCCGCGAATAACACGAATTGGCACGAATGGGTTCACTCTTCCGGTCCGAACTCCGTGCCTCTGTGGTTCAAATGCTTGGTTGGAGTATGCGGAGCTCGGAGGCAGAAATTTTAGCGGTAAAGAGGCACAAACCGGAGGATCGGCGATCTGCTGTGTGACGAGTGATGTGTGATGAGTGTCCGATCCCTAGGAAAACCCCTGCGACCTCTCTTCCCCTTTGAGTCCTCTGCGTTCCCGTTGGGTTCTGTCTTAAGACCTGACGCGGGCTGAAGCGCGGCGCTACTTTGGACAGGACCACGAACGGCGATCTGCGGTGTGTTGGCGTCCGCTGCGTCCTTTGCGTGAGGCATTTTCGGGGTGAATTTGTCCCCATTGTCTGCGAGGTAGGCTCTCCTGCGGTTGGTGAATTTGTAAGCCTATGACTTCCAAAAGTGCAAAATGACGAAGTCGGAGGCTTACGGCGACGGGTGGCCGCAAGCAAGGGCAAGGCCGGATTTTAACCACATCCTCCTTCGTTCCGCGTGACGGAACTACGGAGGACACGGAGGACACGGAGGGACCACAAAGATCTCAAAGAAAAATCCCTGTGATCTTTCGTGGCTAATCGTCTTCAGTGTCTTTGAGTTTCTCTGCGACCTCGCTTCACCTCGGCGAGCACTGCGTTCCCTTTGGGGTCTGTTTTAAAGACCGGACGCGGGTTATGGCTGAAGCGCTCGCATCCCACGGGTGTGGGATGCGATTCAAGAAGGAAGAAGAAAAATTCAAGATCAGAGGTGACGTTGAGACTCATCAGGCCTGAGGCTCAGCGAAGCCCGGTTCGACCTTCGACGTTCGGCCTTCGTCCCTTTATACGGGGTCATGAACTACGAACCGTGAACCAGGAGCCTCGAAGACGCGGGCTGCAGCGCTGCGCTACGGTCGGGCATGGACTCACCATCGGACCATGTTCCTTCGACTAACGTACATGTCGGTATTTCTGGAAGACCATAGCGATGCTGCTGAAGCTGGCTTGTGAGGACTTCGACGGCGAGCTCTCCGACTCGAGTGTGGTTTTGCCGGACTCCCGCCGTCTTACCATCCAACCGTTCCAGAAAGAGATCAACGAAGGCGAGGTCGTTGGGTATCGAGATCCCCAATTCTTTCAGGCGCGTTTGAACAAAAGATCCCTTGCTGATAATTACTTCAGGAGAGTGTTGTTCGAGCCACTTTTCGAAATCCACGCGCGGCACCCAGCGCTCGTTATCCGTCACCCGTTGTTCGTCAGGCAGTATCGTCGGAAAAGACAGCATCGGAATACGTTCGTCGGGTTCCTGTCTCTGTTGCTCAGCTAAAAAACCTGCCGACCAAGCAAGATCGACGCTGTGATCCCAACTTCGGTCCATCACGAAACCGATGCGCCGATATCCGGCTGCGATTGCGCGACGCACCGCGAGCTGGATGATAGCGCGTTGATCATTGGTGATTATCGGTAGTGCTGGCTCGTGGGGCAAAAAATCAATCTTAACCGCGCTAAGCCGCGGCCAATCGAAATGCAGTCTTAAATCGACCTGGCGTCGGTGCGATGCGATGACCAAACCAACAATCCCACGAGCGCAAAGTATATCGTTTAGACGCTTCTGACTAAGATTCGGTTCTCCCAACCAAAAGTGTTCGAGTTGATAACCAAGCTGGGATGCTTTCGACGAGGCACCGGAAAAAAAATCGGCATGCGCGGGCGCATTTTTCCATCCCCATCGAGTGTCCCAATGTGTGACGTAGGCGAGTGTCTCGGTTGTTTTCCGAGCCCAGGTCCGCGTGCGGTAATCAATCAGGGCTCGAAGCGTGGGATCGGGCTGATAACCCAGGCGATTCGCGATTGTCTGCAAGCGGGTTCTGGTCGAGAGGGGAAGACTGGGATGGTTACGAAGGGCAAGCGATACGGTCGTCGTATGCACGCCGGCTTGTTTGGCGATATCAGACATGGTGACGCGGACATTCATTTCGATAAGTTCCGGCAGCAATTAGGGTAGTGGGGGAACCTGCGACAAAACATCAAAGGATGTGAAACAGGTTTTTTAAACGAAAAGAGTCTTACTTAACATCCGATCCGCCTGCAACCCTTCCTGCTGTCTAACGATAGACTACTACAGTATGTGACGTGTGATATGTGATGTGTGACGGGCAAAAAACCGCGGAAGTGGAACGCAGAGGACACGGAGGGGAAAAGGAGGTCGCGAAGATTTTCTTTTGAGATTTTGGACTGCCTCCGTGACCTCTTTTTCCTCGTTGCCTCCCTATCCCGCAAATGCGGGGTGGGTTTAAAAATCCTCGCGAAAATGTGTGATCCGCTAACCCAGCAATGCAAAAACTTTCTTTACGAATGAGGCTTACAAGGCGCCTATAGGTGCTCGGACGATTCTCGTCTTTAGGTCAGACTATTTTGTGGCTAACCGATCTGTTGAATCTGGCATTAATCTTTTCTCCGGAAAAAACTTTCCGGTGGGCCGAGATAACTTGGCTTTACGCCTCCCAGATCGACCACGATTTTTTGCAGAACGATGCCGGGATCTAGGATCCAGAATTTGAGCGTGTGGTCGCCCGCGGTTGCCACGGTGTGTGACGACTTAAGAATGCGGATATTGTCTTTCACGGCTTCGTCCCACGCTTTTGTCGAGGCGGCTCCTTTCATTTCGATGATCTGCGGCTCTTGATCGTCGAGAGCGACCGCGAATTTAAGACCGCCACCGGGTCTGAAGCTCAGGGTCGGTGCGAGGTAGGCGTCGACTTCTACCTTTCCTGCAGTGAAAAGGTACATTTTGTACTGAAGGCAGGGTGCATCTTTTGCGCTCGTGACCGCGACGGCGTTCACCGGAAAGACTGTCATCGATGATAGCGTGCGACCGTAGTCATCGATCTTTTCCCAATGAGAACGGGAGGTATCGATTTTTCGTGTGTAGTGTTCGGCTTCGATTGAAACGCAGCCGTCGGTCTCGACAAAACCATCTGCAGCATCGGGTCGCAGTTCCGCAGGATTCGTCGCGCTGATTTCGATATTCACCTGTGTTCCATCTGAACCAGCGATGGTCAGTTTGCCCATTGGATTGCCCAATGGAACGTTCGCCCAGTTTATCTCCACCCAAATGCGGGTCTCCTTTTCGATGATGCCTTTGTCCGAGCTAGTCCGTATCCAGGGCGTGTTTGAAACGATGGAGAAAGTGAAACGATCTTTTCCGCGGTTAAAAAGATCGATGTAGTGCCGCTCTTTTTTGAAAACATCAAAGCGAGGTAGAGCACATCGCTCGGGCGAACCTGGCCAGGCGGACGCCGAACCCTCAACCGCTATACCCAACTCCGCTTTGGACGGGAGTTCGATTTCTTTCACCTCGGGCATCGTGTTCTTCGGCGGCTCGTTCCAGAATGTGAAGCCGATATGGGTTTGGTCCATCATATGATCCCACTTTCCGCCCGCGAGGGTGTGGTTGTAGTAAGCGGATAACTCTGCGTCGGCTTGGAAAAGTGCTCGCGCGTCTCGGGCGAGATCGTTGGTACTGGCGCGTCCCTGACTTGTGTAGAGGCGGTTGAAACCGGCGGTAATGTAGAGCCGCGTGACCTGCTCGCAGGCTTTTGTCGGATACAGCACGAGTTGGAAAAATGCATCCTTCTGCGAAGCGGGAAGCCGGTTGTAGATTGCCTGGGCCTTTTCCGACGCTACTCGAAATTCCTCGGCCACGCATTCCGCCTCGCGATAGTTCACCAAGCTAAATGTGGTCGGTTCAAGAAGCTCGGGTTTACGGCGGCCATTGTACTTCGCGTATTTCTCGACGATATCTGCGATGTCCGACGCGAATTCCGGCCCAAACTCTCGCTCTGCCCATGTCCGCGTATATTCCTTCAGTTTTTCCTTCGACCAGCGGTCGGGCTCTCGCGCGAGGTTCAGAAAAAATTCCATGGGGAATTCCAGCGGTTTCAAATCCCCCACGTTGACGACCCAGATCTGGTTTGCTCCGTACGCGTGGGCGAGGTTCATCTGTTCCCACACTTTCGTAATCGGAACGGTGTTGAGCCATTTGTAGGAGCGCGGGCCACCCACATAGTCCAGATGGTAATAGATTCCCGCGCCTCCGGACCGTTTTTGCTCCTCGGCCGTGGGTACGCGCCTGAGGTTGCCGAAATTATCGTCTGACCATAGTAAGATAACGTCTTCCGGTACGCGCATCCCTTTTTCGTAGTACTCCTGCACCTCTTTGTAGAGAGCCCAGGCTTGAGGCACTTGGGCGAGGTTCGGATTGATTTTGTCTACTATGATCTTGCGTTGATCGGCGACGACCTTTTCGAGCAACGCAACGTTCGCGTCCTGCGACATCGGCATGTCGCCGTCGCCGCGCATCCCGAGCGTAATGATGTTCTGATATTTTCCGTTCCGCACCACGCCCTCCTCCCAAAACGTTCTCAGCGCAGCCTCGTTCTTGGAGTAGTCCCAAGGACCTTTGCCATGGCGGGTCCATTCCTTTTGAGCGCGCATCATTGGTTCGTGATGAGAGGTTCCCATCACGATGCCGTACTCGTCCGCGAGTTGTGAGTTGAGCGGATCGTCGTCGCTAAACGCGCTGTTCCACATCGCGGGCCAGAGGTAGTTCGCCTTTAGCCGCAGCAGGAGCTCGAACACTTTCTCGTAGAAAACGTGATTGTAGGCGCCGTATTTTTCTTTCACCCAGCCGGTGAGAGCGGGTGCTTCGTCATTGAGGAAAATGCCGCGGTATTTCACCGCGGGTTCGCCTTCGGAGTAGCGGCCGGGCTTTACGACAAGCGTGTCGTGGTGGTGTGTCGGTACATCGGCCCACCAATACCAGGGCGACACGCCGATCTGTTCCGAGACATCATAGATTCCGTAGATCGTTCCGCGTTTGTCGCTGCCCGCGATGATCAGCGCGTTCTTGATTCCGGGCATCGGAGCCAAAACGGTTTGGATGACAAATGATTCCCATTTGCCCGTGATCGGAGCTACGTCGATTTTTCCTTCGCGTGCCAGACGATCGATCAAGGGACTCTTTCCCAGAGTCCCGATAATCACGGTGTTTTCTTTTGCTTTCGCTTCCTCCGATACGAGTTCAGGCGTGAGATCGGAGACGCGTGCAATATCGGCTCTAAAATCACGTGCGGCTCGAAGCACTCCACGGTCATCGGTATCGATGAGAATTGTCGCGGCTGCGTGGTTGGAAACAAGAGGGAACCCAGCAACGCGGTCCGTGGAAATATAGCGGGGCTGTCCGAGCGCAAGGGCACGGGACGGGCTCGCAGCAAGCAATAGAGCCACGGTTGTTGTTAACAAAAAGCGCCGCGCCTGCAGGTTCTTCAAGCTTGGGAAAAGACCAGGAATTAAACGGAGGCGTGATGCGAAGTGCGCGCAGATTGGGGAGATCATCGACCGAAAAAGTGGGGACAAAAACAGACGCTTGGTGATGGCTTCCAAAATTTGAATTCACCACTGAATCGCGGCAATGGGCGCTGCAGTATAATTATAGAACGCGGGGCGGAGGTTTAAAAGAGACTTTAAGGTGTGCTGTCGAAATAACTCGGGCAAAAGCGCAAAGCACGAATGGATTTAATGTAGGGCGGGACCGCTGGGCCTGCCATCGCGCGGAAGAGGCAAACCTAGTAGTCGATCGACGCAATCTGCTTACGTGAAATATCTGTTCTTTATCGCCTTAACTCCAACGGCGGGCCCGGCGGTCCCGCCCTACCTCGGACTGTCCTCTCGACCGACACGCCCTAGCGATAGCGATAGAGTTTAACACGTTGGATATCGAACCGTCCCGGCTCGAGCCGCACGTGACGCCCTTGGTGCGTTTGGTCGCCGCCGAGCCAACGACCGGGCTTCCATTGGCCGTCCACGAATTTTCCTTCCTGTACATTCAGCAGGCCTACGCGTTCTCCGGCATTCAGAGAGTCGAAAGTGATCGTCACTCCTATGCCTGCGAATAGAAACTCGTCGGGTCCAAGCGCGATGGCCAAGCCGCCCGCAGGGAGAGTGTTCGATGAGCAAAGGCGTGAGTTGCTCAAGAAGTCCAAAACTCTTTTCCAACAGGCCTTGTGCAGGTTCAGTGATCGACTCTATGCCGAAAGGACAGAATCCAAGGGCGCTGTGTTGTCCGAAAGCATAGAGGGCGTTGATGCCCGCGTTGCGGTCGCGCAAGGCTTCGGGAATAAACAGAGGATTATTTTGCCGGACATATTTGCCAGTCCATTCGATAAAGTTTGGGAAATAAATATCCGGGGAGAAAAGATCGATGTGCGGTGCTGCGGCGCGCCAAATGTCAAAGAGGTGGGGAAGTGGCCCCGCGCTGGGATATTGTCCAGGTTGGTAACCGGGACGAATGAGCGCGGCATTTACGTACATGGGCAGCGGATATTCGAGCTTTCCCTGTTCAGCGACGTGGTCTGTGTAGCGTCCAAAGTACCAGGCCATAAAACATTCATCCGCCGCGGCTCCGGAACCGAAAACCTCGGCCCACGTGCCGGAGGTTTTATTTCCCGCAGCTGCCCATGCCTCGCGGAATTCGGAAACGAGCGCCCCATGATCGCGCTGGGTTTGCAAGGTCCTCATCAATTCCGCCGGCACCTGCTCGTTGAATAATTTTGAAGCAATGTCGCTCTGATCGCGAGCGCTTGGAATCATCCCAATCTCGTTTTCGACCTGCACGAGGACAACGGTGTGCTGAGTTCCGTCAAATGCCTTTAAGTGGCGCATGAGCGCGGCAAACGCGCGAGCATCTGTGTCGCGGTTGGACTCGCTAAATGGGGATAGAATTTCTTCAGAGTGTCCTGAGCGACCCTGGGCTCGAGGAAACCGTCGCTGATCAATTTTAACCCACGACGGAGCGTAGCAGGACATGCTGTTTTTCCACGAACCGAACCAAAGCAGCACCAACCGTATTTTATTGTCGCGTGCCTGCTGGATAACGCCTTCGACCAACGTAAAATCAAAGCGACCTTCGGACGGTTCGATGAGGTCCCAATAAACCGGAGCGACAATCGTATTGAGGTGCATCGCGCTGAATTTGGGCCACAACGGTCGCAGATATTCGAGGCTGGCTGAACTTGAGTTTCCCAATTCGCCTCCACGTATCAAAAACGGCTTTCCGTCGACGATCAGTTGCGAGGCATCTCCTCGGCGGACCAAGTGTGGGATTTCGTCCGCCTGAGCTGCCGCCGTTTGAATGGCGACGGTCGCTGACAGAATTAAAAACCAAAATCTAAACAGCATATTCATGAAGAAATCCGTAGAAGTGATCGGAAGCTTATTTTTGCATTAATCTCGCTGACTGGAAATAGAATGGGGCGGTGATCACGAGCGTTATTCTCAGCGCGCCGCCCAGTCGTCGCTGCGGAAAGGGCCGGCGGGCAGGCCGGCACCGTTGAACAAAGTTGCTTTGGGATTCGCCTGCCAAGCATAGCGCACGGCGACCGGTTCCGGCACGGCGGGCGACGAGACGACGACGGTCTCGCCTTCGATCTTCGCTTCCGCCCAGTGCCACTGCCGGTCTTCGCCTGCGACGGAAAACTCCCCGAGCTGGTCGCCATGAATTTTCAGCCCGCCTTCGGTATGATCGAAGCGGATACGGAGGGTGTTTCCCCGGTGCTCGCTCGAACGGTAGACGGGACCGCGATCGGGAATTGTTTTCCCCTCGACGCTCGTGAGCGCCAGCAAGGCCAGCCGTTCACCGACGGGCTTTTTATCGCGCGGATGAATGTTGTCGGACTCGCCGGTGTCGATCGTAACGGCCAGCCCACAGTTCGGAACCGTGCGCGCTGTGAGCGCTTGCGCTTCGCGCAGCTCGGCCCAGTCGTCGGTGCCGGGCTGCTCCTTGTGCGCCTGAAACGCCGGCAACTGCACGATCAGAAATGGAAAATTACCCTGTGCAAATGCGCGGCGCCAGTCCGCGATCATCGCAGGGAGCAACGTACGGTATTGATGGGCGCGGCTGGCGTTGGCCTCGCCCTGGTACCAGAGCACGCCCGCTATCGTGAGCGGTGTAACCGGCTCAAGCATGCCGGAGTAGAGCACCGAAGGCATCGTCGGGTAATTTTCGTAGCCGAGCGGCAGCGGGTGCGGCGGGCGGGCATCGACGCTTACGGCGGCGCGCCACTCGCCGCTGAGCGGAAGCTCCGTGCCGTCGGCGAGCGTGAATCGGATTTTCTCCGGTGGAGAGAGGAAGCCGAGTTTCGACTTCAGCTTGAGCACGCGCACGGCGATCTGGTTGCGGCCGGGTTTGAGCAAATTTGCAGCCACGTGATATGCGCGGGGATTTTCCACCCACGAACTCGCACCGACCCAGTGGCCGTTCACGAAAGCCGTGTCCATTTTTTCGACGATGCCGAGATTCAGGATCGCGTCTCCGGAAGGCAGCGGATCGGGCAGAACCAAGTCGCGGCGAAACCACGCCATTGCGGGAACGTCGGCGAGACCGAATTCCTCAAACCCGCCCGGCACCTGCACGGTCTTCCAGGCGCGGTCGTCGAAGGCGCTGGCCGACCACGGAGTGCCGCGCAACCCCACATCGAACTCGTCCAACCAATGCATCAGGTAGTTGCCATAGTTCGGTGCGTTGGCGGCACGCAGCCGATCGACCTCTGCCATGGGTCCCTCGAAATCCTTCATGCCGCGCAGCGTCGCGGGAGCCATCCAGCTCTCGGCGGGCGTTCCGCCGAGACAGTCCTGGATCAAACCGATCGGCACACCGGTTTCCTGCTGCACGCGACGCGCAAAAAAATACGCCACCGCGGAAAAACCGCCTCCTTCGGCGACGGCTTTGGGCGAACATTGTTTCCAAGCGCCCTGCACGACGTCGACCGGCGCGTAGGCGCTGCGCGGCGCAACGGTGAAAAGCCGGATGCGGGGAAAATCGGCGCCCGCCACCTCACGTTCGCCATCCGTCACGCCGGGCAAACCGAGCAGCATGTTCGACTGTCCGCCGCACAGCCACACATCGCCGACAAGAACGTCGTGCAACTCGATGTGTTGCGGACCGTCGATCGTCACGATACAAGTTGTGCCGCTTGCGGGCGGATCGACGCGCGTTTGCCAGCGGCCGTCGGCGCCCGCGACGGCGTCGCCGGATTTCTCCGCGATCGCGACGTGGATTTTTTCGCCCGGTTGAGCCCAGCCCCAGAACGTATTGGGCCGGCTGCGCTGGAGCACCATGTGATCGCCAAAGATCGGGCTGAGCAGTGGTCGCGATTCGGCGGCAGCAAGTCCGCTAACGATCAGCGCGAGGCCGACGCAAAAAAGTAGGCGAACGTTCATGCTAAAAAAACGTATTTAAACCACAACCCGCGCTTGCGGGACAGGGAGACACAGAGCACACAGGGCGGCTCACGCCGCAACCAAAGGAGCGAGAATCGGGAAGCGAGGAGCGAGCGATTCGATCAGAAGTCGGAGGACAGAAATCGGATGAACAGAAAATCGAAAAATCCATTCCCCGTTTCTGCTCTTTCGCACTTCCGCGATTGGCATGTCTCTGTGATGGCATAGGAGAATCGTGCTCAAAAAATATCTTGTTCCGAGATAGTGTTACGGAACACATGGAGAGAAATTCAATGTGAGTCTTGGAAACTGATTTCACTCTGTAAGTGGAGCTCCGCACGGTATTTTTTAATTTTTAAAGGATTGGCTCTGTGTTCTCTGTGCCTCTGTGGTTCAAATAGGTCTGCGGAATTTGGGCTGATGGTTTGGGACAGCGAAAAGAAGCCGAACTTAGTTTTTGAAGAGCGCGAGATCCACTACACGCGCCATCTCGGAGTAACCGGCGAGCGAGGGATGAAGATGATCGCCGCAGTCCCACTCGGGTTTCAGTTGATTGGGTGCCGTCGGTGAGCGCAGGGCGGCGTCGAAGTCGATGACCGCGTCGAAGCGGCCGCTGGTGCGAATCCAGTTATTGATCGTCTGCCGATCGGCATCCCCATCGGCGCTCCAATAATTTTTGGAGCCGTCGAACGGCAGCACCCTCGAGGACGATCAGCCAGCGCACACCACTCTGGACGAGCACGTCGCGATCGAAGCGTGCGAGCGCATTGGGGCCGAGGCTGTCACGGAGGAGGCGGTTGCCACCGATGCCCTCGTTCAACACGCCGACGCGGCTCGTTGCCGGATCGGCTCGCAGGTGTCGCGCGAGCTCGTCGGTCCAGCGGTTGTTGCGATCCGTGGTGCAGCCGTAGCCGTCGGTGATCGAGTCGCCGAGCACAGCAAGCGCGGCGGCCTGGCCGCTGGTGTCGAGCACGTCGAGACCGTTGATAAAAAACCAGTGCACGGTTTTCGTGGCTACGGGCAAATCGGGCGCGGCGAGTTGATCGCCAGCTAACACGAACGAAGTCGTGCGCGATCCCGGATGCGTTGTGAGCATTGCGGGCGCGGATTTGACATGGATAGACACTGCCACGTCGCCCATCGCTGAGAGATCGAAATCCAGCGGATCGGACAACAGCGACGCACCCGCGGGAATCGTGACCGACGGCTGGCCGTGAAAGAGCAACGGGTGATCCGTGCCCGCGCGGATCGAGCCGTCCGCGGCCGCAGACGCGAGGTGAACGCCGTGCAGCGCGAGCGCGGTCGCACCGAAGGCGTTCGAGAGGCGCAAGCGCAGTTTCGATCCGCCGATTGAGACGTGGACGATTTGCCGGAGAGTCGTACCCTCGAGCATGACGCCCACCGAGGACGCTTCCTCGGCACGCGGCGATGTCGCCCACGTGCCGACCCAGCGCGGAGCGACCGTCGCACCGGCCCCGTGGGCGGCGTTGATCAGCGCGATCGCGAGAAACGCGGCGACGGCGATCGATCCGCGGAATTTGAAAAACGATGCCCTGTATCGACTGAGCGTAAACGGCATGGTGAGTTGAAAATAAAATCCCCGGCCCTCGATGAACCTAAATTGCGCAGATCTATTTGAACCACAGAGGCAGGGAGAACACAGAGCCAACTCTTTAAGAATTAAAACACACCGGGCGGAAAATTCTCCTATGCCACCACGGAGACAAGCCAATCGCGGAAGCGCGAAAGAGCAGAAACGGGGAATGGATTTTTCGATCTTCGGTTCATCCGAGTTCTGTCCTCCGACTTCTGATCGAATCGCTCGCTCCTCGCTTCCCGATTCTCGCTCCTTTGGTTGCGGCGTGAGCCGCCCTGTGTGCTCTGTGCCTCCGTGGTTCAACTGCATTTTTTGGATGAAAAGCGCCGGGGTGAAGGTTTGGTTTTAGAACGCGAACGTATTGGTCAAGGTCCACTCCTGGACCGGCTTCACGCGCACCGACGCCCACGTCTGGCCGTCAGGCTCTACAGAGATTGGAATGAGGCCGTTTTTTGAACCCACATTGGTGACATTCAACTGGATCTTCCAACGGACGCCTTTCGTTACCTTGAATTCGTAACTGGTCCAGAGATCGACGTAACCTTCCGCCGGCCCGTAGTAGGGCTTGGAGAGATCGAACGAGCCGCTGCCCATGACTGGATACCCGATGACGACCTTGTCCTGCCAGCGATAGCCCCCACCGATGCTGAAGCCTTTGAGGCGGCCCCGGTCGAACATATAGTTGGTAATGATATTGAAACGCCATTTGCGGAGTTCGGCAACGTTTGCTCCTTCCAGGAGCTTCAACTGTGAATAGCCGGCGCGCCACGGCCCATAGACAGCCGGGCCGATTGCATTGCTCGCGCCGCCGAACTGCGGCAGCCCGCCCGCCGGGGTCAACGTGCCGTCCGGGTTGTACAGTTGTGAATCTAGGTAGGAGACCAATTGGCCGAGCGCTGAACCACCGACGTTATTCTGCACCGCCGTGGTTCTGGCGCCGTTGAACGCGATGCGCCAGTTCGACAACGGATTGACCGTGAGGTCGAATTCGTAGCCCTTGGATTCGGTGTCCGACGTAACCGTGAAACCCTGCGGAGGGGTCGCCGAATAAGCGTAAACCGTCGCTGGGTCGGGGGCGTATTGGGACGGGTTGCTCAGGTACGTCGTGCGGTCGGTCAAAACCGACGGGGTCGTCGGATTGAAGTTCCACGCTTTGAAGAAACCCTTGGCTGCTAGCCAATTCTGAACGTTATTCCACCCCGTGATCGCCTGATCCTGCTGGGCTTGCGCCTGCGCGGCCGTGAGATTCGGATAGGCGTTCGTCCAGGTGTTACGATAAGAGGGCTGGTTAGCCGAGGCCAAGTCGTATCCACCTAGTTGGTACAGGAAGACGTTGCGCCACCTGAGGCCCTGCTGGATAGTCGAGCCGATGCCGTTCGGGTTACTGAGGGTGCTGGCGCCATTATTTACGAGCGTGTCGAATTTGGTCACGCGGAGAGACACTCGGCCGTCCTTGGTCGACAGCAAAACGCCGTATTCCTTGGTTTTGCCCGATGGGTTCGAAATCGGGTTGCCATAGACATCCCGGCGCACGCTCGTAACCTGGAAGTTTTTCGAATCGTTGTACGTAACGCTCACGTTGATCGGCAGTGGGTCGCGCGGCAGCACGTCGTTGATGTGCAACACAACTCCTCCGCTGGTGGAGTGGCCCTTGATGATCTGGTTGGCGGGGTAATCCGGCAAGGCATAGACATCTGGCTGCAGATTCAGGATGCCGCGGCTGAGGGCCAGCTGCTGGGCGGTCACGTCCTTCGTCTTGACCTCGTCGTAGCGCCAGCCAAGCGTTGCCACAATGGCGTTTTTCCAGAGGTACGCCTGGTACGAACCGGAATAGGAGGTCGTATCGCGCAACGACTTTTGGGCGCGCGTGAGGAGGCTGTTGTCGGAGCCGTTGTTATAGCGCAAGAGTCGATCTTGGAAATTGCTGTTCCAACCGACCAGGTTGGCGGGATTCGAGTTCTGGGTGAGTTGGGTCGTGCTCTCCGGGTTCGGCAAACCGTTGTAGACCGGATAGAGCGAAGTCGGAACATTCCAAGGGGCGTTAAACG
>WNFI01188525.1_pt1 | contig 12948 bp, 11 predicted proteins | sample 5400471 | NCBI WGS metagenome assembly WNFI01 (sample SAMN13153348, study PRJNA577476) | soil metagenome | isolation source: 100 cm saprolite on Douglas fir-dominated hillslope | place: USA:California | collected 2013-09-17
TCCGATTTGCACGCCGCCACCCTGTGTGGTGACTTCGACCTTGATCCCGTGTTTGCGCATGCACTTGGCGAACCTCTGCACCTGTTCTTCGTGTTCGACTTTTTCCTTCGGCGAGAGGTTCGCCTTCGCCGACTTGGGCTGGTAGCGGCGACAGGCCTTCTGCGCCGCTTCGAACTGCTGGGGTCCGTGAGGTCCGCCTGGCCGAGGAGACACCTTCATGCCGCGACCGCCTCCGGGGCCGTGCGCGACGGCTTCGGCGTTGATCCCGTGTTCGCGCAGGCACTTCGCGAAGTCGGCGAACCTCGTTTCTTCCCTGGACTGTTCGCTGGCGGCGCTCGAAGCCGGCGAGGACCCCCCGCAGGCGGCCAGGATCAGGCTGACCGCGATCGCGCCGAGCACGGCCAGCGCGGGCAGCGGCGAGCGTCTCGCGCCTGGCGTGAGGGGGAAGGGTGCGGGCCGGCGGGTCATGAGGCTCCTTTGCGTCGATCGCTGCGAGATGGCGCCGCCGTCCGATCTCCGATCGCTTGCGGCGGCACGCGCATCACACCGGGCCGACCTGAAAAACTCCTTACACGAGCCGAGGAACTTCATGAACGGACCCGGAACTCGCGGGGCCGTTGCGCTCGGCCGAGCCAAGCTCGGCGTCGCTCATCGCGAGTGGCGGCAGCTCGATCGTCAGCCGCGCGCCGCCGCCGGGATCGTTGGCGGCGTGCACGCAGCCGCCGTGCGCCTCAGCTGTCTGCCTGACGATCGCAAGCCCGAGGCCGGAGCCGGGACGGCCGCGCGCCTCGGGCGAGCGGTAGAAGCGGTCGAACACGCGCGCCAGGTCCTCCGCCGCGATCCCGGGGCCGTGGTCGTGCACTTCGAGGCGGCCGTCGCGTACGCGAACCTCAATTGGCTGGATGGGCGGCGGCGAAGGGTTCCACTGGCAGGCGTTGTCGAGCAGGTTCGAGATCGCACGATCCAGACGGGCCGGTGCGGCCCGGACGAGGCAGGGCTCTGCATCGAGGACGAACTCGCAGGCGGGCGCGTGCAGCCGGGTGCGCCGGAGCGCGCTGGCCGCGGCGAGGTCGAGCCGAACGTCCTCCACCTCGATCTCCTCGATCTCAGTCTTGGAGAGATCGACCAGGTCCGCAACGAGCACCGCGAGCTCCTGCAGCTGCGCCCGCGCGGCTGCGATCACACGGACACGCTCGGGCGCCGGTAGGCGATCGCCCATCGCGAGCGCGTCGAGGTTGGCCTGTACGCTCGTGAGCGGCGTGCGCAGCTCGTGCGAGGCGTCGGAGACGAGCTGTCGCTGGGCCAGCTGCGAGCGCTCGAGTGCTGCGAGCATCGTGTTGAAGCTTTCCGCCAGCCTGCCGAGCTCGTCCTTCTCGCTGGCATCGATGCGGTGAGTGAGGTCTTGCGTGTGCGCCACGCGTTCGGCGGCGCCCGTCAGCCGGCGCACGGGCACGAGCGCCGCGCGTGACACCAGCAGCCCGAGTGCGGCCGCTAGAGCCACGCCGCCCAGGCTGACGAGCGCGAGCACCAGCTCGAGGTGCGAAAGCGTGCTGTCCAGGTCGGTGAGCGGCAGCGCCACCTGCAGCACCCCGTTCGCTTCGGGAACGCGCTTGGTGAGGATCCTTACAGGGGTCCCAGCAACTGTCGCGTCGCTGAAGAAGGCTCCCTGGTGGCCGGCGGCGGCGGCCCGGGTGGCGGCCGTGACCGGCAGCAGCGAACGCTTGCCTTCCGGGCCCACGATGTTGCCGTTGGCCTGGAGCAGTTGCACATACCCGGTGGGACCGCCGAGTGCCGCCTTGGGAAGCACGATTCGTGCGATCGCACCGGCCGGGCCGACGCGCGACGATCCTTCGCTGCGCACCAGCCCACCCACACCGACCACGCGGTTGCGTTCGATCGAGACTGCTTCGCGCGGCGGTTTCTTGCCGGCGGATCCCGTCTGCGTCGCCCCCGCAGGCGCCCTGACCGTCAGCCGCCCGTGTGCAGCGACCGCGAACCCAAACGGGAGATCAGGAAGCTTGCCTTCCCGTTTGAGCTTCAGAAGCTCCTGTGGAGTCAGCTTGGTCTGGATCTGCACCGCCTGCGGCAACCCCGGGGTGAGCTTCTCGCGCAGGCTCGCATCGATCTGCCGCCGGAGGTCATCCCGCGTCACGACATAGACGACGATCGACGCCAGCACGACCGCGGCAGCGACCGCGCCGGCCGCCAGCAGCACCATGCGGCGGCGGAAGCTCATCGCGACGGTGACCTCAGCACGTAGCCGACGCCGCGCACGGTGTGCAGGAGCCGCGGCTCGCCTGCTGCCTCGGTCTTTCGCCTCAGATAGCCGATGTAGACCTCCAGCGAGTTGGATGCAGGCCCGAAGTCATAGCCCCACACACGGTCGAAGATCGTCTCGCGCGTGAGCACCTGACGGGGGTGGCGGATCAGCAGCTCGATCAACAGGAACTCGGTGCGGGTGAGCTCGAGCAGGCGATCGCCGCGGCGCGCCTCATGCGCGCCCGGGTCGACTTCGAGATCCTCGAAACGCAGCGGCCGCTCCTCCCCTTCCCAACCGGTGCGCCGCAGCAAAGCACGCAAGCGAGCGACGAGCTCCTCACGGGCGAACGGCTTAGGCAGATAGTCATCGGCTCCCGCCTCCAAGCCCGCCACGCGCTCTGACACCTCGGTACGGGCGGTGAGCATCAAGACCGGCGTGCGATTGCCTGCGGCACGCATTTGCCGGCACACCTCGAGACCGTCGAGACCGGGCATCAGCACGTCAAGGATCACCAGGTCCGGCGGGTCGGTCGCGAGCCTGCAAATCGCCTCGCGCCCGTCTACCGCAGTAGCGACCTCGAAGCCGCTGAGGTCGAGTACGAGCGCGATCGCGTCGCGCACCGAAGCCTCGTCATCGACTACCAGCAGACGCACACGCCAATGCTGACCGGTCAACGTGAAAGGAAGCTGAACGCCGGAAGCTGTGGGGGCTGTGGCCGCCGACGCCTCGTCACTGCCCCCTAGGCGCGCCGGGCGCAGACATCGTGCGTGCACGGCTCACCGGCGCGACGGAGCCGACCAGCCGCTCGGCGGCTTCGCCCGCCGCGGCGAGGATCGCCTTGGTGTCGCTACCGTCCCCCTGTCCCATCACCGCGCCGGCCGCGGTCAGCACGCGCACGCCGCTCGTCGGCTCGATGCCGAAATGCGCCGTATCGACGTGACAACCGAAGAGGTCTACGCGGCACGATCGTAACTCCAGCCGTTCTCGGTGGAGTGCCGCGGTATCTCAGCGACCTTTGCCCGCAACCCTCCGGACCGCCACAGAGTGATCCGCTCCTGTTGTATCCGAATGCACTCGAGTTCGATCGGTGTGTGGCCCATGCTCACAGGCAAGCCGGATGCGCGGCCGTCGAGCAAAGGACTGGACAATGCCATCACCTCTGCAACGGCAGCTTGCCGTTTCTCTCGTACCTGTCCGAAGATCGCCATGACGTCAGGCTCCCAATCGATACGTCGTTGCGGTATGGAGTAGATCCTGCAAAGCGACCCTTGAAATCGAAGAGCAGCAACCCGGTGGACAACCGCTGTGTCGTCGATGCTTGGGGCGTCACGGGAGGGGCACCCGGCGGACCTGTTCGATGGTCGTCCGAGCCGCCACGTAAGGGGGAAGCTGAGCAAGTGCCGCGGCGGCATCCACGGCCTCGACGTTCCATGAGATCCGGTGTCCGCCATAGACGCAGGAACCGAACGGGCGCCCACCTCGCAGCGGGCTCGGGAAGCCCTTCCACGCGGCGATCGCGACTCCACACTCCTTGGGGAGATGCTGGTGGTGTAGGGCAAACGTGGCGATTGGAGAAGCCTGGCGGCAAACCCGCGCGCTCGGTATCGGGCAAACACCTGAATCCGTCCCTCAATCGGGCCGAGCCTGTCCTACCGTCGAGCCTCCTTCATGCCGGCGCCGCTGGCGGCTGCCTCCCGGGCGACGATCGTTGCCAGCGCAGCTCGCGAATGCACCTCGAGCTTCGCGTAGATGCGCGCGAGATGACTCTCCACCGTCTTCTCGCTCAAGAACAGGGTCGCCGCGACCTCGCGGTTTGTCTTGCCCGTGGCGACTTCATTTGCAACCTCCCGCTCACGCGAGCTGAGCCCCGGAAGTCCCCCTGGCTGCTGGTGCGTGCCGGGGCGGGTCACGCGCCGTCCCGCGCGGCGTAGCTCACGCGCGGCGGCGTCAGCCTCGCGTAAGGCGCCGCACGCCGACAGAGCCACCTCGGCAGACTCGATCTCCGCGACCCCGCGATCCCGGTCGCCGAGAGCGATGAGCGCTACGCCCGCTTGCACTCTGCAGCGCGCCGCGAGCAGCGGATTGCTCGCGGACTCGGCAAGACGGCCGGCGGCGCCGGCATCCTCGACCGCAGCGCGAGCGTCACCGCGCGCCAGCTTGACGGCGGCAGCGGCGCACCGGACAGCGGCGGTCTGCTGCGGCAGCCGTGAGCCCAGCGCTCGGGCCTCGGCCCGCGAGGCCGCCCGCTGCGCGGCCTGGAGATCGCCAAGCGCAAGCTCTGCGCGAATCAGTGTTTCCCATCCATGCGCGCAGTTGAGGTCGAGCAGCCACCAGTTCGCGTTCGCGTCGAGTGGCCTCAGCTCGGCCCTCGCGCCGGCGGCGTCTCCGGCCGCGTAGAGCGCGCCCGCCAGGTGCAGCCGGGCCAGCAGCGGAAGGACCGTGTCCGGATGGCTACGGTCCGATCGCGTCACCATCTCGTTTGCGCTGGCGAGCGCCCGCTCGACCGCCCCGGTCCGCAGGGCGGCGAACGAGTCCGCCGCGACCAGCCAGATCATCCGCCAGTCATCCGCGGCGAGGGCAGCGCGGTCGATCCACTCCGCGGCCAAGCTCGCCGCCTGCGCGGCCTGGCCCTTCAGCAGCAGAGCGTAGACCTCGATGCCGATCCAGGACCGTGCTGTGGCCTCCTGCCCCGTCATCCGCGCCACCTCGAAGCCGCGCCGCACGTGGGCGATCGCGTCGTCGGCGTCCTCCAGCTGTAGCGCCGCCTCTCCGAGGTAATGGCTCAGACCGATGCGCTCCGCGAGGCGCTCGTCGGTCAGTCTCGCGGCTGCGTCTTGCGCCTTGCCCAGCTGGCAGATCGCCTCGGCGGGCTGCTGCTGGCGTGCGCTTGCGAGACTGCTGAGCGATGCCGCGATCGAGGTGAGAAGTGCGTCCCCTCGATCAGACGCGGCGGCGAGAACGTCAGCGGCGAGCGTTTGCACGCTCGCGAACTCACCGCGCCAGTAACTGTCCATTGCAAGCTCGAGCCGCACGGCGAGCGCTGTCTGATCGTCCCGGTCCTCGAGCGATTGGAGGGCCAGCTCGAGCTGTGAACGCGGAGTAAAGCCCTGGCCTCCTCGACGCCTTGCTTCGGCTCGCTTAGCTATCAGAGCTGCGCGCAGCTCGAGCTGCTCGATCGGGGCGAGCGCGAGCGCCTCGTCGATCGACGCCAGCGCTTCCGCGAACCCGCCGCCCGAGGTCAGCGACGCTCCAGCGTCCGCGAGCACGACGACGCGTCGCTCGAGGTCTCCAGGGGGCAGCAGCCTGGCGGCCGACAGCATCCAGCGTCCAGCCGTCAGCGGTGCGCGTGGCGCTATCGCGCGGCTCGTGTCGAGCAGCTGGGCGATCGCCAGCTCGTCGCCGATGCTCGCCGATAGCGCGAGGTGGTGAGCCAGCTCGGTGCCGGCGGCCCCGCGGGATGCGAGCGCGGCCGCTGCGCGTGCGTGCGCTCCGATACGCCAGCCCCCGGGCGCTGAGTCGTATACGACCCGCCGCACGATCGGGTGTCGACAGCGAAAGCTCCGTGGCACGGCGGTCGGCCGCACCAGATCCTTCTCGAGGAGCTCGTCGAGCGCGGCGAGCGCCTCCCGTTCATCGCGCTCAACAATCGCCGCGATCAGCCACGGGTCAAACGACTCGCCAGCCACGGCGGCGGCCTCCAGCAGCCGTCGTTGATCGTGCGAGAGGCGACCAAGCTCCTCGCCGACCGCAGCGACAACGTCGGGCGGCGCCGTCCACGCCTCGTCGCGAGGCACGATCGACACCGACCGGCCGGGATTCCTGTCAGCCCGCGCGAGCTGCTCGAGATAGAACGGGTTGCCCCCGCTCTCGAGATACAGCTCCTCGCCCGTGGCCGCGTCGATGCCGGGATCGAGCAACGCGAGCGCCTCCTCGCGGCTCAGCGGAGCGAGCACCAGGCGGCTAGCGAGGCCTGAACGGGAGTTCGTGTCGAGCGCGGCCGCCAGCCGCGCCGGAGCGTGTCGGAAAGCCAGTCCCACGAGCAATGGCCCATTGAAACGCCGCAGGACATGCGCGATCACCTCAAACGAGGCGTCATCGGCCCAATGCAGGTCGTCTAGCGCAAGCAAGATCGGCTGAGCCCTGGCGAGACGCTCGAGCAGCGCGCGGATCGCGTAGTGGAGCCGGTAGCGGTTGGCGTTAACCGACGGGCTCGCCTCTCCGCCGGCGAGTCCGGCTAGCGACGGAAAGATCGATGCAAGATCCTGCAGTGCCTCGGCGTCGAGGGCGCGCACGACGTGTGGCTCGAGTGATCCAACGTAGTCGTTGAGAGCATCGAGGATCACGCCGAAGGGAATGTCCTGCTCGAACTCCGCGGCGCGGCCCTCGAGCACGAGGAAGCCCCGCGTCTGCGCCAGCCCGGAGAGCTCCGTCAGCAGGCGCGACTTGCCGATCCCCGGCTCGCCAACAACCTCAACCGTCCATCGGGCTCCACCGGAGACCCGCGCGAGCGCCTGATCGAGCTGGACCATCTCCTGCTCACGCCCGATGAGCTGGCCCCTCAGCTGTTGCTCCTCTGACATGGCTCTGACGGACCCAAGTCTACGCCCCGTTGCGTTGGACGTCCCGGCATCGAGCCGGTGTTGAGCCCGCAGCCTCAGGGATCCGCGCGTCAAATTCAGGACCACGTTGAGGGATCCACCCCATACGCGTGGGCAGCCCGGCCTGTGAAGGTCGACCGCAACGGCGGGCTCGTGTGCCCGCCAACAGCCAAAGGAGACGAACACATGCAGTCCAACCCCACACAGCGCTCGCCTCGCCCCGCGCGCCGTCGGATCACAAGCGCCGCGGTCGCGCTCGGCACGACCGCGGCCCTCTCGATCTCCTCCGCGGCGGCTGCGATGCCGCGGACGGGCAGCTCGGAAACCCCTGTCAAGCCTTCCAACGCCTCACACCACCACAAAAAACACAGCAGCAGCGCCGGCAGCCGTCCTGTCACGGCCGTCGTGACCACCCCCGGCGGCGGCGACGTGGTTGCCAGTCAATTCAATGTGGACGTGTCGCTGCAGGCCAAGAACGCGCTCGGCAACACGCTCCTATCGGGATACAAGAACCAGTTCATCGACCCGACGGGGCCTGACGGGAAAGAAAACCCGGAATTCCACCCCGGCGCGAGCAGCGCGGCACCCGGCCTCGTGGTGACGCTGTCGACCACGCCGAACAAACCGGGAACGCCGCTCGTGGGGCCCAGCACCAACCTCGCCGGCGTCTTCCAGGAGAACAGCGTGAGCAGGTCTCACGGACGCCTGCAGACCTGGAACGACTGGGAGATCAGCGCTCCCGGCTTCTTCGGCGAAAACACGAAAGCCGTGCTTACGGTGTACGCGGTCGCCGGAAAAGCTCCCGATGCAGTTCCCGTCGGCGGTCTCACACCCATCTCGAACGTCGTACGCGAGACGTTTCAGATCGGCTGATCTCGGCTCACGTTACACGACCACAGCGGTGGCGCGTCCGAGGAGCGATCCCGCCTGACGCAGGCGCTTCAGTGATCGCACTCAAGCCGGCATCTCGGCGGCTGGCGCGCGCCAGTGGCCCCACAGTCGCCGGGCTGACGGCGGCGATGTAAAGCGTGGCTGGTTCGAAAGGCACGTTGACTTGTCGCGACTTGGCCGATCTAAACCAGCACCCATCCGCAACGACGACACCCTCACGCACACCACCACGACCACGACCACGACCACGACGGAGGCTCTCATGTCCAAGCACGCTCAAAAGCCGGACTCCTCCCCCGATACGAACACCACCGCTGAGCCACTGTGGTTCATCGACAACCTCGCCTTCGTTCACATCGACGGCGAGCAGACCACCGACGCGTACAGCCTGATGGAGTTCTCGGCCCGCCGAGGCTCGATGCCCCCGCTGCACGCCCATCAACGCGACGAGACGTTCTACGTCATCGAGGGGGAGATGACGCTCTTCTCCGGCGACGAGCGGATCAGACTGAGTGACGGTCAGGCGGGGCTCGCGCCGCGCGGCGTGCCGCTGACCTACCGCGTAGAGTCTGAGCAAGCGCGCTGGCTGGCGATCAACGGTCCCGCTGGCTCCGAGCGGTTCGTGCGCACCGTAAGCGACGCAGCGCCCAGCGCCGAGCTGCCTCCGCCGGACCGCCCGACCGACCCGGCCGCATTGACAGAAGCGGCCAGCGAGTACGGCATCGAGATCCTCGGACCTCCGGGGATGCTGCCCGCCGATCAGCTGAAGTCGCTGTACGACCGGCTCGGCGCGCTCGATCGAATCAGTGCGTTGGTGGATTCATGGGTGGCTCGCGTTGCGGGCGATGACAGGGCCAACCAAAAGTTCGTGCGGACCGACATCCCCCGGCTCAAGAAGGAGGTCGTCGACCTGTTGTGTCAGGCGACAGGCGGTCCATGCACCTACACCGGCCGGAACACGCGCGAAAGGTACGACGGGATGAAGGTCACGGCGGGTGAATTCGACGCGGTGATGCAGGCTCTGGCGGCGACACTCGACGAGCTCAACGTCCCCAAGGCGGAGCAGGACGAGCTGATCGGTCTGCTGATGCCGATGCGGCCCGAGATCGTCGAGATCGAGTCGCCGCAGACGGGGACAACGCTTCCCGACAGCTACCAGGTTGCGCCCCAGCTGTAAGCCGCACGAACACGAGGCCGGAGGACAGCGCCATGTGCGCGAAGCCAAGCAACAGGCAACCCCTCGCACCAAGCCTTCGCCCACGACCACGTCTTGAGGCAGCGGGAACCAATCCGACCATGCGCGTGCTAGATGCGAGCTCAACGGCCATCTCCAACAGCGAGGCTCGCGCGGAGCTGGCGCGGCTGGCCGGCGAGCAGGCGGCGTTGCGGCGGGTTGCCACGCTCATCGCGCGCGAGCGGCCGTCGACGGAGGTGTTCGCCGAGGTCGCCCGCGAGGTGGGCGAGCTCCTCGGCGCCGAGAGCGCCTGGATGGACCGCTACGACGACGACGGTAAGGCAACTGTCGTCGCTGCTTGGGGGCTCGGCGGGAGCGACCTGCCGGTTGGCACACGGATCAGCCTCGACGGGGACAGCGTCGTCGCGCTTGTGCACCGGACCGGGCGTTCGTCACGGGTCGACGACTACACCCGCACGGCCGGCTACACCGGTGATATTGCCCGGAAACTCGGTCTGCGCTCTGGGGTGGGCAGCCCGATCGTCGTAGGAGGGCGCCTGTGGGGCGCGATGCTCGCCGCCTCCGGGCGGCCCGAGCCGTTACCGGCCGACGCGGAGTCGCACACAGGCGAGTTCACCGAGCTCGTGGCCACCGCGGTCTCCAACCTCCAGGCGCGCTCAGAGCTGGCTGCGTCGCGGGCGCGGATCGTTGCTGCGACGGACGAGGAGCGCCGGCGGGTCGTTCGCGATCTACATGACGGGGCACAGCAGCGCCTGGTGCACACGGTCGTCACGCTCAAGCTGGCGCAACGCGCGCTCGAGAATGACGGCGGCGGTGCCCCGGCGCTCGTGACAGAGGCGCTCAAACACGCAGAGGAGGCCACCGCCGAGCTGCGCGAGCTCGCCCACGGCATCCTCCCCTCGGTCCTCACGCGCGGAGGGCTACGCGCAGGGGTGGTCGCTCTGGCCTCGCGGATGCCGGTGCCGGTCGACATCGGCATATCCATGGAGCGCCTCCCTCCAAGGGTCGAGGCGACTGCCTACTTCGTCGTGGCCGAGGCCTTGACCAACGTGGCGAAGCACGCTCACGCCCGCCACGCACAGGTCACCGCCCGGGTCATGGACGGCGCGCTGCGGGTGCAGGTGCGCGACGACGGCGTCGGAGGCGCCCGCCCGGACGGAGGCGGGCTGCTTGGGCTCGCCGACCGGCTTGGCGTACTCGACGGAAGCCTCCGGGTGGACAGCCCATCCGACGGTGGCACGCGGATCGCGGCCGACATTCCCATCCGCTAGCTGCAGCTCCCTGCCGGATCAAGTCACCGCGGGTTCGCCGCCCAGCCGACGGGCTCCTGTCCTCGCTGTGCCTGGTCTGTTGTTCTTCGAGCCGCCGTTATCCCTGGGTCGGCCTTTGGCTCGGCGGTACATTGACGCAGAGGCCGTCTAGTACGAGATGGACCATGCGCCGCAGGTCCTGCTCGCTGTCGCCTCGGGTGTCCGCGGCCCACGCAAGTGATGCGACGAGCGTGAATACGTCATTGGGATCGAGGTCGACCCTTGTGAAGCTCGTCTGCGTCGATCGGGCCAGCAGCCGTTTCGTCCAGACCAGTAGTGGCTGGCAGGCATGGGCGAGCGGAGCTCTGTCGTCGCCGAGGGCTCGGGCAATGGAGTCGGGCAGTCCCTGCCAGGTGCGGAGGTGGGTGGCGACGTGAAAGAACCACTCCTCGAGTGCGGCTCCCGGGTCCTCGGAAGCCGAAAGCCGGGCGGCGATCTCGTCTAGTTCCGCCATCCGCTGGCGGAGCGCGGCCACGAGCAGGTCCTCGCGGGTCGGGAACCGCCGATAGAGCGTGGCGTTGGCGACGCCGGCGCGGGTGGCGACCTCGTCTAGAGAGCCCTGGGTCCCCTGCTCGGCGAATACCTCGAGAGCGGCTTGGACGATGGCGTCGTAGTTGCGCTGGGCATCGGCTCGAAGCGGGCGCTTGGTGACGGACGTGGGGGTCACCCCTTGAAAAGCGGGGAGTATCCCCGTATAACGTGCAATCAAGAACCGGGGACGCTCCCCGATTTCGTTCTCAGTGTAGCTCATCAACTTCCTGAAAGGAAACCGCATGTCCAAGACGATTGCCGTGTTCGGGGCCGGCCCAGGCATGGGCCGCGCCGTCGCCCGCCGGTTCGGCCGGGAGGGGTTCCAGGTGGCCCTGGTGGCCCGCAACCAGACACGATTGGACGCCTTCACCGGGGAACTAGCCGCGGACGGCATCGAGGCCGCCGGGCTCGCCGGCGACATCAACGACCGCGACGCGCTGCCCGACATGATCGGGGCGATCACCGCGCGATTCGGCCCGATCGACGTGCTGGAGTACGCACCCTCGGGGCTTGACTTGCTCAACGTCGCGACCGCTGTCCGCGACGCGAACGCCGCATCGTTCGAGTTCCCCCTCGACCTGCTGCTCCGCACCCCGGTCACGCTGATCCGCCAGGTACTGCCCGGCATGCTCGAGCGAGGCGACGGCGCGGTCCTGTTCGGCCTGCCGGTCACGGCCAGCGTCCCGGTTCCGCAGTTCGGCAACCTCGCCACCGCAGGCGCCGCCGCCCGCCACTACCTGCACACCCTGAACACCGACCTGGCCGGCACCGGCGTGTACGCGGGCCTCTTGCAGATCTCGGGCCCGGTGAGCGACAGCGACGCCGGCAATTACGTCCTCGAGACCTATGGCGCGGCCAACCTGCCGGAGCCGCAAAAGCCCGACGACCTCGCCGACGCCATGTGGGATCTCTACCTCAAGCGCGACAGGTTCGACCAAGTCTTCGGACTCACAGTCGCATGACCCCGGCACCCAGACGTCCGGGCACCTTCCGCAAGCTCCGCCGGTTCGCGACCCCAGCGACTACCGAGCGACCAGATTCGTACCGTCGCTACCCCTAAGAAGACAAGGAGATGTCATGACCGGACGCCTCGAAGGCAAGGTCGCGCTGGTAACTGGATCGACCAGCAACATTGGTAAGGGAGTGGCGATCGCCATGGCTGCGGAGGGAGCGAGCGTGGTGGTGTCCGGCCGAGATGCGGCCCGCGGGGCTGATGTGGTGAATCTCATCGAGGCTGTCAACGGGCATGCCGCCTTCGTGGCTGCCGATCTCGACGGGTCCGCCGCGAGGTCGGCGCAACTCGCCGCCGACGCGGCAGCAGCCTTCGGACCCGTCACCGTCCTCGTCAACAACGCCGGTATCTACCCACCCGACGGCACACTCGCAACCCAAGAGGACACGTTCGACCGGGTCTTCACGGTCAACGTCAAGGCGCCGTTCTTTCTCGCCGCCGCCGTGATCCCCGGAATGCTCGAAGCTGGCGGAGGCGTCATCATCAACCTCGGCTCCTGGATCGCTCGCCTCGGAATCCCCGCAGGAGCTGTCTACGGTGCAACGAAGGGTGCCCTCGAGACCCTCACGCGCACCTGGGCTGCCGAGTTCGGCGCGCAAGGCATCCGAGTGAATGCCCTCTCTCCAGGAGTGGTGTTCGACGACCCCAGCGATGTCCCCGCCGCAGGCGCGGCTGCGATGGGCACCACGCCGGCGGGCAAGCCGGGTGCCCCGGCAGACATCGCAGCGGCCGCCGTCTATCTCGCCAGCGACGAAGCAGCATTCGTCCACGGCGCCGTCTTCGACATCGACGGAGGCCGAAGCAACGTCTTCACGACCGCCCTCTGACCACGACGCTCAAGCCGCAGGGTCATCAACGGTGCCACTGACCGCAGCAATCGCGATCGAGGCGACGGTCGATCGGGAGGACCTGCTCGCCTGGTGGCGGCTCTAGCTCGACGAACTAGGGACGCCAGAACCGGTAGAAGGAGTATCCGCCGTCGCTTAGGTTTGCGGCCGCGACGGCGAGGAAGTCCTCGAGCGCGCGCGTTCTCGAGCGTGCCCCCGTAGACCGGATCGAAGCCCGCGTCGCGGATCAGCTGCTCCGTGAGCGTGCGGGCCTCGTCGTCTGCGGCGAAGAGGTTGCCAGGCCGCGGGTCCTGCTCGTCGATC
>WNFI01000789.1_pt2 | contig 12947 bp, 9 predicted proteins | sample 5400471 | NCBI WGS metagenome assembly WNFI01 (sample SAMN13153348, study PRJNA577476) | soil metagenome | isolation source: 100 cm saprolite on Douglas fir-dominated hillslope | place: USA:California | collected 2013-09-17
GCCCGCCGGCGGCAATGAAGGTGAAATGGACCGCCGTGGCGGACCTTTCCTCCGCCATCACCGACTTCACGGAGTTCTTGCGGGCATTTCGCAATAAGATCCAGCCTGACGGCACGCTCGAAGATCGCGCCTCTCCGGAGCTGGCCCGAATCCGGCGCGAGATGGAGCGGCAGAGAAGGACGATCCAGGAATCATTGCGCGGCTATCTCCGCCGGCTGGCCGAGGGCGGCGCGGTGCAGGATGAGCTGATCACGATCCGGGGCGAGCGCTTCGTGATCCCGATCAAGATCGAACAGAAGCGGCGCGTACAGGGCGTTGTCCACGGCGCGAGTTCCAGCGGACAGACTGTGTTTGTCGAGCCGCTGGAGACGATTGAACAGAACAACGAACTGGTACGGCTGCTTGACGAAGAACAGGCCGAGATCCACCGCATCCTGCTCGAGATGACGCGCCGGATCGGCGAGAGCTCGGAGCTGATCCGGCGGGCGGCAGACGTGCTGGGTGAGTTGGAGCTGCAATTTGCTAAGGCGCGCTTCGCCGAAGATTACAGGTGTGTGCCGGTTCTTGTCGGTGAAAATTCCCGGCTGATTCTGATTAACGCTCGCCACCCAGCATTCCAGTCCCGGCGGACCGCGCCGAGTTGCCGGTGTTTGATGCGGTGCTGGCCGATATCGGCGACTACCAGTCCATCGAGCAGAATCTTTCGACGTTTTCCGCCCACGTCACCAACATTAATTTCATTTCGCGCACCGCGACTGCGAAGTCGCTGGTGCTGCTGGATGAACTGGGCTCGGCCACCGATCCGGAAGAAGGAGCAGCGTTGGCGGTGGCCATCGCCGAGCATTTCCGGCGGATCGGTTGCATCACGGTGATCTCGACGCACCACACTTCGTTGAAAGTCTTCGGCGCCAATACGCCGGGCGTCGTGAACTCGTCGGTTGGATTCGATGAAGCTACCCTGCAACCGACTTACGAGCTGAGAATCGGCGTGCCGGGGGCGTCGGCGGGCATCAACATCGCGCAGCGGCTGGGGCTGAACCCGACGATCATCGAGGCGGCGCGATCGAAGCTGGGAGATGGAGAAAAAGCTCGAGACTCTGCTGCGGGATTTCGAGTATCAGGCACGGGAGATGGTGAACGCCGTCCAGGATCGGGCGGCGGCGCAAAAGCTCTCCAAAGATGCCGAGCGGCGCATTGCCAAACTGAGGCGGGAATTCCGTGAGCAGTTTGATTCCAGCGTGGTCGCACATGCGACCGGGGCCGACCAGGGCGACCCCGATGCCCAGCCGCGGGTGGTAAAGCATGTCTCTGAGGGCGATACGGTGAAGCTCAAGTCGGTGGGCCGTGCGGCCGTGGTCAGCCGGCGCATCGATGAGAACCATTTTGAAGTCGAAGTTGGCGCCATGAAGATGAAGATCGTGCGCGACGACATTGCGGAAGTCTTGTCGCGAGCGGCCGATTCGCCGGTCAAAGCCGCCCGGGCGCGAGGGATTTCGGTTTCGCTGGAGAAGGAGAACGCGAGCGTGGCGTCAGAGATCAACGTGATCGGTCGCACGGTGGACGATGCCACTCGCGAGGTCGAGAAATTTGTGGACCGCGCGTTCCTGGCTGGATTGCCGCGGGTGAGGGTAGTGCACGGCAGCGGGATGGGTATTTTGCGGAAAGCGTTGCGGCAGTATTTGCAGAAGCATCCGCATGTGGAGTCGGTAAGTGAGCCTCCGCAGAATGAGGGTGGGGGCGGGGCGACGGTGGTGGAATTGCGGGTTTAGGTTTGTGGTGGCTATAGGGGTGCTTCGACTCCGAAAGAGCGGTCGCTATTCCTCCGCTTAGCATGACAGAAGTTAAATTAAGGGGTGAAGCAACGGCTCAAAAGCAGGAATCCTAGGCAAGAGGCCGGAGATCCGGGGTCTGACGGCTGAGGTCCGCCGTCCGCAGTCTTCGTTGACAATATCCTCTACCGTACGTTATCTTTAAGTCTTTAGCAGTCCTGCGGTTGCCCGCCTGGTACCCTGCGCCTTCGGCGTTGAAGTGGATACTCAGCGGTCTTCTTTGTTTTTTTAATATTCTGGGAGACTCGTAATGTCAACCTATTTCCCCAAAGCGGGGGAAATTGTGCGCAAGTGGTACGTCGTGGATGCCTCGGGGCAGACGCTCGGCCGGCTGGCTTCACAAGTCGCCCGCATCCTCATGGGTAAAGAGAACCCGCGTTACACGCCGTTTCTCGATACTGGAGATCACGTCATCGTCATCAACGCCGAGAAGGTGAAGACGACCGGAATGAAGGCTGAGCAGAAGGTTTATCAGCATTACACCGGATACCCGGGCGGATTGCGCACGGAAGAATTCCGTAAGCGTTTTGACCGCAAACCGGAGTTGATCATCGAAGAGGCGATCAAGCGCATGCTGCCCAAGAACAAGCTGGGCGGGCACATGATCAGCAAGCTGCAGGTTTATCGCGGCGAGAAGCATCCGCACGAAGCGCAGAAGCCTGAAGTGCGGGCACTGGAAACAAGAGCTTAGGTTAGTTTCGAGTTTCTGGTTCCCGGTTTCAAAAGCAAGATTTTGGAATTCTTTGAAAGGTTAGATAGCGGGATTCTCTCCTAGCCTGATCGGCCAGGAGCTAGAAGCCAGGAGCTAAAAGCTAAACCATGGCAGAGTTAGTTCAATATTACGGTACGGGACGGCGCAAGTCGGCGATTGCGCGCGTTTATCTGCGTCCGGGCAGCGGCGATTTCAAAGTCAACGGGCGTCCTTTTGAGCAATATTTCGTGACCGAGTCGCAGCGCTCGAGCGCGCGACAACCTCTGCTTTCGACGGAGACTGCGGCCACTTTCAATGTCCTCGCCCGGGTCAGCGGCGGCGGAGTCAACGGGCAGGCGGATGCGGTGAAGTTGGGTATTGCCCGCGCCTTGATGCTGTTCAACATTGAACTCCGCAAGAAGCTCAAGGCGGAAGGCATGGTCAGCCGCGACTCGCGCTCGAAGGAACGCAAGAAGTACGGTCAGAAGGGCGCCAGGAAGCGCTTCCAGTACTCGAAGAGATAGTTTCAAGTTTCTGGTTTCAAAACCGGAAACCCTAGACTAGAGCTGATTGTTAGGGGCTAGAGCTGATTGTTAGGTGTTCAATTCATCCCGCGCCGAAGAGTGCGGGGCGGGAATGGCAATCCGGAAGGGCAGTGACGGCGGAAGGTTTTGAAACTGGAAACCCGAAACTGGAAACTGACTTCCAGCCGGATGCAGACCAAATGAGGAGGTTAATTGGCTAACATTACCATGAAGGAGTTGCTCGAAGCGGGGGTCCACTTCGGGCATCAGACCAAGCGCTGGAATCCCAAGATGAAGGAATACATCTTCGGAGAGCGCAACGGGATTTACATCATCGACCTGCAAAAGACGCTAAAGATGTTCAAGGAAGCGTCGAAATTCGTGGCCGACCTGGCTGCGGCGGGCAAAATTGTGTTGTTTGTGGGCACCAAGCGCCAGGCCCAGGACGCGATCGCCGAAGAGGCCACGAAATGTGGCGGCTTCTACGTGAACCAGCGCTGGCTGGGCGGACTGCTCACCAACTGGGTCACCGTGCAGAAGTCGGTCAAGCGACTCAAGGAACTCGACGAGATGGCCACGGATGGCCGCTACGAGTTGCTGCCCAAAAAAGAAGTCATCAAGCTGGAGCGCGAGCGCAAGCATCTGCAAGCCAACCTGGCGGGCATCAAGAACATGAGCCGGCTGCCGGACGCAATCTTCGTCATTGACTCCAATAAGGAACAGATCGCGGTGCGGGAAGCCCGCAAGCTGGGTATCCCGGTGGTCGCTGTCGTGGATACGAACTGCGATCCCAGCGAAGTGGACTACGTGATCCCGGGCAACGACGACGCGTTACGCGCGATTCGGTTGTTTGCTTCGAAGATCTCCGATTCAGTCGCCGAGGGCGCGCAGTTGATGACGGACAAGCAGGCTGCTGATCTGGCCGCAGCCGTCTATACCGAACCCGAGGCGGTTCCGGCGGCAGAGGCTGCAGAGGAACTTCAAGCCGCTGGCGCTCCCGAAGCCGGGTCTGAGGACATCAGCATGGAAGACGTTCTGGGCAAGGGAGTGCGTAAACAACCTGCACCCGCGAACGAAGCCGTAGACGAAGACGTTCCCCAGGTGGAAACGCAGACGTATTAGAACCGCCGTTGGTCATTCGTCGTTGGTCGTTGGCCAAAACATTGGCCCCTGAGGGAAATCAGACCCGCGCGGGTCGTCCGGCGCGGGTCAAAGTTTGTAAGGACGGTTTCTGAGGGCAGTTTCGAGTTTCTGGTTTCCAGTTTCTAGAAACCGGAAACCAGAAACTGGTAACTTTATTTATGAGCACAACTACCGTGAATATTTCTGCTACCCAAGTGAAAGAGCTCCGGGAAAAGACCGGGGCGCCGATGATGGACTGCAAGCATGCCCTGACCGAGGCCAAGGGCGATCTGGAGCAGGCGGTTGTCCTGCTGCGCAAGAAGGGTATCTCTGTGGCCGGCAAGAAAGCCAGCCGGGTGACCAAGGAAGGCGCTGTCGCCAGCTACATTCACGCCGGAGGTAAAATTGGCGTCCTGGTGGAAGTGAATTGCGAGAGTGACTTTGTGGCCCGCACCGACGACTTCAAGGAGCTGGTACACGACATTGCGATGCACATCGCGGCCAGCGATCCGAAATTCGTGCGCAAGGAAGATGTCACACCGGAGGCTTTCGAGCGCGAGAAGGACATTTATCGCGCCCAGGCCGCTGCTACCGGCAAGCCGCCTCAGGTGGTGGAGAAGATCGTGGAAGGCAAGATGAGCAAGTTTTACGAAGAAGTCTGTCTCATGGAGCAGCCCTTTATCCGCGACCAGACCGTCAGCATTGGCCAGCTCGTCGCCACCAAGATCGGCAAGCTGGGCGAGAACATCGCAGTCCGCCGCTTCGCGCGATTCAAGGTTGGCGAGGTAGGAGCGACTGTGGCGTTTACGACTTCCAGTCCGGAAGACGGCGGCGAGGCTGCCGCTCCAGTAGCGAAATAGTGGCTTGCGCTAGCTTTGGTTGACGGGCCGTGTTTTGATCACTGTTCACGCCGAGGGCAGGATCCCTCGGAACAGCCGGCGGGACGCCGGCGCTACAAAACCACGATGTCGACTCCGGTCTTCAAACGCATTCTGCTCAAACTCTCCGGCGAGGCCCTGGCCGCGAACCAGGGCTTCGGCGTGGATCCTTTGCGTATCCACGAAATCGCGGCTGAATTGGCGGACGTTCACTCCCTCGGCATCCAGATCGCGATCGTAGTCGGCGGGGGAAATTTCTTTCGCGGCGTGGCCCAGCAGGCGCGTGAGATGGATCGAGTCTCGGCCGACCACATGGGTATGCTGGCCACCGTGATCAACGCGCTGGCGCTGCAGGACGCCCTCGAAAAGCAGGGCATTCACACCCGGGTGCAGTCGGCGATTGAAATGAATCAGGTAGCGGAGCCTTTCATCCGACGGCGCGCCATCCGTCATATGGAGAAGGACCGGATCGTGATTTTTGCCGGCGGCACCGGCAACCCGTATTTCTCGACCGACACGGCCGCATCCCTGCGCGCTATGGAAATAAAAGCCGACGCGATCCTCAAAGCCACCAAGGTGGATGGCATCTACGATGCCGATCCGATGCTGGTGAAGGACGCCAAGAAGTTTGCCGAGATCAGCTACATGGAAGTGCTGAAGCGGGGGCTTAAAGTGATGGATTCGACCGCCATCTCCCTGTGCAAGGACAACAACCTGCCCATTATCATTTTTAACCTCAATCAACGTGGAAATATCCGGAAGGTTGTTATCGGCGAGAAGATCGGGTCGCTGGTCAGCGCTTAAAACCCGCCATCACCTTTGTCATCTCGACCGAAACGCAGCGAAGTGGAGCGACCTTGTGTCCGCCACCCGCGGCACGATCCCGTCCTTGGCTATTGACGCGGTTGATGGTCTTCGAGCGCGGTGGTGCTGCCCAAACGCAAGGTCCCTCCACTTCGCTTGCTGCGCTGCGCTCCGGTCGGGATGACAGAGTTTTTATGGTTTGAAGGTTTATAATTCAGCGTTTTGATCTTGAATAGTCAATGGAGGTGATCATGGCTGATGCTGGTCCGCTTAGAGATATCCGCGTTCAACTCAAGACGCGGATGGACAAAGCAGTGGAAGACTTTCGCAAGGCGATGGCTGCCACCCGCACTGGGCGGGCGTCAGTGCACATGTTGGATGCCGTCAGTGTGGACTATTACGGTTCGCTGATGCCGCTCAACCAGATTGCCCAGGTGCATGCGCCCGAGCCGCAGCTTATTACCGTGCAGCCTTTCGATCCCTCATCGCTGGCGGCGATCGAGAAGGGCATACGCACCGCCGATCTGGGCTTGAACCCGATGAACGATGGCAAGATCATTCGCGTGCCGGTGCCGCCCCTGACCGAGGAACGTCGCAAAGACATGGTCAAACATCTGCACAAAATGCTGGAGGAGCATCGCACTGCGGTGCGCAACATACGTCGCGACGGCAACGATGCCATCAAGAAGGCCACCAAGGACAAGAAGATCGCCGAAGACGACGAGAAGCGCGCCATGGACGAAATCCAGAAACTGACGGACGACGAGATCAAGAAGATGGAAGAGATGAGCAAAGGGAAAGAGAAGGAAGTGATGGAGATTTAGTCGTTAGTTGCCGTCTGTCGTCAGGAAAAGCCGAGCGAACCGCTCGAGTAGAAACTTTCACTTTGGCGTCAAGGAGTCACTAACTACTTCTTCGGATTTCTGCTGGTCGTAAGCCATCCAAAACCCGCGCCCAGAGCTGGAATTACTTAGGTACTCTGTCCAAAAGTAACGCAACTTCCCTACGCTGGGAGTGTTTGCATCCCCGTACCACGAATTCACTGATTTTCATAATTCAGGAGTCTGTCATGAAACGATTTCTGGCGCGGTCTGCGCTTCTGGCCTTGTGTGGTCTGAGCATGATCGGTTGCGGGGGCGGAACTGGCTCGGCTCGTTTCACCAATCCTCAGGCGGGAGCGGTTTTTGTTACCGGAGAGGACGCGCCGCTTCCGTCCGTGGTGAGCCTGAACCTCACGATCAACTCTATTACGCTGACCGGGGCGAGCAATTCTCCGCAACTGGTGTCGTCGCCCATTACCGTCGATTTTGCCCGACTGGTGGGTTTGCGCGCTCCGCTGGCGTTCAATGCGGTTCCGGCTGATACCTACACCAAAGCGACTTTTGTGCTGTCGAGTCCGGTCATCAACTACATCAGTCCTGGCACTCCTCCCCAGGTGACTACGCTGAACGGCACGTTCGCCAGTCCGACCGGCACCAATCCTCAAACCACATCGGTCGTAGTGACCTTTCCTACGCCGATGGTGGTGGGCGCGAGCGGTTTGGCAGGAATGCATACCGAATTCGATATTCGCCAGTCGTTGGCGGTGGACGGCAGTGGTCAGATCACTGGCGTGATCAATCCGGTGATGTTTATCGAGGCGGTAAAGGCGACCAATCCTGAAGGTCAGATCACCGACGTCACGGGCACGATCGTTTCCGTGAATGTTCCCGGCAATTCATTCCTCATGCAGGGACCCTTCGGGCATCAGTTCACGGTCGATGTCGATGGCAGTACTGGCTACAACGCGGGTTTCACTCTGGCTACGCTGCCCACTTCGGGTGGATTTGTGGCGCTGCAAGGGACGGTGCAGATGGACGGCAGCATCCTGGCCAGCGAAGTGGAATTCATTACCATGGACCAGGCTTTCATCTCCGGCCGCATTCTGGCCCTGAACCCGACTACGGGACCGGTGCAAACTGTCACGCTGTGGGTAGGTGAGACCGGGGGCGGGACTTCGGGTCTGGTTGACACCGTACAGACCGTGGATGTCAGCGGCGTCTCGAACTATGCCATTTGCTTCTTCAACAACAGTTGGTTCAGTCCTAACAATCTGTTTGGCAACTCTTCGATGCTGGTGGGCCAGCGAATCTTCATCGGGGGGAGCTTCAGCAGCACGTTCACCCCGAGTTTCATCTCGTTGCGGCGCCAGGGCGTGTACGGACTTGTTGTCCCGGGCAGTGTGACCGTCACCAGCGGCAATGCGGGCGACTTTCAACTGCTGAACACAGGCCTTCTGGGTCTTTCGCTAGGCGGGCCACTGACCGTCAATACCGGGACGGGAACCTTGTTCTTCCAGGGCAACAGCAATACTCTGACCCTCACCGATCTGCAGACCGCGAGTGCTACGATCTCGGTGCCGGTGGTGGCACGTGGCCTGGTCCTGAAAGACTCGGAGAAGGTTGTGCACGCCGCCTGTCCGCACGATTGTCCTGATGCTTGCGGCGTTTTGATCACGGTGGAAGACGGGCGTGCTACGCGGATTCAGGGGGACCCGGCGCATCCGGTGACTCGCGGTTTTCTGTGTGCGAAGGTGGCCAAATATCTCGATCGGGTGTATTCGCCGGATCGGGTGCTTTATCCCATGCGGCGGGTGCGGGCGAAGGGGCTAGCGGGCGAGTCGCCCGCGGCCACAGAGGCCTTTGAGCGCATCACCTGGGATGAGGCGCTTGATGAGATAACCTCGCGATTCCGCGCGATTGCTTCGGAGTTTGGGCCGGAGGCCATTCTGCCTTACTCCTACGGGGGCACGTTGGGGGCGCTCAATGGCGCATCGATGGACCGGCGATTCTTTCATCGCCTGGGGGCTTCGCAGTTGGCCCGTAACATTTGCTCGGCGGCGGGCGAGGCGGGTTTAAAGTCCGTTATCGGCATCAAGATGGGCACCGACCCGGAGCAGTTCACACACTCGCGGTACATCATCGCCTGGGGCGCGAATATCCACGGCAACAACGTCCACTTGTGGCCGTTCATCTCGGAAGCGCGTCGTAAGGGCGCCAAGCTGGTCGTGATTGATCCGTACCGCACTCGCACTGCGGCCTGTGCGGATTGGTATCTCTCGATCAATCCTGGGACCGACGCGGCGCTGGCGCTCGGCATGATGCATGTCATCATCAACGAGGGACTGCACGACACCGACTACCTCGCCCGGTACACCGTGGGATTCGATCAGCTGCGGGACAAAGTGCAGGAATACTCGCCGGAGCGAGTCGAGAAGTGGACGGGCATTGCGGCCTCCGACATCGTCAAGTTGGCCCGCGAGTACGCGACCACGCATCCGGCGGTAATCCGGTTGAACTATGGCGTGCAGCGCTCCGAGGGTGGTGGCATGGCCACGCGCGCCGTCACCATGCTGCCCTGCGTCGTCGGCTCGTGGAAGGAAGTTGGCGGCGGGCTGCAGCTTTCCACCAGCGGCGCTTTTGGGTTGAATCGGGATGCCCTGGAGCGGACCGATCTCATGGAAACGGCACTGCGACGTCCCGCGCGCACCGTGAACATGGTGGAACTAGGCACGGCGCTCAATACTCTAGAAGATCCGCCGGTCAAAGCGCTCTTCGTTTACAACTCGAATCCAGCAGCGGTGTGTCCCGATCACAACCTGGTGATTCAAGGGTTGAAGCGTCCGGACTTGTTCACCGTGGTGCACGAGCAGTTCTTTACCGATACCGTTGACTATGCCGACATTGTCCTTCCCGCGACCACGTTCTTTGAGCACAAGGACCTGCAAGGCGCCTATGGGCACTACTACCTGCAGATGTCGAACGCGGCCATCGAGCCCCTGGGCGAATGCCGTTCCAATGTCGAGGTGTTTCGCGCTCTGGCCGGGCGCATGGGATTTGACGACGAATGTTTTCATGAATCTGTGGACCAGATGATCGATGTGGCGCTGCATTCGAAAAATCCACGGTTGCGGGGGATTGACCGCGATCGTCTGGAACGTGAAGGGCATGTCAGGCTTAATTTTGAAAATCAGTTGTCAGCATCCAGTTCTCAGTTCTCAGACTTTTTGCCGTTTGCTCAGGGGAATTTTGGTACGTCGAGCGGCAAGGCTGAACTCTATAGTGAAGATCTCAAAGCTCAGGGACTCGATCCGGTCGTGGCTTTCGTCCCTCCCGAGGAATCGCGCCATGGTTTGCAGGCGCGGGAGTTTCCCCTGGAGCTTCTGGCCCGCAAGGCGGACAACTTTCTGAATTCCACGTTCTGCAATGTGCCTGTGGTCCAGGAGATGGAAGAAGCCGGCCTGTTGGAAATGAGTGCGGGCGATGCCCGGGCCCGTAGTATCGTCGATGGCGACGTCGTACGGGTCTTCAACCGCCGCGGAGACATTCTGCTGCGGGCGCGGGTGGATGGCGCGGTACAGGCGGGCGTTGTTTCCGCCAGGCTGAACTGGGCCAAGTTGAGCCCAGAGAACCGGAACATAAATGTCCTTACTTCGGAAAAACTTACGGACCTAGGCAACTCCGCTACGTTTTATTCCGTCTTGGTTGAAGTAGAGCTTTTTAAGCCGTCTCCCAGGCGTGGAGGCGGTTTGGACGGTCTCCACGGCTCTACCGTATAATTGCCACTTTCCTACTCCCAGGATCCGAGGTCGTAACGATTCTTCGTTTTCATCAGGATAGCCCTGTAGTGACGAGGAGTTGGTCGGGCCGTCCGCGGCCTGCTCCGGCTGGTGCATCGCCTTCATCTTCTTCAATCATAAAGATTTGTAAAGCGCGATGGCCTGTCCTTTGCCTACTCCTTCTGGTTCTGGGTTCGACGGGTTGGGGACAGCAGGAAATCGTTGTGGAGGTCGCAATTCACGGGAACCGGAGGATTCCGGCGGAGACAGTCCGGGGGCGAATTTTTACCCGCGCTGGCGATGTCTATGACGAGGCTGCCCTGGATCGTGACTTCAACTCCCTGTGGAATACGGGATATTTCGAGGACATCCGGTTCGAGCGCGAGCAGACCCCCAAGGGTTGGCGCATCCACGTTTATGTAAAAGAGCGTCCCACGATCAGCTCAATTGAGTATCTGGGGCTGAACTCTGTCTCGAAAAGCGACGTGCTCGACCGCTTCAAGGAGCGCAAGGTGGGACTCTCACCGGAGAGCCAATACGATCCCACCAAGGTCAAAAAAGCTGAGGTTACGATCCGGGAGTTGCTGTCGGAACATGGCCGGCAGTTCGCCACCGTGCGCACCGAGAAGCAGGACGTCCCGCCGGCCAAGGTCAACATCACATTTGTGGTGAAGGAAGGCCCTAAGGTCACCGTCGGCAAGATCACATTCATCGGCAACAAGCATGTCAGCTCGCGTATTCTCCGCGGCGCTATGAAGAACTTGAAGCCGATTGGGATCCCGCACTCAATTTTTCTCGAAAACCTCTTTGCCAAGACCTACGATGCCACCAAGCTGGATGAGGATACGGAACGGGTGCGAGCCGAATTCCAGAATCGCGGCTACTTCAAGGTCGTGGTGCAGGACGCAAAGGCCGAGATTCATGATACCGGCCGCCCGGGCTTTCATATCCCCCTGCTGATGAAGGGACCTGGCAAGTCGGTCGACATCACGATTCCAATCGAAGAAGGGGACCAGTACCGGTTGGGTGAAATCACGTTCAACGGGAACAAAGAGGTCACTAACGTCAAAGCCCTGCGCTCGCTTTTTCCCATGAAAGACGGCGATATTTTTTCCCGGGAAAAGGTGGCCAAGGGGCTGGACAACTTGCGCAATGCCTATCGTGAACTTGGCCACATCAACTTCACTTCCATCCCCAACACGACTTTCGACGAAGACAAGAAGCTGGTGAATCTTTCCATCGATCTGGACGAAGGCAAGAAATTCTATGTTCGCCGTATCGAGTTTGCTGGCAATACAACGACCCGGGACAAAGTTATCCGGCGCGAGGTGGCGCTGGAGGAAGGTCAGGTTTACGACGAGCGACTGTGGAAGCTGAGCCTGCTGCGGCTCAATCAGCTGGGGTATTTCGATCCGTTGAAGCCGGACGACCCGAACGTCACCGAGACTCACCTGGACGAAAAGAACGGCACCGTGGACCTTACGCTGAAGGTCCACGAGAAGGGCAAGAACAGCATCGGACTGAACGGCGGCGTGAGCGGCCTGGCCGGGGCGTTTATCGGAATTAATTACAGCACCAACAACTTTCTCGGACAGGGGGAGACGCTGGCGGTGCAGACCAGTATCGGCAACAGCCAGCGTATTCTGTCGTTCAGTTTTACCCAACCCTACCTTTTTGATCGGCCGATCCAGGGAGGGTTTTCGATTTTTGCGCAGAAATATAACTACAACCAGGCGCGGCAGGAGGCCATTCTTACCGGCCAGCAAGTAAACCTCCCCAATGCTTTTCTGAACAACCTGCAGAATTACACCCAGTCCAGCGCGGGCTTCACCGGTTCACTCAGTTACCAGTTGCACCATTCGTTCAAGCGAATAGGAATTACCTATTCTTTCGACCGGTCTTCGATTGTTGCGGTCAGCGATGCCTCGAAGATATTGTTCACCGACTTGGCGTTTCGCGGAATCAGCGGCCCCAACTCGCTTCAGGGCATTATCACCAGCAAGGTCCTTCCCAGCTTTTCCTTCAGCACCATTGACAGCCCGATTTCACCGAAAAAAGGGACCAGCGTATTTTTGGGGGGAGAAATTGCCGGGCTGGGCGGGACGGTGCGGTCGTTGCGCCCGATTGTTCAGTACAAACACTTCAAGCCCGTGCAGAAGGGCCGCAATACCATCGGATTCAACGTGCAGGGTTCGTTCCTGGCCGGCTATGGTGGGGTAGTGGCGCCGCCTTTTGAGCGCTTTTACCTGGGCGGCGAAAATGACATACGCGGTTTTGACATCCGTTCTGTGTCTCCGGTCGCGTTTCTGCCGAGCAAAACCAGCATCATCCTGCGTAACCCGGATGGCACGGTGGTGCCCAAGGACCCGGCCAATCCTCTTCGCGGCAGCTACACCGTTCCGGTGCCGGTGGAGCAGATCGTGTTTCCCGGCGGCGACGCAAGCCTGGTCACCAACCTGGAATACCGGATCACCATCGCCGGTCCGGTTGCGCTGGCGCCGT
>WNFI01031049.1_pt2 | contig 12947 bp, 10 predicted proteins | sample 5400471 | NCBI WGS metagenome assembly WNFI01 (sample SAMN13153348, study PRJNA577476) | soil metagenome | isolation source: 100 cm saprolite on Douglas fir-dominated hillslope | place: USA:California | collected 2013-09-17
CGCGGGCGCGCGCGGTGGCGCCGCGGGCGCGGCCTCCGCTTCCACGGCGGGCACGGCCGCGCTCGCCTGCGCCTCCGGCGACGCGGCGAGGGTCGTCGGCGTCAGGGGGCCGAAGTTCGGCGGCGGAGACGCCACGGCGGTGCCGGCCGTGGTGACGACGCCGCGGGTGAGATACCACCACGCGGTGAGCGCGCCGGCGCCGAACATGACGACGGCCAGCAGCAGGATCAGGATCGGCCGCGCGGACCCCGCCTGCGACCGGCGGGAGGACGGTGAGGTCATGCTCATGGTGCTCACCCCCTCTGGGCCGAGGGCCCCGGGAAGAAAGTGGCTGATTCTAGCGTACGACGAGCAGCGTCGCCCGGTAGTCGTTCGGCGACGGCAGGTCGGTGCTGCGTCGTGCGGGGTCGAGCCGCACGAGCGAGATGCGATAGGCACCGTGCTGGATCTCGTGGGCAAAGCGGCCCGACGTGTGCAGCTCGTACTGCGCGCCCGGCGACGGCGCGCCGGCGGCGGCCACGGAGACCGTCGCATCGCCCTCCCATACGCACTGCACGTCGACCGGACAGCGGGAGTCCTGTGCCACTCCCTTCAGGGAGACGCGCAGGCCGGTATCGTCCACGACCGCCGACTGTCCGACCGCGAGCGTGAACTCGCGGCCGAGGGGGACGCGCTCCGCGGACGGGGCGCCGACACGATTGCTGCAGGCCGGCGTGGCCAGGCAGACCGCGATCACCCACGAGATCATCGCCCCGACTCCCTTCACGATGCCGCCACCTTGAGGTAGCGCGGCGAGGTGCCGAGCGCTTTCCATTTCTCGGGCAGGCGGTAGGACGGGTTCGGCGCCTCGACGCACACGCCGCAGCGGATGCAGCCCTGGATCTCCGGACAGTGCGGCGAGAGCTTCTCCTGCGCGCTCTTGTCCAGCTCGCGCAGGTAGTAGGCTTTGCTCACGCCGTTGTCCACGATGTCCCAGGGCAGGACCTCCTCGCGGCCGCGGCCGCGGAAGAGGTAGAAGCCGGGGTCGAGGCCCACCGCCTTCATCCCGCGCTTGAGGTCCACGCCTTGGAGGGCCGCATGCTCGAGGGCATCGGCTACCCGCCGATCGGCCAGGGCCAGGATCGACTGCGACACGCCGGTGCGCGCGCTCTTGATCACCGCGTCCACGTTGGCCATGCGCCCGAAGGCCTTGCGCAGGAACTGCAGCTTGCGGTCGGTCTCCTTGGGGTCTTCCATGGGCAGCCACTGGTAAGGGGTGCCCGGCTTGGGCACGAACGGGTTCACCGAAGGGTGGATGCGGCCGACCCGGCCACGCGCGCGGCCGACCTGGATCATCCGGTCGCGGATCTGCTCGGTGAGGGTGACGATCCCTTCCACGTCCTCGTGCGTCTCCCAGGGCAGGCCGACCATGTAGTAGAGCTTCAGGTTCTGGATGCCGTTCTCGAAGATCCAGGTGGCGCGGTCGAGGATGTCCGTGTTCGTGAACTGCTTGTTCAGGATGCGGCGCATGCGGTCCGTGCCGCACTCCGGCGCCAGCGTGAGGCCGTGCACGCCGGTGTCGGCCAGCTTGAGCACGAACTCCGGCGTCAAGTCGTCGAGGCGCAGCGAGGCCACCGACACCTCGTAGTCGAGACCGGCCAGGTCGTCGACGATGGCTCCGATCTCCGGATGGTCGCAGACGGCGGTGGAGACGAGGCCGATCTTGTTCGTATGGCGGCGCACCTCGCGGGCGCGCGCGACGATCTCCGCGCGCGAGAAGGCGCGCACGGGCAGGTAGTTGTAGCCCGCCCAGCAGAACCGGCACATGCAGGGGCAGCCGCGCGAGATCTCCACCATGAACTTCGTGGACATCTCGGTGTGCGGAGTGAGGATGACGGACTGCGGCAGCGCCATCTTGCCCGGCCATCCGCGCTGCCGGATCACCGGCCCCGGCCCGTCGTAGCCGGCCACGGTGCCGTCCGCGTGGTAGCGCACGGCGTGCCGGCTCGGCACGTAGAAGCCGTCCTTCTCCCGGAGGCTCGCGATCCCCGTGCGCGCATCCGCCGCCCCCGCCAGCGCGTCGACCAGACGCGGGACGAGGGCCTCGCCCTCGCCCACCGCGATCAGGTCCGCGAAGGGGGCCAGGGGCTCGGGGTTCAGGAACGCGGCCGCGCCGCCCAGGATCACGATGGGATCGCCCGGCGTGCGGTCGGCCGCCCGCAGCGGGATTCCCGCCAGACGGAGCATGCCCAGGACGTACAGGTAGTCGTTCTCGAAGGAGACGGAGAAGGCCAGGGCGTGGAAGCGGCGCAGCTCGGTCCCGCTCTCCACCGTCGTCAGCGGATGTCCCGTCCGCTCCAGGTCCTCGCGGTCCACGTCGTCGGGAAGGAAGGCCCGCTCGCAGCGCACGTCCGGATACGCGTTCAGCATCTGGTACACGCTGTGGAACCCGAGGTTCGACATCCCCACGAAATAGAGGTTCGGGTAGCACAGCGCGATGCGGAAGCCTCCAGCCTGCTTGATGGGCTGGAGGGGGACTTCGGCTTCCCGATATCCGCGATGGCGTTCGTGCAGGAGGCGAGACATGGGCAACAGGAGAGTTTAGCGTGTTTTGCGCCCGAGCACGCTACGATGGGGGTCGTGGCGACCGGCGGCCGGCGTTCCTACGACTGGCGCTCCTGGGCCGGGGCCGACACGCGCGGGCCGGCCTCCGAGCAAAGCGCATCCGCTCCCGACGACCTGGCCACACCCAATCGCCGCGTCCGGCAGATCCGGTCTTCGGCCCTGAATGGCCTGTTCATCCTGGCCTGCATCTACACGCTCGCGATCGCCCGCTCCTTCCTGGTGCCCGTGGCCGTGGGGGTCATGCTGTATTTCCTGCTGCGCCCTCCGGTGCGGACGCTGAAGGCCGCGCGCGTGCCGGAGCCCTTGGGGGCGGCTCTCGTGCTCGGCGCCCTCCTCGCCGTCGTGGGAATCGGTTTCTACGCCCTCTCCTGGCCGGCGGCGACCTGGACTTCACGGGCTCCGGAAAGCCTGCAGCGCGTCGAGTCCAAGCTGCGTCCCATCGTGCATCGGATCCAGCGCCTCACGCACACCGCCGAGCAGATGGGCCGGATCACGGAGTCCACGGTGCCCTCCTCGCCCACGACGCAGGTGACGATCAAGGAACCCAGCCTGGGAACGATGTTCATGGGTGGGATGCAGTCCTTCCTGGCGGGGACGGTCGTCGTGCTGTCCATGGTGTACTTCCTGCTGTCCGAAGGAGACGGGCTGCTGCGCAAGATCGTGCGCGCGTTTCCGCGCCTCAAGGACCGCGAGCGCGCCGTGGCCATCGCGCACGAGATGGAGCAGCAGATCTCCGGCTACATCTTCTTCAGCACCTTGATGAACGCGATCTTCGGCGTGTTCATCGGCGCCGTGATGTGGCTGCTCGGGATGCCCAATCCCATGCTGTGGGGGTTCGTGGCGGGGGTGACGAAGTTCATCCCCTACCTGGGCGGACTGGTGTGCGCGGTGGTGCTGGCCATGGCGTCGATCGTGGCCTTCGACGACATGTGGTGGGCGCTGCTCGTCCCCGCGGTGTTCCTCGCCGTCGACACCGTTCACGGGAACGTGCTGATGCCGCTCCTCCTCGGCAAGCGCTTCACCCTCGATCCGGCCGTGCTGTTCGTGGGACTCTTCTTCTGGTGGTTCGTCTGGGGCACCGCGGGCGCGCTCCTCGCCGTGCCCATGATGTCCGCCCTGCGGATCTTCTGCGATCACGTCGAAGGCCTGCAGAGGTTCGGGCACCTTCTGGGCGGCACGGACGCGGACCAGGCCTCCGCCGGCGAGTCGCTCCCCACGAGCGGCTGAGTACGCCGCGGCGCCGGTTGACCAGGCGCCGCCGGGATCTGCGCTAGGCTTCCGTCGGTGCGCATCGCGTTCGCCGTGGTCACCGGCCTCGCGCCGCTCGTCGTCCTTCCCGGCCTCTTCGACTTCGCGAACCTCCCGCAATCGGCCTTCCTCCAGGTGAGCGCCGTCGGCCTCCTCGCAGCCGCGCTGGCGACGCCGGTATGGAGGCTTCGTGCCGGCCGGCCGGAGTGGCCACCCCTGGCCGCGCCCCTGGCCGCCTGGCTCGCCTGGAGCGCCCTCGCCTGTGCCTGGTCGCCCAACCCCGCGCTCTCCCTTCGCCTGGGTCTGCACTGGCTCGCCGCCTCGATCGCCTACACGCTGCTGTTCCACCTCGCGGACCGCGCCGACGACTTGCGACCCGTCGTCTTCGCCGCCCTCGCGGCCGGGGCCGCGGTCGCGGTGCTGGGCATCGGCCAGCGCGCCTTCGGCTGGACCTTCGTGCCCCAGGCGTTCCCACCCGCGGCCACATTCGCGAACAAGAACGTGGCCGCGCAGTTCGCGGTGGGGGTGCTCCCCTTCGGCCTGCTGGGGATGACGGGATCGAGGCGCGGACGACTCCTGGCGCCCGCAGTGGTGGCGACGGCGCTGTTGCTCGCGTTCGTGGCCCTGACCCGCACGCGCTCCGCGGCGGTGGCGGCCGTCGTCGAGGGCCTGGTGCTCGGGACGTGGTGGGCCCGGAGCCGGCGGTGGGTCTGGCCCCTGGCCGCAGCGGCCGCCGTGCTCGTCCTGGCGATCGCTTTCCAGCACCGCTGGTCCTCCCCCGGCTCGGCGGCCGCGGCCAGCGTCCAGGGCCGGCTCGCCATCTGGCGCAACACGCTCGTCATGATCCGGGAGCATCCGCTGATCGGCGTGGGCCTGGGGGCGCATCCGGCGTTCTATCCGGCCTACCACCGGCGCGCCGTGGTCGACCCGCTGTTCAGCTCGCGCCTCCGTCTCGACTTCGCTCACGACGACTACCTGCAGCTCACGGCGGAGCTGGGCCTGGTCGGGGCGGCGCTGCTGGTGGTGCTGGCCGTCTCCGCCGTGGGCCTGGTGCGGCAGGCACGCCGGCGCGCCGGAACCGGCGAGGAGGCCGTCCTGGCCGCGGCCGCCACCGCAGCCGCGGCCGGGCTCCTGACCGACGCCCTCTTCAGCTTCGCCGCCTACCGCGCGCTGCCTCCGTGGCTGCTCGCGCTGGACGCGGGAATACTGGCGGTCGTGGCCCGGGGGCCGGCGCCGGCGCGGGGATTCCTGGTGGCCGCGCCTACGGCGCGGCGTGCGCTCGTGAGCGCCGCGGCCGTAGCCGGCCTGGCCCTGGTGGTGGCGGAGTCGCGGTGGCTCCGCGCGGATGGCCACGTGGGGGCGGCCCAGCGCGCGGAGTCACGCGGCGATTGGCCGGGTGTCGTCGGCCAAGCCCGGGCGGCGGTGGCCCTCGACCCCGCGCGCGCGGACGCGTGGTTCTCGTGGGGGATGGCGTCCCTCGTCGCCGGACAGCCGGAGGCGGCGGTGCGCGCGCTGCTGGAGGCGGTGGCGAGGGACCCTTTCGACCCCAACGCCCTAGCCAACCTCGGCTTCGCCCGCGCGAAGACGGGAGATCGCGTGGGGGCGGCCGACGCGCTGCGTCGAGCCTCCCGGATCAATCCCGCCGAAGGGGAGATCTCCTATCAGCTCGGCCTGCAGCTCCAGGAGACGGGCGACGCCGCGGGAGCGCTGGAGGCGTTCCGCCAGGCCGCGGCCGCGGCCCCGAGCGATCCGCGCCCGCAGTACCGCCGTGGGCTGCTCGCGTTGCGCGCACATGCGCTCGGCGAGGCGGAGGAGTCGCTGCGGACCGCCGTCGCCCTCGACCCCGGCGGCGCCGGTGCCCACAAGGCCCTCGGCGTCGTCCTCCTCCAGGGTGGGCGCCGGGCCGAGGCGGCCACGCATTTCCAGGAGGCCCTCCGCCTCGATCCCGCGATCGCGGACGGCCCGATGATGGAGCGCGTCATCGCCGAAGCGGGCGGCGGGCCGCGAAGTTGAGGCTCTGTCGCATCGCGGACATTTGATGACGGCGAGGGCGGCGCTGGCCGCGATCCTCGCCGGCTCGGTGATCGTCGACCTCCTGTTCTTCACCGGGTTCATCGCGAGCGACGACGTGCTCTACATGACCGCCGCCCGGACGCTCGCCCAAACCGGCTCGCTCTGGCCCGACCCTGCCGCGCACGAAGCGCGCCTGTTGATGATCGGCTGGTGTGCCTTGGTGGGCGGCTGGGTCAAGGACGACGTCCAGGCCGTCGCCGCATCCTTCGTCCTCTTCCATCAGTTGCTGAACGTCCTCACTTTCGCCCTGGCCCGGCGGCTGGGAGGGGCTGCGGTCGGGCTGCTGGCGGCCGGCCTCAGTGCGACCTCTCCGCTCCTCGTCGTGTTCAGCACCACGATCCTGCCTGACATCCCGATGGCGGTCTGCTTCGTCGCGGCCTTCGTCGCGTTCCGGTCCGCGTACGTCGACGGGCCCGGCCGGAAGCGTGCCCGCCTCCTCGTCGGCCTCGCCGGGGGCAGTCTCGGCCTCGCCTACCTCGCGAAGGAGTCCGGCCTCGTTCCGGTCCCGTTCTTCCTCGCTCTGGCTTTCGTCTACGAACGATGGAGCCGTGGCGTCGGGGGCGGGACCACGGGCGCCCTCTCTCGCGTGGCGTCCTTCCTCGCCGGTCTGGGTCTCGTGCTCGCGCTGGAAGCGGTGATGCTGCGTGCCCTCACCGGATCGTGGCTCTTCCGGCTCGGCTCGCTCCTGGAACGTGGCGGGGAAGTCCCGCCGTCCCTCGCCGCGCTCGGCCAGCGCGCGATGACGCTGGCGCGCATGATCGGTGGTCCGGCGGCGGCGGCGGTCGTTCTCTTGATCGTGGGGGCGGCGATTGCCCAAAAGGCGAGACGGTCGGGCCTCCGCGCGACGCTGCTCTTCCCCGCCTGGTACCTCGTATCTCATCCCCTGTGTCCCCTTCCTGCTGGCCGCAGCGGCCCTGGGCGTGGGCGGCGCCTACGCGTGGGCCCTGGAGCGGGTGCGGAAGCGCCACCCGCGACCCGAACGTCTGATGCACGTGGCTGGGGCCATCCTCCTGGCCGCCCTCACGGCGGTGCAGCTTGTCGTCTGTGATCGGGAAGCCGGGCAGGTGTATGGTGCGCCGCTCGTGAGCCAGTCCCTCCGAGCCCTCCGCTTCTCGCATCCGTCCGGCCCGAGACCGCTGGTGCTCTCGGAGACGCTGAGCGTCCAGCTCTTCCCCCTCTTTCTCGATCGCCCGGAGGGCCTGCTGCTCTCGCACGAAGTCGGACCGGATCAACTCGAGCGGTGGCGACGGCAAGCCGGCTTCGATTTCATGGATCTTCACTCCACGAGCGCGCTCGGGCGCGCCGAGCTCAATCCCCTGCTCGGCCGGCCTCACGGTTTGCCGGTCTCGGAGCGTCGGGCGGAGAGCCTCGTCGAGTCACTTCTCTCCGGGCGAGCCAGCGAGAGTGGGTGGATCATGCGCGAGGCTGGCCGCTTCGACCGAACAGGTTCACGGAGCACCGAGGTCCGCGTGCTCTTCGGCGATGCCGGTGCCCTGGGCAGGCTCGAGTTCCGTCCGGACCGGGGCGTGGTCGTCTATCGGGTGACCGCCGCGGGCGGCGACTCCCACTACCCCCTGCCCGCGCTCAGTCCCGGCGAGGCGCCGCAAGTGGTCAACGGCACCTTCGATCACTGGTCCGAGGCCGGGCCCGCGGCCTGGCGATCACGCGACGCCCTCGCCTCGAGGACGCGCGGGCCGGACGGGGGCGAGGCCGTCCGCATCGGGCCGGGCGCCTTCAGCTACCTGTGGCAGTCGCTACGCGTCCCGGCGTCCCTGGGCGGCCGAAGACTCGTGCTGCGCGCGCAGGTCCGCTCCGACGCTCCGCAGGCCGCGCGACTCTGGATCAAGGTCGCGGTGGGTGCGGACTGGGAGGAGGCCTTCGGAGAACCGCACCCGGGTGACGCGACGTGGCGACCTCTCGAAGCCGTGATCCCGGTTCCCCTGCCCTTCGCGGAGGCCGAGGCCCGAGTCGTCCTCCTACACGCGGGAACGCGGGGTCATTCCGAGTTCGACGACGTGGACCTCTCCGTACGCTGATAAGCCCCACCGGCGGGAGGCGATGACGCCCTCGATCTGCCGCACGCGCTGCGTCCACGAGTTGGCGGCGGCGACGGCGCGCAAGCGTGCTCGGACCTCGGGATCGCGGCCCTTGCTTCGGGCGACGTCGAGGGCAGCGGCGAACTCCTCGGCCGTGGCCACGACGTCGACCTCGGGGTGGGCCGCGCACTCCGGCAAGGCCGTCGTGATCACCGGGCGGCCGCCGGCCAGGTACTCGTAGAGCTTCAGGGGCGACGTGGCCATCGTGATCGGGTTCAGGCGGAAGGGGATGATCGCCACGTCGAAGAGCCGCAGATAGCCGGGCAGCGTGAGATAGGGGCGGGGCCCGATCCAAGCCACGTTGGAAAGGCCCCGGAGCGCGGTGCGGTGCAGGCTGCCGTCGTAATCGGGCCCGATGAGCAGGAAGCTCCAATCGGGCCGATGGCGCGCCGTGTCCGCGAGCAGCTCGTAGTCGAACCAATGGGCAAGGGCGCCGTAATAGCCGGCGATCGGCCGGCCGGCGCGGCGCAGCGGCAAGACCATGGGATCATCCGGCGCCGGAGTGTCGTCGGCAGCGAAGCGATCGTCTTCGGCCGCGTTGGGCACGTAGACGGCGTCCGTCCTCCGCGCGAGAGCCTGGGTGTGCAGCGTCCGGGCGACGCTGGCCACCACATCCGCTTCGACGAGGGCCCGCTCGTGATTGCGGTGAAGCAGGCGAGCGTCGTGGTCGGTGAACACGGCGAGGTCGTCGATCCAGTCATAGACCACGATGGCCGGACGCGGATGGTCCAGGGCTTCGTGGAAGTTGTACGGGAGAGTCCACAGCATCGGGTTCGGGATCTGGCGCAGCCAGGAGGCCGGCCCGCAGAAGAGGAAGAGGTTCGGCTCGATCTCGTCGAAGCCGTAGACGTCGTCCCCGGTGCTGGTGGAGGCGAAGATGGCCACGTACCCGCTGCGGGCGAACGCTCGGGCGAGGTGATGGGGACGCTGGAACAGCTTCACGTTCCACCCGATGGACGGGAGGAAGATCACCGCGCCCTTGCTTCTCGCGACGCGGGCGACGACTTCGATCAGGCGATGGCTGCCGCGCCGGCAAGCAACGTCCAGAAGGCGCCGCAGTCCGGCCCGGACCAGCCGCTGGCGCCGGCTGCCCGGCGGCGTGAGGCGGGCGCGCCAGGCGGCGCGGTGTGTGAGGCGCGCCAAGGCGGACGCGACTTTCCACGTTGCCTGCGCCAGCACCGGCGTGAGTCGCCGCCTCGTGCGCGGCAGGGCCCTCATCGCACGGCCCGGACCGGTTCCTCGCCCGCCGGGGCGGCCTCCGCCTCCGTCAGCGCCTCGAGGACGCGGGCGACGCGGTCGTCCCAGGTGTGGGCGCGGGCGCGCCGGCGACGCGCCGCGGCCGCGTCCACATTCGGGGCCGCCGCGACCGCCGCCTCGACCGCCTCCAGGAAGCGCGGCCCGGCGGCGATGAGGACCTCGCCCGCGAAGGGCAGTACGCTCGGAAGGGGCGTGCTGACGACGGGCCGTCCGGCCGCCAGGTACTCGTAGAGCTTGATCGGGCTCACCGCGGCCGTGAGCGGTGAGGCGAGGAACGGGATGAGGCAGCAGTCGAAGCCGGCGAGGTACCGAGGCAGCTCGGCGTAGGCACGGCGCCCGAGGACGTGGACATTGGTCGCGGCCAGGGCGTGGCGAGCGGTGGCGGTGGCGGGGCCCACGAGCACGATCGACCAGGTGGGGTGACGGGCGGCGAGAGCACGCACGAGCACGGTGTCGATCCAGCCCGCCACCTCGCCGACGTAGCCGATCACCGGGCGTGGCAGCGGGCGCAGCTCCGGCGGAATCTCTCCGGCGGCAATCCGCCGGGAGAAGTGATCGTAGTCGGCGGCATTGGGGACGAGGACGGTGCGCGGGTTCCAGCGCCGCATGCGCGCTTCGAGCGGCGGCGAGGTGGCCAGGACCACGTCCGCCCGCTGCGCCAGCACGGCCTCCGCAGCCTCCACCTCGGCCTGCGCGGGGCGGAAGGCCGCGACCGCGTCCAGGCAGTCGTAGACGAGGAGCCGCGATGGGAGCCGGTCCAGCGCGGCCACGAGCGCCGGCGACGGGGTGCCGGCCCAGATCACCGGGCGCTCGATCCGCGCCCGCTCGAGGGCATCGCGGACCGCGGCCACCAGCAGCCGCGCCGTCCAAGGCACGGGAGCGCAGAGCGCCGAGGCCAGGGTCGCCGCTCGGGCCGAGATGACCGTGACCCCGCCCGCGGCGGACCGCGTCTCGAAGGCGGCCCCGCGCAGCCGGCGCACCATGCGCGGAGCATCCGAGAGCCGCGCGCGACGCAGGCCGATCGGGTCGACGTAGACGACGCGGCCCTGGGCGGCCAGTCGCGACGCGATCTGCTGCGGCCGCTGCCAGGTGTGGCTCCAGTCCACGGCGCCGAAGAACAAGACGTCGAAACGGTCAGAAGGCATGGACCGGCTCTGCGGTGACGCCGCCACCGCAATACCGCGCGGCGACCTCGTCCGGAGCGCCCTCGGCCACGATCCGCCCCTCGACGAGGAGGCAGGCGCGATCACAGAAGCGCCGCACGAGGTCCAGGTCGTGCGTGACCACGACGATGGAGCAGCCGCGGGCCCGCACCTCGGACATGCGGGCGAGACACTTCTCCTGGAACGCGCGGTCGCCGACCGCGAGCACCTCGTCCACGAGCAGGATGGCCGCCTCGAGGTGCGTCGCCACCGCGAATCCGAGTCGCATGGCCATCCCGCTCGAGAAGGTCTTGACCGGTGCGTCCATGAAGTCAACGAGCTCGGCGAAGGCGACGATGCGGTCGTAGAGCGCGTCTGTCTGCCGTCTTCCCAAACCGAAGAGGGACGTGCTCAGGTAGACGTTCTCGCGGCCGGTCAGCTCGGGATGGAACCCGACGCCCAGCTCGAGCATGGGCGCGACCGTGCCCGAGACCGCGACCCGGCCGCGGGTGGGCGGCAGGATGCCGGCCATGATCCGGAGGAGGGTGCTCTTGCCGGATCCATTCGGCCCGATCAGGCCCAGCGACTCTCCGCGCTCGAGATGGACGTCCACCTCGCGCAGGGCCCACACCTCCTGCCGGCGCTCGCGGTGTCGCGGATGGAACAGGGCCAGCACGCGGACCTTCAAGTCGAGGGTCGGGTTGTGCCGGATGACGAAGCGCTTCGAGACCCCGGCCAGCTCGAGCACGCCCACTCAGACCCGCTCCAGGAAGGCGGGGCTCATGGACTTGAAGACGACCAGGCCGAGCACGACCGCGGCCACGGTCGAAACGAGCGTGGCGGTGGCCGTGGTCCAGGTCGGCACGCGTCCCCAGAACAGCACGTCCTGGTAGGCGGCGGCGAACGCGGCGGGCGGGCTGAGGGCGAGGGCGCTGCGCCAGGACCCCGGCACCATGTCCGCCGGATAGAGGATCGGAGTGAGCCAGAAGACGAGCACGAGCCCCACCTCGGTGAAATGGGCGATGTCGCGCCAGGCGGTGGTGAGGGCGGCCAGGAGCAGCGCGATTCCGGTGGTGAAGAGGACGTGGAGCAGCAGGAGGGGGAGCAGCAGCACCGCCGTCCATTTCAGGCCGGGACCGCGGGCCAGAGCCATGGCGGGGAGGAAGACGGCCAGGGCAAGCAGGAGCTGGGCGAAGACGAAGAGCACGCTCGCGATGGGCAGCGCTTCGCGCGGGAAGGCCGCCTTCCGGAGAAGCGACCCGTTGAGGACGATCGCGCCCGTGGCGGCGCTGGCGGCGGCGGCGAAGAAGTTCCAGGGCAGCAGCGCCACGAGCAGGAAGAACGGGTAGTGCGGCACGGGGACGCGCAGCACGTGCCGAAAGGCCAGCGTGTACACGAGAAGGAGGAGCGCGGGGTGCGCGAGGGACCAGGCCACGCCGAGCAGGGAGGCGCGCGGTCAAGGGGACCTGCGCGCCCTGTCCGGCACGGCTCACGGATGCGTCCGAGGCCTCGGGCAACGGCCGCGGACGGAGGGTCTCCGGAGGATGCGACCGACGGCCGCGGATCCGGTCTTCGAGGATGGCCAACCCGCCGCGCACGGCCAGGCCCAGGGCGGCGAGCATCACCAAGGCCGGAGGCCAGGCGAAATGCTTGCGGACGTATCGCAGCATGCTCCGGTGCCGCTCCCACATCACCCAGGAGGGGACGGGGCCGCGGCTGGCCCCGATGCGATGGGTGACTTCCGCCTCCGACACGTACACGACCTCTTGGCCGGCGTCGCGGATGCGGCGGCACCAGTCCATGTCCTCCACGAACAGGAAGTAGCCGTCGTCGAGGCCGCCCACGCGGTCGAACACTTCGCGACGGACCATGAGGCACGCGCCCGACACCCAAGCCACGGGACGCGCCCGTGCGTGGTCCCAATCGAGGTAGAGGTAGTCGCTGGAGACGGGGTTGCCCGGGAAGAGGCGGGTGAGCAGCGCGTAGCGGCCGAAGAAGATGGAGAGGGGCCGGGGAAACCGGCGGCAGGAGTACTGCAGCGTCCCATCCGGGTTGAGCAGGCGGGCGGCCACGACGCCGACGGCCGGGAAGGCGTCGAGGTGGCGCGACAGCGTGGCCACCGCGCCCGGGTGGGCGACGGTGTCCGGGTTGAGCAGCAGGAGATGGCGCCCGCGCGCCGCGGCCATGCCGAGGTTGCAGGCGCGCGCGAAGCCGACGTTGCCGCCGGCCTCGATCAGCCGGGCTTCGGGGAAGGCATCGAGGGCTCCCGACCGGCGGGCCGTCCCCGAGTTGTCGACGACGATGACCTCGAGCGAAACCGGATCGGCGGAGGAGGGAAGGCTCTCCAGGCAATGGCGGAGCAGCTCTTCGCTGTGGTAGTTCACGATGACGACCGAGCAGTCGGGTTCTGGCGCGGGACCGCGGCCGCGTTGCGGCCCCGCCACCTGGGAGCCGAGCGTCATTCGACCCCGCTGCCCCCGCCTCCCTGCTTGCGCAGGAACGCCGGGACGTCCAGGTCCAGCCGGCC
>WNFI01188747.1_pt1 | contig 12945 bp, 14 predicted proteins | sample 5400471 | NCBI WGS metagenome assembly WNFI01 (sample SAMN13153348, study PRJNA577476) | soil metagenome | isolation source: 100 cm saprolite on Douglas fir-dominated hillslope | place: USA:California | collected 2013-09-17
GCACGCGTCAAGTTCCTGCGCTTCTCAAATGATACGGCCAAGCTCTTACGCCGGTATTTTGACGAAGAGAGACGGCGATATGATCCCGAGGAACGGACGTTGGCCGACTACGTGCAGCTTGCTCAGGGCCATCAGATCGATACGAACACGGTGCCGTTGTTTCTGAGCACACGAGGAACACCGCTAAGCGCCAAGACGTTTCGCGAGAATTTCTGGCATCCCGCATGTATAGCTGCTGGTATTGACGCGGATATACACCAATCGCGCCATTGGTATGTAACTGCCGCTGTTCGGCAAATCTACGAGACAGCAAAGACTGAAGGAGAAGTAAAGCGACGATTACGAGAGCTGATTGAGTACATCAAATGGAAACAAGGTTGGCAGACCATGGAAGCCTACGAGCACTATTTTGATGCAACCCTTCATGCTGAGATCCAGGATACAATCCATCAGAGGATGGACGAGATGCTCAGGAAGGGCTTGGAGGAACGGAAGCGGAACAAGCCACAGACTCAACAAGAAAGTGCATCAGTTGAGGTAGCGACGAGGTTCATGACACCCCCGCTCCCCAGTGATCCTGATTTTGATTTTCTCCGCAGCATTGGAGGAAGCAGTAGTGGCGACTAAGAGAGAACAACACACCTGGTTCGATCTGGAACACAAGCTTGCTCCCGAAGTATTCCGAGCGCCAAAGACCTGTGGAGACCCGGATGGAATGGGAGCATGGCCAGGAGTTGATAGCCGGATCATCTCTTATCTTGAATACAGCATCTTTGGAAAGCTCTGGATGAATCATCTTGCTCTGATAGCTCTCGTACTTACTGCTCGCCGTCGTGATGCGAGTACCATTTTAGGCATCCTTTCAGCACTGAATTGCCGCTTCAGGGTCTTGTTTCCTGCATTGAATCTCACCACGATGGATGAATGGAAGGCAAATACTCATATATGTGCCTATCTCCGAGGAGAGGTGAGGCCAGAAGATACAGATACAACGCGTATGTACTTCTGCAAAGCGTACAATGGTGGAACAAAGCAGCTCCAGTCCTGGGCGCGTGCGCTCCCTGAAGATGTGCGAGCAAGCTATCAGCAATTCATCTTGCCACCAGTGACTCCTGGGTTGGTTGCGGGACTAGACAAACGAAAAGAGGTCGAAGAGAAGCAACGGCAGATACGCAAGGCTGAGACAGATGCTGTTGTGCCTCAATTCAGCGCACTACGGGTTGAAGCGCACCTGCGTTACAATCGTATGCTCCGTCTCCGGCAAGCATACCAGCAAGCTCTGAGTGGGGTACTTCCAGACCATTCTAATCTTCCCTTGGACTTTTCGTACGATGAAGGCGAGCCTCCCCAGGAGCGCTTGTCCTTTCGTGTGTGGGACCGACGAACATTCACGCTTGCTCATGACTACTTGGCTGGGTCAAAGAAGAAAGCTGAGTTCGGGACATATACCTGCTCTCCAGAAAAAAATGGGCTGTTCCTGGAGTTTGTGAACGCAGAACGATTGGTGGGAGATGCACCACCGGAGGGGCTCTGGTTCACAGAACTTCTCAAGATGGATTTGTTGGGTCAAACGCATTGCAAAAAGAATTTGACAACGAAGCTCGCATGGTTAGAAGCGTGGGGATATCGCGACCCGAACACCCAAAAAGGCACATCGCCTTTTTGGACCAAGGTTGCAGGTCTGCTAGCCTGGCCTGCGGCAGGCGGTGACTCGGCATTTATGGCCAGGGCACAAGAAAAGACGAAAGGAGTGCTTGTTCCTGTCGAAGAGCTCTATGCAGCAGCCACCTTTGGACTCTTAGCGACTGATCTGTTTACGACCACCGGAATGCGGTCAAATGAGGGGATGCAAGTGAGGCTCAGCCCTGATTGCTTCGTACGATTGGTCATGAATGCACCTCCTGGCGCAAAGGATCAATCGCCGCGTGTGCGGTTCGCCTTTCGGCTCATCCCGAAAGGAGAGCGCACCGAAACGCCACAAGACTATTTTATTGGGGAAGAGACCAAGCGCATTCTCGTCAAAGTTGCCCAAATGGTTGCAGAGTCTTACGATCTCCGAACAGGCGAGACGCTTCCCTGTGTTCCCTTTGATCCGGGAAACAGAAGGTCTCATCGCTTCGGCTCGGCCCCCTATCTGTTTCAGTACCATCAGCAGCATCTTCCTGACGATGCCATTGCAGCGTGTATGCGATTTTTGTTGCATGGGATGGTTTTTCAAACGCGCGAAGGGAAACGTGTGGTTTTAAAGCCACACCTCCTTCGGCACTCGTTCGCGACACATGCGGTTCAGGTCGAAAAAATTCCTCTTGATATTGTTGGAGAATGGCTCAAACAAAAGAGCCTTGATGTGACGGATTACTACAGCCAACCGACAGAAAGCATGGTAGCAGAAGCAGTTGATCTGTATCTTGCGAGAGTGTCTGTTTCCGTTCATATCGGTCAAGCAGTTCATCGCTCACCTCAAGAATTACAGCAACTCTACAATGAGGCCAAGGACAAAGCCGGAACGCTCGCTGATGTGATTGGTGGCCAGTGTGTCAGCCACGGTTTTTGCGCAGCGAAATTTGCGTGCGTTGGATGTCCTGGGAAGGTGCCTGATCCCGCCAAGCGATTACAACTGGAACGACACAAAATTTGGGCGATGACTCAGGTTGAATATGCCACGCAAGAGGGCCTATTACCTGAGTCAGAACGCATGAAACAACTGGCCCGCGACTGTGAAACAGAATTGCAGGAGATTGATCAAATTGAAGCGTATCGAAAAGACGAAGAACGTCGTGTCCAGCTCCGAATTCAGCCCAGAGAATGAAGCATATCCCTGGCTAGAGGAGAAAGTCTATGCAAAGCTTCGCCAGCGTACCGTTGACCTGGTGAAGCGAAGCGTCGATACGCTTCGCAAGGACAAGCAACGTGTCTCGCTAGCAACAGTCGCCGCCAAGTCGAAGGAGTTAGACCCAGAGCATCGAGGCATTTCTGAGAGCGCCATTCTCGACAACCAGGAGGCCAGAGCCTACTACGAACAGTACCGGAGCTGGCGAGGCTCACCGAAAAAGCGAGCAAAGCCGCTGGCCGTGGCTTCGCCAGCTTCTCTAGGAGTGGTCAAGCCTGGCCGGGATGAGCAGCGGGTGCGCCAGCGCTATCTGCGTATGGGCAAAGATGCACTCGTCGAGCGTCTGATCATTGCCGAGCGAACGTTGGCTGAGCAGCGAGAGCGCCGGTTATCGCAGCAAGATGAGGTGTTGACCTGGCGGCTACGTGCCGAGGCCGCCGAAGCAAGAGTGGAACAGCTGGGTAAAAAGCGACCAAGCTCTTGACATCTCTGGTGTATGGTAGAAGGGCCGAAACCGGTGTGTTCCTGCATGAGGAGCACGAACTAGATGAACCCAAAGGAGATGGTATCTATGCTTATGGCTCTTCCCAACACCCCATCACCGTTTACCCTTTTTCCGGCACTTCAGTACGGGGAAGCATCGAACATGCCTCCCTGGTCGGCGCCGCTCTACCTGGATATGCTCTGCCCCACTCCCTTACTCATGGCTCCCGCGCCTGCGGTGATCTATCTGCACGGCGGAGGGTGGTCAGAAGGGGTAAGAAGCTCGGGACTCCAGCCCTGGTTAAATCCTCTGTTGGCGGCGCATGGCTTCATTACGGTCAGTATTACCTATCGTTTGAGTCAACTGGCTCCTTTTCCCGCACAAATCTCTGATGTGAAAGCGGCGGTTCGCTGGTTACGTGCCCACGCGGACCAGTATCAGATCAATCCTGAACGCATCGGTGTGTGGGGAGATTCGGCAGGCGGCCAGCTCGCCGCCTTACTTGGAGTTACAGGAGATGTCCCAGACCTGGAAGGGCACTGTGGCTCATTGGAGTATTCCAGCCGTGTGCAAGCAGTTGTTGCACGTTGTGCCCCCTATGATTTCTTGCGTCCTGGTGGGGAGTTGATCAATGATGCCCCCTCGCCCGTGACACAATTATTCGGAGGAATGGTCTCTGAGCGGGAAGAACTGATGCGTCTCGCCAGTCCTGTCTCCTATGTGCATCCTGATGCCCCGCCTTTTCAGATCGTTCATGGAACCTTGGATGAAACCGTCCCTTTTGAACAGGCAGAACGGTTTGTCTCTGCCTTGGGCGCCGTAGGGAGCGAAGTCGATTTTCTTCCCATTCCAGGGGCGTACCACAATCTGCGCCCAGAGGTGCATGCCCCCTGGACGGATGACCCATGGGAAGAGCTAGGGTGGAAAGCACTCGCTTTTTTCCAGCGCCACTTGTGTTAGAGTAGGTTTCTGAACTCCACTGCCCTCTTTGAAAACCCGTTGAGATTGGGTTTTCAAAGAGGGCAGTGGAGGAAATTTACAAACTACCATTTTGTAGCGTAGGACATCAATTTGCGTGGCTTCAAAGCGCATTTACGTACAATGGTTAAAACGAAACGGGCTTTTATGTGTCAAAGATTTGAATGTATGCAACATATGCACGCTCTACCGTTTTTGCATCAGCGATATTGGCAGAGCAAAAAGCAAATAGGATGCCAGCATTCTCTCGCCTGGCTTGAAACATGGCTCTTTGAACCATATCACCACCGTTTTGACACATATACTCGCCTAAAAATGAGCGTTTTACAGAATTTTGAGCAGGAAACCTGCTTACTTTCGTGCTCGACGTTTTGCGGCAAGGTTATGAGTCAAAACAGATTTCGGGCGAATATATGCGTCAGAGAAACCGCCTTTGACTCATCCATTCAAGCTCATTGGACTGGCGATTTTATGAGTCAAAAACGGCGAATTTATGGTCTTTCCGACAACAGCAGCTTTCGCAACGCGTGTCAGGATCGCCCAGTTGCAAGGTGCACCTTCTTTCGGATTCCCTCCAGCCTTTGAAGAAGTGCTGTTAGTAAGCGGCACTGAAACGCTGGCGAACGAAGCGAGGCTGCTCAATCTCGTCGAGCAGGGCCACGGCATAATCTTCGGCTGAAATGCGGCACTCCCCTTGTGCGTTCATGACCAGCTGATCGATGCCAAGGCGATAGGTGCCGGTGCGCTCGCCTGGCTCAATGAAGACGGGAGGACTGAAATAGGTCCAGTCCAGATCACTGTTCTTGCGATAGATCTCCCACTCTTCAATTTTGGCCATCACCTCAGGTTTCCATTCTTCGGGAATAGGGATGACGTCCAATGCCCGCACGCCGGGCGCAACATTCATGGTCCCTGCGCCGCCGACAACAAGCACGCGCTTTACACCAGCACGTTTCACCCCTTCTAACAGAGACTGCGCGGCTTCTGCCACAGCGGACAACGGCTGATTCTCAGAAAGTTTGATGGCGCTGACCACCACATCATGTCCTGCAACCAGCTGTGTCACGCTCGCCGGATTGAGGGCGTTTCCCTCTGTGAGCGTAAACTGCGGATGGCGGAACTGGATGCGAGCTGGATTACGCACGATAGCCGTCACCTCGTGTCCTCTGCTGAGCGCTTCCTGTGCGACACGCTGTCCAATCATACCGCTGCCAAACAATGCAATTTTCATGTCTTTTGTACTCCTTTTCCTTTTTGGGATTCACTTTTCAATGATGGATTCTGCCGGTTGGATGGCGCGTCATGGTGGTAACCACCTGCTCGCGGCACGTGCCGCCAGAACCTTTAGAACTGGCCCATCAACCGCGCCAGGCGCACTTGCTCCTGCACAGGATCTGAGACCCCTATAAGGCTGATTGCCAATTCATCAATCTCTGTCGCGAACAGTTCCTGCAAGTGATCTTTTATCTTGCTCTCGCTGCCAAAGACCATAAGCTTCTCAACAAAGCTATCTGCAACGGTGTCGATCTCCCGCTCCGAAAAACCGGCCCCCAGGAACATATTGCGATAGTCTCTGGCGGCAAAGCTCAGCGTCTGCCGCCCGAGTTCTAAGGCAATCGCGCGATCCTCTGTGAAGGCAACTGACACCTGACCGACGAATGTTGGTCGCGGTCGGCTGACTGCGGCTGCTCCCGCGTTCATCGCGGGCAGAGCCGTATTGAGGAGATAGGGGATTGGACAGGCATAAGGGAGGGCACCGTCGGCTACCTCACCGGCAACCCGAAAAGCCGCTGGTCCCAACGCAGAGATAAACACAGGAATTTGTGCGGAAGCGTGCAAGCGCGCATCGGCCGTAAAAAAGCGCCCCTGGTGATGCACTTCTCCCTGGTGCAAGACCTGACGCAACACCTGCACATACTCACGTAAATAGGCGAGTTGAGGCGTTACTTCTCTCCCGTAAAGCTGCTTTGCCAGCGCTGGCGAGCCGGTCCCGACTCCTAGCAGCAGTCTATCGGGAGCAACGGCCTGAAAGCTCAGGGCTTGCTGAGCCAGGAAGACGGGATGACGCGCTGGGGCTGGGAGAATATACGTTCCAAACTTCAAGCGCGTAGTGCGACCAGCCGCAGCGGCCAGCGTAGTGAGGAGGTCAGGATTGAATGATGGGCCAGAGGATATCCAGACGTGATCGACGCCTGCATCCTCGACCTGGACCAGCGTCTCAATCATCTGCGGATGAGGATAAAGATGCAGTCCAACGCGTTCGCGCGGGGAGTGTTTCTCTTGTTTCTGTGTCAATGTTGGTCACCTTTCTCTACAGGAATAATCTGCAATCTAGATAGTCCTGGTGTCCATTTGCGAATGAAGTGGACGAATTGTTAAGAATCGTGAGAATGAAATGGGAGAGCAAACAATCAACAGGAAGCGGCGCAACACGCTTTCCATGGTCATGCAGCCGACTCATTCAAATGCCTCCCGATGTGTTCTGATATAGGTCTCAAGGTCCATCGGCGGCTGACCCGTAATCTGCTCGATCACTTCATCTGTGCCAGAGAAAATGTTTGCTGCATGGTCTTTGGCAACTTCTACGAGATGCTGCCCAACGAAGGGCTGGCCGGCCATCACCCATTGCTCGTGGAACGCTTCAAGCGATATTCTTTCATATGTGATCTTATGTCCCAAGATCTGCGAGATCTTCTCGAATGCCTCAGCGTAGGTGTACTCTTTGAGACCAAACACTCGATAGATTTTCCCAGTATGCGCTGATGGATTTTCTAAAATGTTTGCGATGAGACGTGCTTGATCCTCCGCCACGATGGGGGCATGCTTGCTTTCGCCAAACGGCAATTGCACCAAACCGTTTTTGACATTTTGCGCTTGGTAGAGAGCCACTAAACTTTCGGCAAAAAACGTCGGGTGCAGATGGGTAACAGCGAGACCAGACCAATCAAACACGCGTTCTGCCATCCAGTGATTGAACGCCGCGTGACTCTTCGCTTCGCGTCTTGCTGAGATTTGCGACATATTCACGATGGCTGGCACATTGGCCTCTTTGGCGGCTTGAGCAAAGGAAGCGGTTGCCTCGATGAGGCCGGGAGCAATGGGATACACGAAGTAGGCTCCCCCAACACCTTCAAGGGCAGGCCGAATCGTGGTGAAATCGAGCAATTCTCCCACGGCGATCTCGACGCCTTGTTTTTCTAAGAGGGCGCTACGTTCGTCATACTGATGAACGAATGCCCTCACATGATGGCCTCGCTCAAGAAGCAATTCGGCGGTTTTTCTGCCGGTTGCTCCTACTGTTCCCGTTGCTCCTGTAATCAAAAACCGTTTTGAACTCATCATGTTCCTCCATTATGAACCCGACTCTACAGGCCATGGCCCGCAGAGAGGCATACAAAACAGAACGAAGATGGAAAAGGCCACGCAACCAGGCTCCAATCCATCGGCACACGAGAACTCGCCAGACTTCATAGCTGAACTCCTTCTTGCCAGATGCGGGTATATACGCACATCACGTCAAAAAAGTTAGATGCTCATCTCTTCCAATTGAGAAAGCAGCGTCTTCAGCATGTTCAGCTGATCCGATCCGAGTGTATCTGCAACTGCGGTCTGTGCCTTTTGCCACAAGGGATTGGCGAGAGAAACAGTTTCACGTCCCTTCTTGGTGACGTGTACAGTATGCTCTCGTCGGTCGCTTCCTCTGCTCATAGAGACCAACCCGTCGCGCACAAGAATATGCACATTCCTTCCAATGGTCGAACGATCACTTCCCAGCTTTTGGGCCAGGTCGGTAATGCTTTGCTCGGCTTCATCCTCAAGAATGCTTTCCAGAAGCACATATTGCGTCACCTTGAGACCACTGGGCGCAAGGACTCGATCATAGACCTCGGTGAGCGTTTGCGCTGCGTAGCGCAGAGTTGTGCAGTGACAGGGAAACGTCCTTTTCATAATGTAAGTATATACCCGCATTTGACAGATGTCAATAGAGAAAATGAGAAGAGTCCTCGCGTGTCGAGAACGCATGGCGTTTATCTCAAGACCTTGTCTGGGCACTCTCAAGTTGTAGGTCAATCAGATGAGCAGCGATCGTTTTGAGTTGATGCGCTGGGGAAGCTTCGCCGAAGAGTGAGGCGGAAGCAAGCGCTCCGTTGACAACCAGCAGGAGTTGATCAGCCAGCTGTTCGGGATCGCGCGCACCAGCCTGTCGGCTGATCTGAGCCAGGCGACCTCGTAAGGCTCGTTCGTGCTGGACTGCATGTTGATATGCCGGGTGCTCCGTCTCGGCAATTTCCGCCATGGCATTCAAAAAAGGGCACCCACGAAATCCTGGTTCCTTGATGCGCTCATCGCAAGCCGCGAACCATGCCAACAGCTGTTCCTTTGGCGAGCGTTCAGATGCGATGATTTCTTCAAACCACAGCTGATGAGCGCGGTCCTCTTTTGCAACATAGGCAGCAATCAAATCGTCTTTGGTGGGGAAATGCCGGTAGAGGGTGGCCTTTCCCACACCAGATCGCTCGACGATGGTATCGACTCCAATGGCACGAATCCCTTCTCGATAAAACAACTCGCTTGCCGTCTCCAGGAGACGTTGGCGAGCCAATGAGTGTCCTGTTGTCATTTCTTCCCACCTTTCGTTCTCGAACAGAACTGTTCTGTGTCTCAGTATAGCACGAAGATCTGTCCTCTGCAAGAGAGGGAAATTGCCAGGCGTAAGGTTCAACGTAAGCGCATTTATTTCGAGCTTCCGTAGCGATCGGCAGAGGCAATGCAAGCTCAGTTTGCTGTCCCGCTAATAGTGAAACCTACCCCAGGCAGAACGCATCGAAGTCGTGCCGATTCACTGCGATGTTCCATTCCCCCTTGACACGATACAGAACTGTATTGTATTCTTGGCGAAGAGACACAGAACAGTTCTGTGCCAAACAAAAAGGACAGGAGAATCGATATGCTACTGACCAACAAGAACGCCGTCATCTACGGAGCAGGAGGAGCCATCGGCGGTGCGATTGCTCGTGCCTTCGCCCGCGAGGGGGCAAAAGTTTTCCTGACTGGTCGTTCGCTTCTTTCAGTCGAAGCCGTGGCCAGCGACATTCTTGCCGCAGGAGGAGTCGCCGAAACAGCCCAGGTCGATGCGCTCGATGAACTGGCCGTCGAGAAGCACCTGAGCGCTGTCGTCGAGAAGGCCGGAGGGATTGACATCTCTCTCAATACCATCTCGCTTCCTCAGCGAGGAGTTCAGGGAATACCGCTCGTCGAGCTCTCGCCTGAGGGCTTCACCCTTCCAATCATGACCTACATGAAGTCCCACTTCTTGACGACCAGGGCTGCGGCCCGGCATATGGTCGAGAAGAAATCCGGCGTGATCTTGACACTCACTGCTACCCCCGCTCGCATAGCGGCCCCGCTCGTGGGAGGCATGGCACCGTCGTGGGCGGCGATCGAAGCGCTCACCCGAAGCCTGGCGGCGGAATACGGACGGCAGGGGGTCCGCGCCATCTGTCTGCGCTCGGATGCCATTCCAGAGACGGCAACGATTGCAGAGGTCTATAGTCTTCATGCCGACGCCCTGGGCATAACGAGCGAGCAGTTTCAGGCTTTCAGCTCAGATATGAACCAACTGAAGCGGCTGCCCACCCTTGCGGAGGTTGCGAATGTGGCGGCCTTTATGGCTTCTGATCAATCCAGTGCCATGACAGCGGCTGTTGTTAACCTGAGTTGTGGCTTAATCGCCGATTAGTGTCTGTTGCTTCGAGATCTTGCGCTCGCGCCAATCCAGATGCAGTTTTACACCTGATACTACTCTTTTCAGGGCAGATCATTTCCTAAGAAGGGTGTCTCTTTTGTTTCTCGGTAAGAGACACCCTTCTCAGGAAAACAGGCGGAACGTATTGAGGTCATACGCTGTTACAGCGATGTTCCAGCTCCCTTTGACAAGGGACAGAACTGTTCTGTATACTTATCAAAGAGGACAGAACTGTTCTGTATAATATAGAGAAGAAAGAAGAGTGTATGGACGAAACGATCAACACACAGCACTTACATGGCAAGAACGTGGTCGTCATCGGAGGCAGTAAAGGTGTGGGACGTGCCATTGTTGGCGCGACCCACGCACAAGGCGCCCAGGTGCTGGCCGTCGCGCGAAAGGCGGAGCCGCTCAACAAGCTCGCCGCTGCCTTCCCAGGTGTTCGCATACTCGCGCTTGACGCCAGTGATGAACGCGCTCCTGCGACGGTGTTTGCCACACTGTCGCCTGATATCCTGATTGTCTGCGCGGGCGCAATCCCGCATGCTGCACCGCTTGTGGAGCAAACCTTCGAGCAGTTCTCGCGCAACTGGAATAGCGAGGTCAAGATGTCGTTGCTCTTCTCTCAGGCCGCGCTGACCACTCCGCTTCCCTCTGGGGCGACCATTATCCTGATTTCCAGTGGTGCAGCCATTGGTGGTTCGCCGCTTTCCGGTGGCTACGCTGGCTCAAAGCGAACACAGATGTTTATCGCCCATTACGCCCAGCAAGAAGCTGAGCGCTTGCATCTCGATGTGCGCTTCCTCGCGCTTGCACCGGGGGGCATGATGCCAGAAACAGAGCTGGGAAAAGCTGCGGTCGAGGCGTACGCTTCCTCTGTTGGTCTTTCAGCCACTGATTTCATCAAAAGGAGGGGATCGTCGCAAACACCGGAAGATGTTGCAAACGCGGTCGTCGAGTTTGCAAGTCATCCCAGGAGTCGAGAGGGAAACGTCTTCTTGATTTCTAGGAAAGGCATTGAAGCGTTGCCGTAGGTCTGCTGATAGAAGAGAAGCGAAGAACCTGATCTGGGAAAAGCTAAAGCCTTCTCTGATGACCTTTGAGAAAAGTGCTCACTTGTTTACACAACTAATTATGACTAGTTTTAAGGAGAACATCATGACAACTACTTCCATTCCTACCCGAACCGAACTGGTGCGCCGTGCATCAGAAATTATCCCCATCCTTCAGGAGCACGCGTCCTGGAACGAACAGCATCGACGTCTTCATGACGAATCTCTCCAGGCGCTGGAGCGGGCTGGAGTCTTCAAGTTGCGCCTGCCCAAACGCTATGGAGGCTACGAGGCTGACGTCCGTACCCTGGTCGAGGTACTGGCCGAACTTGGGCAGGGGGACGGCTCAACCGCCTGGGTAGCCTGGGTCCTGGTGTCCAACACCTGGCTGATTGGGTTATTTCCCGATGCGGTTCAGGATGAGGTCTTTGCGACGCCCGATGTCCAGGTGAGCGGAACGCTGGCTCCCACTGGCCAGCTCGAGAGCCGAGACGGAGGCTTCGTCTTGAACGGCCAGTGGCACTTCCACTCCGGTTCGTTGCACAGCCAGTGGAGCGTGATGGCGGCGATGTCCATCACACCAGAAGGGGGACCAGCCCCGGTCGCCGCCCTTGTTCCAACGAAGGAGCTTGAGGTGATTGATGACTGGGACACCGCAGGTCTGAGTGGGACGGGCAGCATCAGCAGCAGAGCGAAGGAGATTTTCGTTCCGGCAGAACACGTCGTTTCGGTGATTTCCTTGCTCCAGGGGCAGTCCGCCTCCAAACAGAATACTGACGTGCCGATCTACCGGACGCCCATGGTTCCGACCATTGCTGCGGCGGCTAGCGGCCCCCTGCTGGGCCTGGCTAAGGCAGCCCTGACGAACTTTTTCCAGCGGCTTCCGGGGCGGGGTATCGCCTACACGACGTATCCCAAACAGGCCGAGGCACCAATCACGCACCTGCAGGTGGCTGAGGCGACCATGAAGATCGACGAGGCCGAGTTTCATGCCTCCCGCGCGGCGAGCCTGGTGGACACCAAAGCGGTGAACGGCGAGGCGTGGACGCTCGAAGAGCGCGCCCGTGTGCGAATGGATACCGCGATGGTGGCTCAGCTAGCCAAGGAGGCCATTGACATCCTCAATACGGCGAGTGGGGGATCGTCGATCTACAGCACTGTGCCTATGCAACGGATTGAACGGGATATTCAGGCCGCGAACTTGCAAGGGATGATCCATCCAAACACCAATCTCGAACTTTATGGGCGCATTCGCTGCGGCCTCGAACCCAATACGGTAAACATCTAAGTCCGTTCACATGGGTCGCGAGCCAGTAGGTCTTTCGTACCCTGGAACAGAAGCATGGCCGAGGAAGCTCACCCACAGTCGATACGGATATCCTGTGCCGACCATGGGTGAGCTGACGGAAGGTGTGGATGCCTGCTTCAATCTTTGTCCCACTCATTCAGGAGGAAACATGGAACCCATAACTTCCAAAACCGATCAGCACCATCGTCGTCTGGTGGACCGAGAACGCTTTCGGAGCGTGATGGGTCACTTCGCCAGCGGCGTCACTATCATTAGCACGCGACACGAGGGAATTGACTACGGCCTGACAGCCAGTGCCGTCAGTTCGCTGTCACTCAACCCGCCGATGCTGCTCATTTGTGTTAATAAGACCTCGAACACGCGAGATGCCATCGAAGCGTCTCGCGTGTTCGCCGTGAACATCTTACAGGAGAATCAAAGCGAGGTGGCCCGGCAGTTCGCCACGTTTCGCCCCGACAAGTTCGCTGGCCTGAGCGTCTCGTATGGAGAACTGGGCGTACCCCTGCTGGACGACATGTTGGCCACCATCGAGTGTCGCGTTGTCGA
>WNFI01416996.1_pt1 | contig 12945 bp, 14 predicted proteins | sample 5400471 | NCBI WGS metagenome assembly WNFI01 (sample SAMN13153348, study PRJNA577476) | soil metagenome | isolation source: 100 cm saprolite on Douglas fir-dominated hillslope | place: USA:California | collected 2013-09-17
GCGAGCAGATTCGAAGCGGGCAGTACCAGAGACGTCGCCGGTCCCGAGGATTGCTCGAGCGCCCGCAGGCAGGCATGCAGCCAGATCCCGAGCACCAGCAATCCAGCGACGAAGGCAAGGGCGCTGTGCGGCTCGATGAGATAGAGCAGGGCGCCCGACAGCGCCAACAGCGGAAAGGTCCTGACCCCACCCGGTACGGCTCTATCCTCGCGCTTGTAGATCTCTTCGAAGGCAAGGCCGAGAAAGAAGGCGAGCGCCAGGAGCAGGGCCAGCTTTTCCGCCAACTGGACCGGCGAAAGGGACACCTACCCCGCCTCCCCAACCATCACGCGCGACAACTCAAGGCCCGGCGGCTAGCGCCGATAGCGGCGTTGCATCACTGCATTCGCCGCCACCGTCAGCACGATCGTCGCCGTCATGAGGATGAACGCGATCGCGCCGCCAAAGGGCCAGTTGTTCTGGCCCGCGAACTGATTGTAGACCAGCGGCCCCATCATGACGAATTTCGGCCCCCCCAGCAGCACGGGCGTGGCATAGGCGTTCATCGCCAGGATGAAGGTCAGAATCGTTCCGGCAAGGGTTCCAGGCAGCGCCAGCGGCCAGACCACCCGGCGGAAGGTCGCAACCGGGCCGGCACCCAGGCTTTGCGCCGCCTCCTCGACGGCACGATCGATCCCCTCGATGACGCTCTGGAGCGTGAGGACCATGAAGGGGAGGTTGATGGTGATGATGCCGGCAATCACCGCGCTTTCCGTATACATGAGCTCGAGCGGTTCATCGGTGATCCCGAGCCACATCAGCACCGTATTGATGAACCCCTTGCGGCTGAGCAGTGTCATCCAACCGGCGGCACGCACCGCGCTGCCGACGAAGAGCGGCAGCACGACCAGCATGATGAGGAAGTTCTTGCCGGACGAACGCATTCGCGCCAGCACATAGGCCAAGGGAAAGCCGAACAGGAGGCAGATGGCGGTGCAGGTGACGGCGACCCGCACCGTGCGCAAGAGGATGGCGGTGTAGTAGGCGTCGGTGAAGAATTTGAGGTAGTTCTCCACCGTCAGCGCGTCCACCATGAACTGACCCGGGACGAACCGGTTGAGGCTGTAGCGGAACAGGATGGCGATCGGAACCAGCAGGCCGATTGCGACCCAGAGCGTCGCCGGACCGATCAGCGCAGCCGCGATCGGTCGGGGGGCCTCGCGAAGCGCCACCCGCCGCAGCGTCACGACGTCATCTGCCATATCGTCCCCGATGTGGCTGGCGAACCGAGGTCCTCGGCGGCGCGACAAACCGCGCCGCCCATCCAATTCCGACCCTCAGGCCTTGAACGACTTATCCCACCACTCCTTGAGATCGGCTTCATTCTTGGCGATGAAGGCATCAGGGTGGCGTTGAGGAACGCATAGGCGCCGTCCTTGTTGGGCGCGTTCTTCGGAATGAGGAATTCAGAAACGAAGGTGAGGACCCCCTCCTTCGGCGTCACCACCTGCACGTTCACGCCTGAGTTTTGCCATTGAACGGCGCGCGCCTTCCACATGATGCAGAGGCCGACCTCCTCGGTCTTGAGTGCCTGCGCCATGGCTTCGTTCGTCGGGTAGATCCTGACCCCGAGCTTCTTCGCCTCCAGGAGGCCGGCCTTGCCGGGTTCGAAATTGGTCAGGGTGCCGCCGCTGGCGAGTGCAGCCGCCATCATCGTGTACTGATATTGAATGTCGATGACGCCGACCTTGCCCTTGTATTTCGGATTCCACAGATCGGCAAAGGAGGTCGGCGCAGGGTCGATCATCTTCGGATTGTAGAGGATCACCTTGCCGGAATAGATGTGCGGCAGCGAATAGTCGGCCTTGAGCGCCGGCAGCAGGTCCTTGGCGAGCGGAATCTTCGAGTAGTCGATCTTCTCGACCACTTCGGCCGCGACCATTTTCGCGACGAAGGCAGTTGAAAACGCCTGCACGTCGCTGGTGCCCCGAGGCAGCCGTTTCTCCAAGAGCAGCTTCGGCGCCCGATCCGTGTCGTTCGCCTCGGAATGATCAAAGGCCTCCTCGTTTGTCGTTCAATCACCCATCCACGGTGCCATTGCCCACAACTCTACCATCGCCATCCGCATAGACCAGGCCCACATGCGGCGGCCATCCGACGTACACGGCGTCGCCCTCGACCGGCGCAAAGCCGCCATCGCGGTTGGGGACCTCGACGCGCAAGGTGTCCAGCGGCGACAGCCGCACCCGCACGTCGAGGACGGCGCCCAGATAAGAGACGAAGTCGACCACCCCGGAGAGGCAATTCTCCATTGCCGGCAACCGCTCGGCAGCGAGGGAAAGGCGTTCCGGGCGAAGCCCCAGCACCGCATCACCGGGCGCACCGCCGGCGCACCGGATGGCCACACCGCCCGTCGTGGTGAAATGGCCGGGCGCGGTAATGGTCCCGGAGAGGAAGGTGCTCCGTCCGACGAAGCCGGCGACGAACCGATCCGCCGGCCGCTCATAGAGATCCCTTTGCGTGCCGATCTGGCGCACGCGGCCGCCCTCCATGACCACCAGCCGGTCGGCGATCGCCAGCGCCTCGTCCTGATCATGGGTCACCATGACTGTCGTCAGTCGAAGGCGCTTCTGCAGCTCGCGGATCTCGATGCGCACGTCCTGTCTCAGCTTGGCATCGAGATTGGACAGGGGTTCGTCGAGCAGCAGCACGTCGGGTTGGATCGCCAAGGCGCGGGCGAGCGCCACCCGCTGCTGTTGGCCGCCCGAGAGCTCGCGCGGCAGCCTCCGCTCGTAGCCCTCGAGGCGTACCAGCTTCAATGCTTCGGCGACGCGCGCCGCGGTCTCGGTACGGGAGAGCTTGCGCATCTCCAGCCCGAAGGCGACGTTCTGCGCGACGTTGAGATGCGGGAAGAGCGCGTAGCTCTGAAAGACCAAACCAGCCCGCGATCATTCTGAGCGTGGTCGTCTTGCCGCAGCCGCTCGGCCCCAAGAGCACCATGAACTCGCCGTCTGCGACCTCGAAATCGAGATCGCGGACCGCCTCGACTTCGCCGTAGCTCTTGCTCAGGGCCTTTAGCTGAAGACGCGCCATCTCAAACGACGCGCGCGAGCCGCACATAGCGGTCGGTGGCGATCATGGCGGCGCCGATGAGCAGTACCTGCACGACCGATACCGCCGCGATCGTCGGATCGATGCGCCATTGCAGGTATTGCAGGATCGCAATCGGCAAGGTGGTGAGGCCCGGCCCGACCAGGAACAAGCTCATCTCCAGATTCCCGAACGAGGCGACGAAGCCGAATAGCGCCGCCGCCACCACGCCCGGGCGGATCGCGGGCAGGGTGACGCGGCGGAACGTCGTCCACGGATCGGCCCCCAGGCTCTGCGCCGCCTCTTCGATGGCGCGGTCGAAGCCGGCGAGGCTCGCGGGCCCCAGGCGCACGCACCCTGGGATGACCAGGAGGACGTGGCCGGCGACGAGCCCGACGAACGAGCCAAGGATTGGCCAGCCGGTGGCGAGCTCGCCCTCGATCTGGGCCACATAGATGGACGTGCCCAGGACCACGCCCGGCACCACGAGAGGCAGCAGCAGCAGCGTGTTGAGGGCCTCCTTGCCGGGAAACTCATGCCGGGCGATGCACAGGCTTGCCGGCGTGCCGAGCGCCAGGCCAACGAGGGTTGCGGCCACGCCGACGCGGAGGCTCAATCCGAATCCGTCGACGAAGCTCTTCTGTTCGAAGATCGCCCAGAACCAGCGCAGCGTATAGCCCTCGGGGGGAAAATACGGGACCTCCTGGCTGAAGAAGGCGAGCCAGGTGACGAAGACGAGCGGTGTCAGGATGATGAGGAGCGAGATCGACGCCGCCCCGTCGAGCGCCAGGCGCCCCAAACGCCTCGGATCTGTCAAGGGATCGACCCAGGTTCGGCGCATCGCTGACCTTGGCTCAAGCGAGCGCGTTCTTGTGGAACTTGCCCGCCTGCATGATCACCGGCAGATGCGCCCCCTGGTCCTGGAACAGCCCGAGATTCTTCAAAGGATTGCCGTCGACGACGATGAGATCCGCCAGGGCGCCGGGCTCGACGATGCCGAGCTTGCCGTCCATGCGCAGGATCTCCGCGGCGATCGTCGTTGCCGAGCCGCCGTCGAGCACCATGTCGTTCTTCTCCAGCATCTCGGGGGTCATGCCGAAATCCTTGGCCCGTTCCTTCATCGCCACATAGGCGACGAGATTGGCGACCATGTAGCCCTTCTTCGAGGCGAGCAGCTTTGCCGTCTTGGCGTCGATGAGATTGCCGTGCTCGATGGTGCGCACGCCGCAGGAGACCGCCCTGGTGATCGCTTCCGGGGAATAGGCATGGGCCAAGACATAGCGGCCGAAGGCGTGCGCCTCCTCGACCGCGGCACGGATTTCGTCCAGCGAGTATTGCAGGCTCATCAAGGGATCGTAGGGTGACGCCACGCCGCCGGAGACCATGATCTTGACCGCGTCGGCGCCCTGGCGCATCTGCTCGCGCACGATCTGGCGAACCGCATCGACGCCGTCGGCGATCGCCATCACGTATTTGACCGCATCGCAGCACGGACAGCCGCCACCCATATCGGTGCGGCGGCGGGCATCGCTGTGGCCGCCGGTGGGACCGATCGCGCGGCCTGAGATGAAGAGCCTGGGCCCCGGCAGCAACCCGGTCTCGACCGCGGTCTTGATGCCCCAATCGGCGCCGCCGGTGTCGCGGACCGTGGTAAAGCCGCGGTCCAGCATGGCGCGCATCAAGGGCGCGGCGCGCGCTGTCATCAATGTCAGCGGGATCGACTCCAAGCTGCGGATAAAGACCTCGCTCAGGAAAATATGGACGTGGCAGTCGATCAGGCCGGGCATCAGGGTCTTCTTGCCGCAATCGACGATGCGGGCGCCCGGCGCCTTGATCGGCCGGGAGGAAACCTCGCGAATGCTGTCGCCGTCGACCAGCACCTCGTAGCCAGCCCGCGGCTCATCCCAACGCGGATCGAGCAGGCTGAGGTTGCGAAACAAAATCCGACCCATCGCGCCTCTCCCCCGAAGCTACACATACCGGCCACGGCCAGGGTATATCAGGCGGGAGGGCCTGTCCGGCCCGGCGCGGCCGCATTGTGTATAGCTGGGAAAGCCGCGAAATTCAGCCCCAGACCTCGCGGGCGACCTCGACCACCAGGCGCAGCTTCGCCATCTCGTCGGCAAGGGTGATCTTGTTGCCCTCGACCGTGCTCGAAAACCCGCATTGCGGGCTGAGCGCGAGCTGCTCCAGGGGCACATAGCGCGAGGCCTCGTCGATGCGCCGCTTCAGCGCATCCTTGCCCTCTAGCACCCCCTTCTTGGTGGTGACCAGGCCAAGCACTGCGGTCTTGCCCTTGGGCAAGAACCGCAGCGGCTGGAAGGTGCCGGAGCGTTCATCATCATATTCAAGGAAATAACCATCGACATTCATCTCGTTGAACAGGATCTCCGCGACCGGGTCATAGCCTCCCTCGGCGACCCAGGCGCTCTGGAAATTGCCGCGGCACAGATGCATGCACACCGTCATGTCGGCGGGACGGCCGGCGATCGCGCCATTGATCAGCTTGGCGTAAGTCCGCGGCAGGGTTTCCGGATCCTCGCCGATATTGCGCACCTTTTCGCGCATCTTCGGATCGCAGAGATAGGCGATGTTCACCTCGTCCAGCTGCAGATAGCGGCAGCCGGCATCGGCCAGCCCCCGAATCTCTTCGCGGTAGACCCGGGCCAGATCGGCGTAGAACCCGTCCATGTCGGGATAGGCCTTCACATCGATGGCGCCGCGGCCGCCCCGGAAATGCATCATGCTGGGCGAGGGGATCGTCTGCTTGGCAGTCGCCCGCGCGGTCGACTTCAGGAATTTGAAGTGGTCGACGAAGATCGGACGCGAGCGCTCCAGCTTGCCGGCCACATGGATCCCGGATGGCATGCGCTCGATATCGCCCTCATGGGTGTGAAACTGCACCTTCACCTTGGAGGGCACCAGCTGCACATTGTCGAACTGCTGCAGAAAGTCGAGATGCCACCAGGTGCGACGGAACTCGCCGTCGGTGACGGATTGCAGGCCTAGATCCTCCTGCATGCGCACCGCCTCGCCGATCGCCTGGTCCTCGACGGCGCGCAGCGCGTCTGCCGTGATCTCCTTGCGCTTGAACTTTTCCCGCGCATCGAGGAGCGCCTGCGGCCTGAGGAGGCTGCCCACGTGGTCGGCGCGGAACGGCGGCTTGCTGCGCTCAGTCATGGACGTTTCCCTTTCCCTGAGAGCCCGATAGCGCGGGAATTGCCGCGCGGAAAATGAGGACGTTGTGCTTGGCCCTGAGCGCGTGCTCGCGCAGCAACGCTTCGACCCGAGCCCCCTCGCCTTGACGCAAGGCCTCGACGATCGAGCGATGCTGAAATTGCGCCTGTGCCAAGATCTCGCGGTGGCGGAGGAGCAGCGTCGGGTCCGCAGTGTCGCCGCCGAGCGAGGCACCGGCCGACGCGAACGGCATCTGATCGTTGAGCGAGAGTGCGTTCGCCAAGGCTTGATTGGCGGCGGCGGCGACGATGAGCCGATGGAAGCGCTCATTCATCTGCGACCACCAAACATCGCCATCGCCGTGCTGCCGCCGCTGGAGGATGCGCTCTCCCTCGGCCAGGCATTGATCCAGCGCGCGCGCGAGGTCCGGGCTGAGGCCGGCCTCCGCAACCAGGCGGGCGGCCATCCCTTCGAGGGTGCCGCGCAGCTCGATGGCATCGGCGATGTCCTTCAGCGTGAAGGCGCGGACGACATAGCCGCGGGCGCCGGCAGCGACCAGCAGCCCCTCCTGCGCCAGAACCGCGAGCGCGTGGCGCACCGGCGTGCGCGACACGCCGAGGCGCTTGGCGATGGGAATCTCGGCGAAGCGCTGGCCCGGCGCCAGCTCGCCGCCGAGGATCAGCTCCCGCATTCTGGGCACGATGCTGCCGCGATGCGAGGGGCGGCCGGCAACCGCAGCCGACTGCGCGCCATCGCTCGATTGCGGCTCCGCGACGGGCGCGCGGCGTTTGGAGGGGGAGGACATAATTGGATCCAATTTGAGCATCAGAACCGAAATCGTCAAGAAACGCCCACCGCGGCCTTCTCACAATTACGAGAATATCCAAGGTGCGCAGCGGTGCCGATCCATTGCGTTGGATCCAAAATTCGGCCTAAGCTGGCGACGCGGGAAAAGCCGGGCAGCCGACAAGCCACAGACCGCAGGAGGAATCTCATGTCCATCGTGCTTCGCAGCTTGCTCTTGGCGCTTGCCGCCCTAGCGCTCGGTTCGGGTGCGGTCCTGGCCCAGCAGCCGCTGAAGATCGGCTTGATCCTGCCGATGACCGGGCCCTTCGCCTCCACCGGCCGGCAGATCGACGCCACGGTGAAGCTCTATATCGAGCAGCACGGCGCCACCGTGGCGGGGCGCAAGATCGAGGTGCTGCTGCGCGACGACACCGGCGTCGCCCCCGATACGACCAAGCGTTTCGCCCAGGAGCTGGTCACCAACGACAAGGTCGAGATCCTCGCGGGCTTCGGCCTCACCCCCTTGGCCTTCGCCGCCGCCCCCATCGCCACCGAAGCGAAGACGCCGATGATCGTCATGGCGGCCGCCACCTCGGCGATCGTCACCAAGTCGCCCTATATCCTGCGCACCTCCTTCACCTTGCCGCAGGCGACCCTGGGCATCGCCCAGTGGAGCGCCAAGAACGGCATCAAGACGGCGTTCACCCTGGTCACCGGCTCTCTTCGTCTTCGTGCCGTCGGGCGAAGGGTCCGCCGTCATGAAGCAGTTCGCCGAGCGCGGCCTGGCGCAGGCCGGCGTGAAGCTCATCGGCACCGGCGACGTCACCGACGACGACATCCTGGACAGCATGGGCCCGCCCGCCCTCGGGACCATCACGTCGTTTCACTACTCGGCCGCGCATCCCTCGCCGGAGAACAAGGCCTTCGTCGCCGCGTTCATGAAGGCCAATAACGGCCAGCGGCCGAACTTCATGGGCATCGGCGGCTATGACGGCATGCATCTCGTCTACGAGACCTTGAAGAAGACCAACGGGGCCACCGACGGCGACAAGTTCCTGGCCGCGGCGAAAGGCATGGAGTGGATGAGCCCGCGCGGCCCGGTCAAGATCGAGCCGGAGACCCGCGACATCACCCAGACCATCTATCTCCGCAAGGTCGAGCAGGTCGACGGCAAGCTCTGGAACGTGGAGTTCGCCGAGATCCCGATGGTCAAGGATCCGTCGCCGTAGCGGCTCTCGCTGTCCCATCCCGGTTGCCCCCGGCCCGGGGACGCTGGGACGGCGCTTCATCGCCTGCCATCGGCCTTCGGGCGGGAAGAGTGTGGCCGATCGCGCCGGCCGACGCAGCCTTCAGGCGTGGCGGAAAATCGCACTATTTTCGATCGGTTTTCCGCCACGCCTCATGCTTGCATTTGAAGAAGAGCCGAGGACGCGCGGCCCCATGCGAGCGGACGCGATAGCGATCCGCCTTACCGTATAGGCCTTTGAAACGGGCTTCGAGCGACCGCAACAGTCAATGGGACAGACGGACACGATTGGTCGTTTCTTTGGATGGAACTGAACGAACATTCGCTACGTGCCGTCAGAGCGTAGGGTGCCGCCTCCCACGCGATAGAAGTTCTTCAGTACATAGGTGTTTCCCCCAATAGCGACTCGCGCCCGAATCGTCGGAGAGAGGGTTGATGGCAAACGGGGAGACAGAAATGCTGACGCATGAGGACGATGCGCATACCTACCGCCGGCGCGCCGAAAAGCTTCGGCATCTCGCTTCGTCCTGTAGCAGCGACCGATCGAGGCGCGATCTCGAGGCGCTCGCGGAGCAGTGGGACCGGCTGGCAGAGACCCCGGATCTACGCTCGGGAGGAGCGCCCCAAAGCTCCATGGGCGTGGTTCTCCCACAAGTGGGCCAACTCATCGAGAACGCTGGGCGCGCAGGCACCGGAACCGACTAACCGCGCTTGTAGATCAGGGCGCTCGCCTTTTCGAGGTAGGCCCAGACGCACGGCGCGCCGTCCCGGTGGGCGAGCTGCAGATCCACCTTGAGCGTCGTCAGCTGCTCGAGCTCAGCCTGCCATCGCTTGTCGTAGCCCAGAACACACCTCGAACTTCGTCTCCGTCCGCGCCGATGACCGCGATCGCGATGTCGAGATCGCTGTCGGCCCTGTGCTCACCCTTGAGCCGACTGCCGAAGAGGTAGACCTTGAGGATTCGCCGCCGGGGCGTCGCGATCGTCGCCCACTGGGCGATCTGCCGGCTCAGTTTTTGAAGCTCGGGAGGAACCGGGTGATCGTTCCGGTATTAGGTAGCAAGCGCACCTAACGGGTTATTTACCGTCCTTGCCGTGCCGTTGGTCGTGCTGGCGTTGAGCCTCTTGGGCGCCGCCCTCTGCCATATTGGCAATGGCATCGCACATGCTCGCAAGCTCTAGCAGCTGCTGACGTGCCCATTCGGAGTGAAGCATGGTTTCGTTGGCGCGCTTCTCGCGCATTTGCTCGGCGAACGTCCGCGCCTTTTCGCCGCGGTCACGCCAATACTCAGCGCCGCGCAGCAGTTCTCGATCGGCCATGAGCCGCACTCCCCACAGAGCGGCCTAGCTGAATGAGTGGGTATGATTGCTGGGGTATAGGTCAATCCCGAGGTGAGGGGCTTGTCGGTTCTTGGATCAGCAGGTCCGGTAGCGGCATCACCCGCTTCTCTACGCGATCAGCCATCGCGTCCCATGCCTCCGCCAGCGCCAAAAACTGGCGTTGCATGGGCTTTGGGGTGACCCCTACCGCAAAGACCCGAAGTGACCGGGCGCGGGTGCGGTAGTACCGGGCCAATGCCTCATTGGTGTCCACACCGGTGGAACGCCGAGGATGCGGCGGCGTTCCGCGACGCGGATGTGTCCTCGACGGATCGTGAGAGGCCGCGCGAGTCAGGGTCGCATTGGCCACCGCGCGAGCCCTCGGAGGTTAGCCCGCCAGCAAGCGAATAGCGCCCGGAGGATGAGCATCAGATTCATGAGCAATGGTGATACGGAGGCGCCGAGGGTCCTGCCATTTGGAGAAACCCTGAGGCGCGGAAACCTTTTAGGGGCTGCGGTCCGACACCGACGTCGTGCGACGCCCTTCGATAGGAATCGGCTCCAGGGCGCCGGTTCTTTCTTCGCATTCCTCGGCCAGCGACAAAAGCCGCTTCCGCGGGCCTGGCTCGTCCATCACGCGGGCCAAGCCTCGCAGGATGGTGGCGTGCTCGCGCCATTCCTCTTGGAGCATCATCGGGTCACCCCGCATCCGTGCTCCTCCGCCGAAAGCAAACGAGCAGGCTGCATTTCTGTTCCGCTGCTAGCCCGCCTTGCGCTTCCCGGCCGATCGGCGCGGGTTCCCGCTCCTCCCGTTTGTTGCCGCCCCGGTCTTTCACGACATGCGACGGCCGGAAAGCCTGATGAGACGGCCCTCGCCATCGGGCGCATTCAAATGGCAAGCAATGCCGCCGACGGGATACAAGCTTAAGAAATCAGCAACCCGACGGCACCACCTTGACATCGAGGGCAGCGCCGATCTGCGAAGTCGGTGCCCTCTGTTCCATACTTATGCTCGCATCGATCGCAGGATAGGACCCATACGTAGGGATTGCGCGCACCGGGCTGCGCAGCAAGCCGCACTAGCCTCTGATTGTTGGAATTGCGCTCTCCGACACTGGCGACACGCATGATTCGCCTCCGCTGGCTGGCCATCGAAGCCATCGCTGACTATCGACACGACAGCATCTATAGCGCCCGGCGCGAATGCCTAGTGTGTCCATATTGGGGTTACGAAAAAAGTACATGTCTTGAGAGAAAGTACATGTCTTGAGAGACAGGGGCGAACCAACCGATCGGGCTTATGCCTCGCCATAGGCTTATTCGCCGTCGGCAGCATCCCTACCCGCTTCGCCTGCTGTAGGTAACTTCCCGCGGCGCTCTGGGGAATTGACCCGATTTTTTGATCTCACGTGAATCTGGAGATTGCAAGATCTTGGCTTCGAAGCGGTTCCCATCGGGCATCGAAATGACCGCCGCACCCTCCTTGCACGCAGATCGGGCCACGTGGGACGCGGCCGTGAGCATGATCAAATGCTACGACACCCATGCGATCGAACAAGTTGCGATTCGCATGGAGGCGCTGACGTCTCAGGGCGACATAGAGATGGTCGCCGCTTGGTCGCAGGTCATCGACGCGATCAGGTGGCTACAGGACCACGCGCCGCGGGCGCACGCGCCTCAATGAACCCGCTACATCAAATAGCATCTGGCTTCGGAAACCGTCGTCTTCGAAGATCCCAAGGACGAGTGTCGTCGACGTGCCGCGGAGCTTCAAAGCATCGCGGAACGTCGTCCGGATCTCAGCTCCCGCTGGGCCCTTCTGGCATTGGCTGAAGAATGGAACGCCAGAGACGACAGCGTTTCGCGAAGCGGTGCCAAACCGCCACTCGGCAAGCCTAGCGCTACCGGGATCTCTCTAAGTTCACGGGAAACGGACGTCCAAGTATCCGCTCACCGGCGCTGAGGGCCGTTTGAGGCCGCGCGCGCTTCGCCGGGTCAGGTGCTACTCCTCCGCCGAGACGAGTCGGTGGTGGACCGCATACCGAACGAGACCCGCAACATCCTTGATCTCCAGACGCTTCATAACGGTCGCTCGATGCGTCTCGATGGTCTTCACGCTGGCGCCAAGGAGGTGGGCGATCTCCTTGCTCGATTTACCCTCGGCGACGAGCTGAAGAACCTCGCGCTGCCGCGAAGTCAGCTGCTCGAGCGAGCGTGGCCGCTTAGCGGTGCGCCCAAGATAGGCGTCGATCACCTGCTTCGATATTCCCGGGCTGAGGAACCGCTCGCCCCTGGCGACGGAAGTGATCGCCAGCTCGAGCTCAAGGGGCGCCGCGCCCTTGAGGACGTAGCCGGACGCCCCGGCTTCGAGCGCCTGCATCACGTATTCTTCGCCGGAATGCATCGAGAGAATGATCACGCGCGTGTCCGGATGCTCCTTGGAGATGCGCCGGGTGGCCTCGATGCCGTTGAGGCTTGGCATCGCTATGTCCATGAGGGCTACGTCCGGCTTGTGCTCGGCGACGAGCTTCAGCGCTTGCCGCCCGTCGCCTGCTTCGGCCACGACCTCGAAGTCGGGAAAATCATTGAGGAACGACTTGAAGCTCGCCCGCACGAGCGCGTGATCGTCGGCGAGAAGGAGCCGAATCTTAGCCATCTAGGCAGGAGGGCCGCTGGTTTGGACCGGTCGGAGGGGGCCGCAATCCGCCACGACGCTCGTCGCCGAGCTGCATTGTTATCGCCCCCCGCTACGACCGACCTCGTCGCTTGGATTAGTCGACGATCCAATCGCAGGGTCAAGGCCATGCGCGGTCCGCGTGCACCGGACGCAAGGTCCACGTCGCCTTCCCGGAGGCGCAGCGGATGGCCCAATACCGGAACGAACAAGGAACTTTGTCCTTCGGCCCGGCTTCAAGCCCGACCTACGACGGCCAATGTCGTCATGCGCCGGCTTGACCTGCGCATCGAGGTCGTGGTTCTGGCCGAAGGCGACGCGGCTGGCCGGGACAAGCCCCGCCATGACGATTTGAGAAGGCTGAGCGCACCTCAGCCGCCGGCGATCTTCGGGATGAGATAGATCTCGCTGTCGGGGCCAAGCGGTGCTGCATAGGCGTCCTGGTAGATCTCGCCGTCGATGGCGATCGCCATGCCCTCCTCCACCTGGCGCCCGAGCCCGGGAAAGCGCCGGTCGAGCTCGAGCACGAGGCGGCGGAAGGTGGTCGCGTCCACCTCGAGCTCGGTCTGGCCGCCGATATACTGGCGGCACGCCGCGCCCGAGATGTGGACCCGCGGCATGGCGCGCTAGGCGCCGTTCTTGTCGATGGCCGCCCTCAGCTTCGGTGGCGAGAT
>WNFI01173706.1_pt1 | contig 12943 bp, 10 predicted proteins | sample 5400471 | NCBI WGS metagenome assembly WNFI01 (sample SAMN13153348, study PRJNA577476) | soil metagenome | isolation source: 100 cm saprolite on Douglas fir-dominated hillslope | place: USA:California | collected 2013-09-17
TGAAAACTCGACGGTGTTTGCGAAAATGCGGGTCTATGACGGGGAAAGCCTGAAGGAATCCGATCCCAAGGCTCGCAGCGTTCTTGAATACAAGGATGCCGCTGGCGTCGACGAAGGCATGGACGGCGTCTCGACGCGCTTCGCGTTCAAGGTTCTCGCCGCAACCTACAATCACGACACCTCCGAGCTCGGCGCAGACCCCGTCCATCTGATGTATTCGCTTGAGCAATCGATCCGCCGTGAGCAGCTTGCGGACGAAGTTGAAAAACGTTACCTGGAGTTCATCAAGGCCGAGCTTGTGCCGCGCTATGCGGAATTCATCGGCCACGAAATCCAGAAAGCCTATCTGGAATCCTATTCGGACTATGGCCAGAATCTGTTCGATCGCTACGTCGACTATGCCGATGCCTGGATCGAGGATCAGGACTTCAAGGATCCCGACACCGGCCAGCTGCTCAATCGCGAGCTTCTGAACCAGGAACTAACCAAGATCGAGAAGCCCGCGGGCATCGCCAATCCAAAGGACTTCCGCAACGAGGTGGTCAAGTTCTCGCTGCGGTCGCGGGCCCAGAACGGTGGCAAGAACCCGTCCTGGACCAGCTATGAAAAGATCCGCGAGGTCATCGAGAAGCGCATCTTTTCGCAGGTGGAAGACCTTCTGCCGGTTATCTCGTTTGGTTCGAAAAAGGACGGCGATACCGAAAAGAAGCACGGCGAGTTCGTCCAGCGGATGGTGGGGCGCGGTTATACCGAGCGTCAGGTGCGGCGGCTCGTCGAGTGGTACATGCGCGTGAAGCAGGCTGGCTGAGGCGGACGCAACAGTGGCAATGTACATCGTCGATAGGCGCCTGAATCCGGGTGGTAAAAGTCTAGAGAACCGCCAACGGTTTTTGCGCCGTGCCAAGGCGCTGGTTCAGGGCGCGGTCAAGAAATCTTCCGAGGACCGCGACATCAGGGATGTCCTGGAAGGCGGCGAGGTCAGCATCCCGCTCGACGGGATGAATGAGCCGCGCTTTCACCGCGAAGGCGGCATACGCGACATGGTGCTTCCCGGAAACAAGAAATTCATCGAAGGCGACATGCTTCCGCGTTCGGGTGAAGGCCGCGGAAGAGCGACCGCCCCGGGGGAAGGCGACAGCGAAGACGCGTTCCGCTTCGTTCTCAGCCGTGATGAATTTGTCGACCTGTTCCTCGACGATCTCGAATTGCCGGACCTGGCCAAACGCAAGCTGGCGGAAGCCAACAGCGAGGGGCTCCAGCGGGCCGGCTACTCGACCTCCGGCTCGCCCGCGAATATCTCGGTAAGGCATTCCGTTCATCGATCCAATCGACATCCGGTTCCGGCGCTTCGAAACCGTACCGAAGCCGGTGGCCCAGGCCGTCATGTTTTGTCTGATGGACGTGTCTGGCTCAATGTCCGAGCATATGAAGGATCTCGCCAAGCGGTTCTATATGCTGCTTTACGTGTTTCTGACGCGACGCTATCGCCACGTCGAGATCGTCTTCATTCGTCATACCGACCGGGCGGAAGAGGTTGATGAAGATACGTTCTTTCACGGGCCGGCGTCGGGCGGCACCCTGGTATCGAGCGCGCTGCAGGCGATGCACGAGATCGTCACGTCGCGGTATCGTCCGGCGGACTGGAACATCTACGCCGCCCAGGCCTCCGACGGCGATAACTCCATTTCGGACAGCGACGCCGTAAGCCGGCTACTTACCGACAAGATACTTCCGGTCAGCCAGTTCTTTGCCTACCTGGAAGTCGGCGAGGCCGGGGGCAGTACGTTCGAGATGCCCGATTCATCGCTTTGGACATTATATCAGCGCTTGCGCGCCGATGGCGCGCCGCTGTCGACGCGCAAGGTCAACGACCGCAGCGAAATCTTCCCGGTATTTCACGATCTCTTTCAGCGTCGCGGAAAACAGGAGAAGGTGGCGCCATGACCGCGACAGCCGCACGCCTGTTTGAGGGAGCGGAATGGGACTTCGCGAAGCTGCAGCGCATCCACGATGCGTGCGAGGAGATTGCACGATCCGAACTGGGTCTCGACGTCTACCCCAACCAGATCGAGGTCATCACCGCGGAGCAGATGCTGGATGCATACTCCTCGGCCGGCATGCCGCTGTTCTACAAGCATTGGTCGTTCGGCAAGCACTTCGCACATCACGAGGCTTTCTACCGCAAAGGGCTTATGGGCCTCGCATATGAGATCGTGATCAACAGCTCACCGTGCATTTCCTACTTGATGGAAGAAAATACCGCGACCATGCAGACGCTGGTGATCGCCCACGCGGCGTTCGGCCACAACCATTTCTTCAAGAACAATTATCTTTTCAAACAATGGACCGATGCCGACGGAATTCTCGATTATCTCGATTTCGCGAAGAGCTACGTGGCGCAATGCGAGGAGCGTCACGGCCGGCAAGCGGTCGAGCAGACGCTCGATGCTGCGCATGCCTTGATGTCGCATGGGATCGATCGCTATCCCGGAAAGAAGAAGCTCGATCTTCGCGCCGAAGAAAAGCGCGCTGGAGAGCGCCGCTTGCACGAGGAGAGTGTATTCAACGACCTGTGGCGAACCGTTCCCACGGGGAAGATCAAGAGCGCAGAAGTGCTGAGCTCGGAACGACGCCGCAAGTTGCTTGGGCTGCCACAGGAAAATCTATTGTACTTTCTTGAGAAGGCAGCGCCGCGCCTGCAGCCCTGGCAGCGCGAGGTGATCCGGATCGTGCGCCACATCGCGCAGTATTTCTATCCGCAAAGCCAGACCAAGGTCATGAACGAGGGAACCGCGACCTACGTGCATTACCGCATCATGAACCGGTTGCATGAACAGGGGCGGATTTCCGACGGCAATTTTCTTGAATTCCTGCAGTCGCACACCAACGTGGTGTTTCAGCCGGATTTCGACAATCCGCGCTTTTCGGGTTTTAATCCCTATGCGCTCGGCTTCGCCATGATGCAGGACATCGAGCGCATCGTCTCCAGTCCTGACGACGAGGATCGCGAGTGGTTTCCGGACATTGCCGGGACCGGTGACGTGATGGCGGTACTGCGCAACACTTGGGCAAACTACCGCGACGAAAGCTTCATCAGTCAGTTCCTCAGCCCTCGGTTGATGCGAAAACTGCGAATGTTCCATCTGCATGATGATCCGGAGGAAAGTGCCGGCATCAAGGTAGATGCTATTCATGATGAACGCGGCTATCGTCGTGTTCGCCGTGAATTGGCGCGGCAGTACGACGTCGGGTACATCGATCCCAACATCGAGGTGGTCGATGTCGATCTGGCAGGGGATCGTCGCTTGATGTTGCGCCATGCCGTGGTGAAAGGAGCCCAGCTCAACGAGGTGGACGCGAAACGAGTGCTTCAGCATCTCGCCGATCTCTGGAGCTATGACGTATCGCTGGTTGAAGTCGACGCCAAGGACAAGGGTGACCTTGCTAAAGCCGGGTATCGCGCATGTTCAATCGTATCAGCAATCGTTGGGTCGGTTTCTTTAAAGGAGCGAAGTTCAGGATTGTCGTTGCGCGAAGCAGGGCGGCGCTTGGACATCGCGGTGACCTGGAATTTCCTTCCCGAAGTAAACGATGCGCAACTCCGCAGCACCTTCGCCGAGATGGCGCCACAGCAAATAGACGCGGCCATCGTGGACGAGGGAGGCAACTTTCTGGCGCAACGTGCCTTGATCGTCGAACTGGCCGGGAAATACCGTCTGCCCGTTATCTATCCATACCGCGACTATGTCGAACTCGGCGGGCTGATGGCCTATGCGCCGGAGCTCGGCGAACTTGCCGAACGCCTTGCCAACGACGTGCACCAGATCCTCAACGGCGCCAAACCGGGCGACATCCCGATCTATCAACCCAATAAATTCCAGCTGATCATCAATCTGAAGACCGCCAAGGCGTTCGGCATCGATCTGCCGCCAACACTGATCGCCCGTGCGGACGAGGTGATCGAATAAGCGCAAGATCGTTAGCTACACAGCGCACGCTCGCCTTTTGAACCAGACTTTTATTGCTTCGTTCTTGAAAAGACCAGCGACTGATCCTCGAACTCCTCGATCGGAAGCTTGTTGACGCCGGGCGCCGTGTGCAGTTCCTGCAACGACATCGCGTCCGCCGATCCGACAGCACGATCGGCCGCGGGTGTGTGCGATCGCAGCATGGTGGTTGCGGCGGCGAACAGGGCAACTGCCGCGAATGCAGAAATCATCAGACGCTTCATGGGAAACCTCGGTGGGTTGTTGCCGCGAAAAGCTCGTGCCATTCGATTAGCTCGAACTGCGACGCAGCAGTGTGAACTGCCTCACATCTCACCCCGATGTGTCTGCCGGATGTGGGCCGTTTCCGGAACGCATGGAAACGTGTAGAGTGGACCTGGTCGAGGCCCGTCAGCCGGTATAAGACAATGGAAGGTGGTGCCGATTTATCGCCGCGCTCGGAGCGACCGCGCTCGCAACGCCGCTTCGCGCGTTCGCACAGCAAACGCCGGGTAAGATTCCTCACATCGGCGCCCTGCTGTTCAACTCACCGCAGATCGACCTCGTCGCACCCTTGATTGAGGGCCTGCAGGCGCTCGGTTACGTCGATGGAAAAACCATCACGATCGAATATCGTTACGCCGACGGCAAAAGCGAGCGTCTTCCGGCGCTCGCCGCGGAGCTGGTGCAGCTCAAACCCGATCTGATCTTCGCCTATGGCGGTGACGTCGCGCCGCACGCCAAGCACGCCACGAATTCTATTCCGATCGTAGCACTGGTCAGCAACGATCCGGTGCAGAGCGGGCTGGTGGCGAGCGTCGGACGACCCGGCGCCAACGTCACGGGGATTACGCCGATCTATGACGAGCTGGCAGGCAAGGTGCTCGAACTGCTGAAGGAGGCGGTGCCGGAGATTTCGCGCGTGGCGGTGCTGTGGAATCCGAATCATGCCGATCCCGAGTTCCGCGAGACCCGGCGGGCAGCGATCGCACAGGGCGTGGGCCTGCAATCGCTCGAGGTGAAGCAGCCTGAGGACTTCGACGGAGCGTTCGATGCCGCAACGCGCGAGCGCGCGGAGGGCCTGATCATTATCTCGACCCGGCTGTTGCTGCAGCAGCGGCAAAAGATCGTTGAGTTTGGCGCGAAGAACCGGATCATCATGGCGGGCAATTGGTCGGATTGGGCGAAGGATGGACTGCTCCTCACCTATGGTCCGAACCCTGCTGACGCGATGCGGCGGATCGCCTACTATGTCGATAAGGTTATCAGGGGCGCTCGGCCGGCGGACTTGCCGATGGAACGGCCTACGCGTTTTGAGCTGACCATCAATCAGAAAACGGCGGCAACGCTCGGCATCAAGTTTCCCAACGCAATTCTGGCGCGGGCCGACGGCGTGGTCGAATGAGACGGCGGGAGTTCATCGCGGCTGCGCGGGAACGTGGAGGGCTCTATAATTTGTTGGCGCAAACAGTCTCACCAGACAGAGGGAGGCAATCATGGCTACGTCAGAACAACCCACGATCGATAAGGAAAAACTCAAAGCTTTTGTCGGCCGCATGTTGGGGGATCTCGGCGCCCTGACCAATGCGGTGCTGGTTCACGTCGGCGATCAGCTCGGCTTCTACAAGGCAATGACGAAATCGGGACCGATGGATTCAACTGCGCTTGCCAAAAAAACCGGCACTTCGGAACGCCTGGTGCGCGAATGGCTGTCGGCGCAGGCAGCCCAAGGCTATGTCTCCTACGACAAGACAGCTCAAAAATTCTCGCTGGCGCCGGAGCAGGCGATGGTTTTTGCAGATGACGATAGTCCATTTTTCATGGCTGGCTTTTTCGATATCGCAAGCGGCCTGTTCCATGATGTGCCGAAGATCGTCAACGCGTTCAAATCCGATGGCGCGCTGGCCTGGCACGAACATAATGGCTGCCTGTTCTGCGGTACCCAGCGCATATTCCGCCCCGCCTATAATCATCGCCTTGTCAATGAATGGTTGCCGGCACTGGAAGGAGTCGTGGCCAAGCTGAAACAAGGATGCAGCGTTGCGGATGTCGGGTGCGGGCATGGCGCGTCCACCATTCTGATGGCGAAGGCCTTCCCCAATTCGAAATTCTTCGGCTACGATTATCATGCGGACTCGATCAAAGCGGCGCGGAAGTCCGCCAGCGAAGCCGGCGTCGGCGAGCGGATCTCGTTCGAGACCGGTGCGGCGAAGAATTTCCCCGCCAAAGGATTTGACCTGATCTGCTTCTTCGATTGCCTTCACGACATGGGTGACCCGGCCGGCGCCGCGCGTCACGTCGGCAAGGCGCTGGCGCCAGACGGCACCTGGATGATCGTCGAGCCGTTCGCCCACGACAAGCTCGAAGACAACCTCAACCCGTTCGGTGCATTGTTTTATGCCGCATCGACGGTGGTTTGCACTCCGGCCTCGCTCGCGCAGGAGGTTGGCCTTGCGCTCGGCGCGCAAGCTGGCGAGGCGCGTCTTACGAAAGTAATCATGGAGGGCGGCTTTAAACGCGTCCGCCGCGCCGCCGAAACGCCCTTCAACATGGTGCTGGAGGCCAGGCTATAAATTCTGGTGGCGATGTCGAAACCTGTCAATTTTCTGGATGTCCGAATCTGGTGGCAAGAGCCACCATTCCTGCGATGGCCTTCCTCGGCTCCAAGCTGCTGAGTAGCATCCGGGGAAGAGGCTCCCTTTGGAGTGTCTTGTTGACGTCCGGCCATAGGAGTAACCTCAGACATCATTGTGTGGAAGTAGGAGGAAGTCATGCACCCCTTGGCCACCGAAACCCTGATTAGCAACATGCGCGGTCCGATCATCAGGCGAATGGACGCCGACTACGACGCAGTGCGAAGTCTCTACAACGGGATGATCGACAAAAGCCCCGCAATAATTGCGCGTTGCGCCGACGTCGCTGACGTTGTCACTGCGGTCAATTTCGCAAGGGAGAGCGATCTCCGGGTTGCCATCCGCGGAGGTGGGCACAACGGGCCCGGCCTTGGTAGCGTCGACGACGGGCTGATGATCGACATGTCGATGATGAAAGGCGTGCACGTCGATCCCGCCGCCTGCACCGTTCGCGTCGGCCCTGGCTGCACACAGGGCGATGTCGACCACGCTACGCATGTTTACGGGCTCGCCGTGCCGGCCGGCATCGTGTCCACGACGGGTATCGCCGGCCTCACGCTTGGCGGCGGCACCGGATATCTGACCCGCAAGCATGGCCTTACCGTCGACAATCTGCTCGCGGCGGAGGTCGTGCTCGCCGACGGCCGCATTCTCATCGCCAACAAGTCAGAGAACGCTGACCTCTACTGGGGCCTGCGCGGTGGCGGCGGCAATTTCGGCATCGTGACAAGCTTCCTGTTCCAGGCTCATGCGGTCAATATGGTCTATGCCGGTCCAGTCTTCTGGGATCTCGAAAATGCCCGGACCGTCATGCGGAAATACAGGGATTTCCTGCCGGGCGCTCCGGAGGAACTCGGCGCTTTTGTCGGCTTGAAGACCGTTCCACCGGTGGACCCGTTCCCGGCGGAGCATCAGGGCAAACGCGCCTGCGCCATCATCGCCTGCTACAACGGCCCGGCCGAAAACGGCCAGGCGATCATGGCCAAGTTGCTCGAAAAACTGCCCGCGCCGCTCTTCAACTGGATGAGCGAAATGCCCTATCCAGCCCTTCAATCCATGTTCGATCCGTTCTTCCCGAAGGGCTTGCAATGGTACTGGCGCGGCGATTTCGTGAAAGAACTGAGCGACGAAGCGATTGACGCTCATATCGCGCAGGCTCGGAATGCACCGAGCCCACTTTCGCTCATGCATCTTTATCCTATCGATGGAGCCGTCCATCGCGTCGGCAGGAGCGACACCGCCTGGAACACACGCGACGCGACCTGGTCGATGGTCATCGCCGGCATCGACCCCAATCCGCAAAAGGCGGGCGAGATCACTCGCTGGACCAAGGGATACTGGGAGGCCGTCCATCCTTACTCGGCTGACGGCGGCTATGTGAACTTCATGATGGACGATGGAGACGACAGCAGGCTCAAGGCCACCTATGGCGACAACTATGATCGCCTTGTCGCCTTGAAGGGCAAATACGACCCGACGAACTTCTTCCGCGTCAACCAGTGGAATCGAAAGAACGCTCGAGCGTGTCGTCACATGGTTTTGTCACCAGCTCATTTTTGAGTCTTTCAACAATATCGGCGTTTCTCGAACATGGCGCGATGTCCGCCTTGGGTTCGCAGTGCGATTCAAAGCAAAGCGGAGATCGGCCAAGCGCTGCTCTTGGATTTGGATTCATGAGTAGATGGGCTGGCAAAGCGGGCGTGCCGGCCGTTCGGGTGTCGCAATCCCGGGCGATAGTTTTACACGAGAGGCGGCTGGCAGTGTTGTTAGTCATGCCTATCTTTCGTTAACGCGATCATACGATTTCCGGAAGCCTCCTGCCTGTCGACCATCAATTGATCTCTGCATGGGACGATACATTGAGTGAAAATCCGATACCTGACGCTGGGGACGTCGTGCGACAGGCTCCGCAGGGCAAACTGCCCATTCTTGCCCTGTCGGCGCTTGGCGTCGTGTTCGGGGATATCGGGACCAGTCCGCTTTATACCTTCAAGACCATTCTTGGCAGCGCCGAAAAATCTCCCGACGCCGGCGTTGTCCTCGGCACGCTGTCGCTCGTGCTGTGGACGCTCTTCATCATCACCACAGTGAAATATGTCTCATTCGCCATGCGCGTGGACAATGACGGCGAGGGTGGCATCCTCGCCTTGATGGCCTTGCTGGGCGTGAAGAAGCGGCAGCGGCCGACCATCGTGGCTGTCGGTCTGTTCGGAGCGGCGTTGATCTACGGTGACGGAGCGATTACGCCGGCGATTTCGGTGCTGTCGGCGCTGGAGGGCCTCAACATGGCGACACCGGCTCTGCAGCCCTATGTTGTGCCTGCCGCTGTCGCTATCCTGGTCGCGCTGTTTGCAATCCAGTCACAGGGAACGGCAACGATCGGTCACTTGTTTGGTCCGGTGATGCTTATCTGGTTCGCCACGATCGCGCTGATGGGGATTTCGGGCGTCGTGCAACATCCTTCCGCGTTCGCCGCGCTCAATCCGGTCTACGGTCTGTCCTACCTGTTCTCCCATGGCGCGACAGGCTTTCTGGTGCTGGGCGCGGTGTTTCTCTGTGTCACCGGCGCCGAGGCGCTCTACGCCGATATGGGTCATTTCGGCAGGGGACCCATCAAACTCGCGTGGTTTGCGATCGTCTTTCCAAGCTTGATCCTGAACTATGCCGGACAGGCGGCGCTCGTGCTGGAAGATGCCCCCACCGACGGCAATATTTTCTTTCGACTCTGCCCCGGGGTTCTGCTGCTGCCGATGATCGTCCTGGCAACGGTGGCGACGATCATTGCCAGCCAATCGATCATTACCGGGGCGTTCTCGATGACACGGCAGGGGATCCAGCTTGGCTGGCTGCCAAGACTGCGGATCAAGCAGACCTCGTCGGAGGGCTACGGGCAGATCTATGTTGGCGTCGTCAACTGGTTGCTGATGATCGTCACCGTCGGGCTGACCATCGGGTTCGGCAAATCCGACAATCTGGCGTCCGCCTACGGCATCGCCGTTTCATTGACGATGTTGATGACGTCGGCGCTGCTGTTTATTGCGATGCGCGAGATCTGGGGCTGGAGCCTGTTGGCTGCCGGCACAGTCGCGGCCTTCTTTCTTGTCATCGATAGCGCCTTCTTCCTTGCCAATCTCACCAAGATCGCTGAGGGCGGATATGTCCCGCTGATCCTGGCTATCGCCGTCTACGGCTTGATGTGGACATGGCATCGCGGCGCCATCGCCGTCGCTATGCGCCTGAACGCAGCCCTGATCCCGGTCCCCGAGTTCATGGCTGGAATTGCCGCAAGGAAGGTGCCGCGAGTTCCCGGCACCGCTGTGTTCCTGACCCGGACCGAGCGGGATACGCCGCCGGTGATGGTCTGGCATGTCAAGCATAACCGCGCACTACACGAAGATCTGTTCGTGCTGCGCGTGGAAATCCAGTCGGTGCCCTGGGTTGCGCCTCGCAACCGCCTCGCCATCGTCAAAGTCGCGGAGAATTTCTGGCGTGCCGAAGCGCATTACGGCTTCATGGAACGTCCGCATATTCCCGAACTGCTGACGACCAGCAAATCGCTGGGATGCACGGTCGACCTCGACGATGTCACCTATTATGTCGGCCGCGAGACGGTGGTCCGCCGCGAGGACGGCATGGGCCTGCCAGCCTGGCAGGAGGAGTTGTTCGCTCTGATGGAGCGCAACGCGGTGCATGTCAGCGACTTCTTCAGCCTCCCCAGCGATCAGGTCGTCGAGATTGGGCGGCTGGTTGCGATCTAGATCTCACCATCGACTGGCTGAGATACTGGCGACGGTAGGCACCGCCGAGTCTAACCGGCGAAGAAGGACCAGAACAACGCGATCACAGCAAGAGCCATCAGCCCGGTGCCGATCCAGCCCAGAGCGATCAGCCTGGAAGTGGCTTTGAACCGGCCCATCAATTTGGAATTGGCGACGATCACCATCATCATCGCCATGATCGGAACCGCGACAATACCGTTGAGCACGGCACTCCACACCAGCATGTGAATGGCGTCTATCCCGGTAAAGCCAAGCCCGAAACCGATGACGGTGGCCGCCGCGATGATCGTATAGAATCCGACGGCTTCCGGCGCCTGTGCTTCAAGGGTCGCGTGCCATCCGAATGCTTCGGACACCCCATAGGCAGCCGAGCCGGCCAGCACCGGGATCGCCAGCAGACCTGTGCCGATAATACCCAGGGCGAAGAGCAAGAACGTAAAATCGCCTGCCAGCGGTCGTAACGCCTCGGCCGCCTGCGCTGCTGAAGTGATATTGGTGATGCCGTTGGCATTCAAGACAGCGGCGGTGGTCAGAATGATGAAAAAGGCGATCGCGTTGGAGAAGATCATGCCAACGATGGTATCGATTTTGATGCGGTTGATCTCCGGATCGCCGCCTTTGGTGAGCTCCCGAAGCGGGCGGCGGGCCTTACCCTGATTCATTTCCTCGACTTCCTGCGAAGCCTGCCAGAAAAACAGGTAAGGGCTTATCGTGGTGCCCAGAACAGCCACGACCATCAGGAAATAATCTGCATTGATCGTGGGCTTGGGCCAGATTGCGGCCAACAAGGCTGCGCCCCAGGGAATGTTCACGGTCAGCGCTGTTGCGACATAGGCGAACAGCGTGAGCGTCAGGAATTTGAGCACCGGCGCATACCGGCGGTATGGCACAAAGACCTGCAGCAAGGTCGACGTCGATGCGAAAATCAGCGCGTGTTCGTGGTTGAGGCCGCCAATGACCAGCGAGAGAGATTCTCCCATCGCTGCGATATCAGCCGCGATGTTAGCCGTGTTCGCAGCGACCAGAAGGAACACGAGCGCCAGCACTATCCAACGGGGCGCCAGCTCCATCACATTGGCGGCGAGGCCCTTGCCGGTCACTCTGCCGATCCGCGCACTCACCAATTGGATCGCGATCATGAACGGCGTTGTCAGGAACACCGTCCACAGCAGGCCATAGCCAAACTGCGCTCCGGCTTGCGAATAGGTGGCAATGCCTGACGGGTCGTCGTCGGCTGCGCCGGTCACCAATCCTGGCCCGAGCAGCCGAAGCACCATCCTCCAAGGGTTCTTGATCTCCGACTTCAAGGACGTCTTGATTTCTGAGCGCTTGGTTTCGGTCATGAAATTCTTTTAATGCCCGGAATCAACTGAATCGGTAAACCCTTGCGTAAGACATTCGCGGTTTTCAGCCGGCAATCAAGGAAATTCACGCCTTGCATCAGCGCCTCTTCAAACCCGTTTTATGTTTTGCGCCGCACTCAGTTCGGCAATAATCATGCATTCGAAATTCCTCCCAACCATCAATGCGATACCTCGCTGCGAGTTCCCTGCTGATTTCCTCAACCGCATTTCATGGCGTGGGTGGCCTCGCTTTGCCACCCAAACTGTTTTCCGAAAAGATTTGACACGTCGGGCAAATCACCGGCATATGTTCAGCATCGCAAGAATTAAGCCCGCGCCGGGAAAACCGGTCGCGGGCTTTTTGAATCCGCGACTTTGGAATCGGAAATTCTTGAATCGGACGGTGGCCGCACGTCACGACGCCACATCCCCCACGCAGTGTCGCCTGAGCGTCGCAAGCAGGCTGCCGTCCGAACCTACATTAGCCGGCACGCGCGAACGCGCCGGTACGCGGCGTGGCCAAGGCCACGTTCGCGCGCGGCCCTGAAAGGACACGGGTTCGCGCCCGAAATGGTCGATCGATACGCGATCATGCCGCACCTTTAACATCGTCATTGCTAGTCTAGCCATCTGATCGCGCGAATGCGCGCTCGGCCGCTGTATGGCTTGGGCGCACGCTTTCGTTGCAAGGCGTGTCACTGTCAGGAGTGTTGTCCGCCATGGAACCTCAATGCGCCACCCGATTCCCGCGACGCCGCGCCGGGCTGGCGAAAGAAGCGCAAATCCTGCATGGCTAAATCGCTCACCGAAATTCGCTCGCTGGCGCGAAGCCATACCCGAACCGCGCTCAATGTCCTGGTTCGTATCATGCGGTCGAAAGACGCGACCGCGGCCGCGCGCGTATCCGCCGCCAACGCCATCCTGGACCGCGGCTGGGGCAAGGCGCCTCAAGCCATCCAGAATGGCGACGACGGTGCCCTTGAACTGATCCACCGAATCGAGCGCATCATTGTCGACCCTGAGAATCCCGACAGCGCGGATCTTTGAGCCGCTGCTGGCGCCCTCGCGCTACAAGGGCGCGTATGGCGGCCGCGGCTCGGGAAATCCGATGACGCACCCCTATCGCGCTATTCGCGCATGCGTCTCAAGCGATTGCTAACGTTGAACTTCTAGAAATAGACCTTACAGTCGCGCCGCGTAGC
>WNFI01218938.1_pt1 | contig 12942 bp, 13 predicted proteins | sample 5400471 | NCBI WGS metagenome assembly WNFI01 (sample SAMN13153348, study PRJNA577476) | soil metagenome | isolation source: 100 cm saprolite on Douglas fir-dominated hillslope | place: USA:California | collected 2013-09-17
GGCCTCGACAAGTACGTGAGCTTCACCCAGATTGAGAGCTGCTCGATGGTGCGGGCTTCACTAAGAACTAACGACCAAAAACTAAAAACTGAAAATTGAAAATGGCTCAAATCTCCGGATACATCTCAAAGAAGGCTTCGATGGACTGGCGAAACGTGTTCTCGATCTCTTCCTTGCTGCCGTCGATTAAGTGCATGGTCACGCGCGCCGTGCGTCCATTCTTCAGTACCACCGTTGCGTCCTTCACTTCGCCAAGCTCTTCCTCGGGCAGCAACCTCATCCCGTAAATCAACGCCAGCTTCGCCATGCGATTCTCCTCACTCTTCTTCAAGCCTAGCCCTCGACCTTCCGCGCGTCAAACCGCCGCCGAATGCCACCACGTGACGCACTTCCCCGCCGGCACTTTCGATCGAATCTCGCGCCATTCGCGCCAAATCATTCTTGCTGCCCAGCTCGCGGTATACTCAGGCATCCAAGCTCGCCTCTTGATGCATCGCATCAAGCATTGCGGAGGGTTGCCATGAGAGAGCAGTTGCGTCGAGGGATTCGTCAACACATTTACTTGACTGCCGCGTTGCTGGCAGCAGGCGCATCCTGCGCGGCGCAGCAGCCCGAAGGGCCGCAGGCTGACGCCCCGCCTCCAGTCGCGCCCAAGCCCGCTGTGCCACAACAGGTTGGCTCAGACGAAAGAATCACGGTTCCTGCAGGAACGCGAGTCGGCGTCGTGCTTCAGAACGGTATCTCCACGCGCAGCGCCAAGCCGGGAGACTCGGTTTATCTTCAAACGTCGTTTCCGATCACGCAGAGCAATCGCATCGTAATCCCGGTCGGTTCGTATCTTCGCGGCGAGTTGCTGGAGTCGAAGCGGCCAGGCCGCGTCAAGGGCCGCGGCGAATTTCGTCTGCGCATGGATACCTTGATCTTGCCGAACGGCTACACTGTCAGTTTGAACGCCGCCCCGCGCAGCGCCGATTCCGGCGGCAAAGAAACGATGGATTCCGAGGGCAAAGTTACCAGCCCTGGTGGCAAAGGGAAGGACGCCGGCACGATCGCGGAAACTACGGCGGCTGGCGCGGGGATTGGGGCAATTGCCGGGCGCGCAAAGGGATTAGGCATTGGCGCAGGGATTGGCGCGGCAGCGGGATTGGCCGCTGTGCTCTTGACTCGCGGGCCGGAAGCGGAGCTCCCGCGCGGCTCCACGCTGGACATCGTCCTCGAACACGATCTGTCTCTGGACAGCAGTCAGATTCGATTCACCACTCTTGGGCAGGCTCAGCCGATTACGCCTCCGCCCGCACAGCAGCCGTAGCAGGGGCCTTGATTCCACCTGAGCGCGGCCAGCCGACGGAGCCAGTGCAATGCGCACTCTGCATGGCTTGCGGTTTTCGTTTCTGCGTTTTTAAGAGGCGGCCTTGAGCTCTCGAAAGCCCTTCTCTAAGGTCGCGCTCGGCTTCAGGCAGGCATTTTCTTCGTTGCCGTGGTCCCTTCGGCCTGAAATCGCAACGGGCTGAAGCGGTCCCAATCCGCGCTCACGCGCTGTTCCGTAATCCATTCGCGGATCAGTCGCGCGGTGATGGGCGTCAGCAGGATTCCGCTGCGGAAGTGTCCGGTGGCCATCAGCAGGCCATCGATGTCGGCCGGTCCGAGTATCGGAAGGTGATCGGGAGAGTCGGGGCGCAGGCCTGCCCAAGTTTCTTCGATACGCGCATTCGCAAGGCCCGGCGCAAGATCAATGGCGGCTGAAAGAATTTTCTCGATGCCACCCGCTGTGGTCCACTTGTCGAAACCGGCATACTCGATCGTTGCCCCCGCGAGAATCCGCCCATCGCTCCGCGGCACGAGATAGATTTTCTCGGACCAGAGCACCCGTTCCATCTTCAAATCATCGGCGCGCAGCGCGGCCATCTGGCCTTTTGCCGGCCGCACCGGCGCGTATGGTGCAATCCCTTCGATCGTCGCCGAAAAGCAGCCCGCAGCGATGATCGTCCATTTGGCTTCCACCTTCTCATTCTGCAGAACCAATCCCGCGCAGCGATTCCCCTCGCGCCAGATCGCTTTCGCTCCGTTGCCGGAAAAAATCTCCGCACCGCTGCGTTGCGCAGCTTCCAAAATGGCAGCCGTCAGCGCGCGGTTGTCAACCGAAGCTTCTTCCGGCCGAAGCACGGCGGCTTCGACTTCTTCACTCAGCGCCGGTTCGAGCTCGCGCGCATCATCGGCGCGAAGCGGCTCCGCCTTCAATCCCAGCCCGTGATGCAGCGCGATTATGGTGCTGAGCTCCGCTTTCGTATCCTGCGAGAACAGCGCCTCGAGCGTGCCCTTCGGGCGGAATCCAACGCTCTTTCCAGAAATCTCTTCCACCTGCGCCACGAACTCCGGATAGAGCGAGACGCTTGCTTTGGCCAGTGGAACCGTCTGACGGTCAAACACCGCTACATGCAGACCGGCGCGCGCAAGCTCCAGCGCGATGGCTCCCCCAATCACTCCGCCGCCCGCAATGGCTACATCGAAGTTCTTCATAACGTTATCTTAGCGCATTTGCTGGCGCGCTTTCTTCGTGGCCATTAGTTCCATTGAGAGAAGTGCGTACCCAGCGAAAGAACATTGGATGTGAATAGGGAACTAGAGTGAACTGGCGAGTTCCTCAGATAGGACCTGCGCTTTTTTGGCCAGACTGCGGGCGCGGCTCCAATCCGTGATCTGCGCGGCTTCGCGCGCGTCCTTGATGAAGCCTCTGATCTTGGAGACCAGGTCCGACTGCGCGGCATTCAGATTTTTCCCCCGCGCGGACTCCAGATTCTTCTCCGCGATGCCCAGACTCTGGCTTGTCAGCTGTTGGGCAACCGCGGATTCTTGTGCCGTGAGCTGCGGGGCAATCATTGGTGCATCCAATTTTTCTGCATCGTTCCCCGTGGTCGCGGCGGGTGGCGTGCTCACGCGCGGCCGCGGAGGCCCCGGCCGCACTGGGATCAGATGGTTGGGAAAAAGCGGCAACTCAAGCCGTAGCTCGGGAAGCGGGTCCTCAGATACACTGCTCGTCTCTGCCGTGCGCGGTTGCGCTACAGGCCTCACCTGCACCGCGGTGGCCCAGGGAATACCCGGCCGTTTCCTCATGCTGCATCCACCGGACACGCATGCGGTACAACAAAGAAGAACAATGAACGAATGGAGAGATCTGCGCGGCAACACCATTAGGTACCGGACTGGGTTTTCCGTCATATTCAGGCCGCGAGTGGTAATTCGATTCGGAACGTCGTGCCCCGGCCGACCTCCGAAGTAAAGTCTATCGAACCATTGAGAAGCTGCACAATTCGAAACGTACTCGCAAGCCCGATTCCGCTGCCGCCCGGACGCGTGGTGAAAAACAATTGGAAAATTTTCTGGCGGTTTTCCGGCGGAATGCCTTTGCCGGTATCGCCCACCGTAATTTCCGCCATTTCGCCGCGTCGGCTCAGGACCAGCCGCAATTGCCCGCCGCTGGGCATGGCTTCCGCGGCATTCAAAACCAGATTCAGCACCGCCTGCTTGAGCAGCGCGCGATCCACGTACACCTCCGGCACATCGATCGGCAGCAACTGCGCCAGATGGATATTGGATTTCTGAAGCTGCGGTTGCGCGACCTCCAGGACTTCCTTCAAAAGCTCCGCGAGCTGCGTTGGCTCCAGGCGGATATCCATCGGCCGGGTGAAATCGAGGAAGCGCTTCACGACCGCGTCCAGCCGGTCGATTTCTTTGTCCAGCACCTGAACGGCCTGCTGCGATGCGCTGTCTTGTTCCGCGGGGAGCGATTCCTTCAGGTTTTCCAGCCACAGCCGCATCGAGTTCAGCGGATTCTTCACTTCGTGCGCGACGCCTGCAGTGATGCGCCCCAGCGCCGCCAGACGCTCGCTCACTTGAAGCTGCGTATTAATGCTTTCCAGCGAGTCGAGGTCGCGCAGCGTCACCAGCGCCCCCATCCGTTCGCCATCTTCCTGGATGGCCTGTACGCTGACGCTCACGCGCTTTGGCCCTTCGCTCGTCTGCAGCTCCGTTTCGGCCGCCACTTCACTTAGCTCATCGCTTTCAATGTGCAGCGCCTCGTGCAGGGGATGGCCGGGAGGAAAGATCTCCGTCACGCGTCGCCCCAGAAATTGTCCCGCGGGGGCGCCCAGAAATTTTTCCGCAGCGGGACTGATCATCACGGCGCGCGCACCCCGCGTGAACAACAGCAAGCCGTCCTCGAGTCCCGCCATGACCGAATTCATGTTTTCGCGCATCGTGCTGAAGATTTCATGCACCCCGCGCAGCTGCTGGCCGACTTGGGTAATTTTCCGGCTCACCAGTCCGAGTTCATCGCCGCTTCCTGCGAAACCATTGACCTCCGGAGAAGGCGCGTCGTATTGTCCCGCGGAGATGCGGTCCAGTTGCGCGGCGATGTCCCGCAGTGGTGCGAGCGTCGCCCTGCTCACGATTGCCGCAAGCAGCGTAGAAATTACCAGCGCAATCAACACGAAGGTCGCGGACGTCCGCAAGCTTGGCTCGATCTCTTTCAAAAGAATTCCGGAGTCGAGTGCCACGCGGACTTCCCCGAACGGCTGGCCCCCTTTGCTGAATGGATAGTCGAGTTCGAAAACTTTCGACGGCCCTCCAAGGACTTTCACTTGATGAAGGAAATTTCTCTGCACCAATTGGGAAAGGGGAGTTCTTCGCGGCAAATATTTTCCCGGCATGGTCTCATCGGTCGAAATCAGCACCATCCCGTCATGGTCGGCAATGGACACTTCATAAATCAGTGGATTGTCTTTTGCGGCTTTGAGCTGAGTGCGCAGGCCTTCGTTGATTTCGAAAGCGTGCCTTACGTAATCGTGGATTTCTTGAGGAGTGTCCGATGCCGGCCGCAAACCCTGTTCGCCTGCGTCTGTTAATGCATGCTGCGCCTGCAGAAACACCTGGCTCGCCAGGTCGTTGGCTCGCATGCTGGTTGCCTGCAGAAGTTGCTCCAGGAGTTGCGCCGCGAATACGCCAGACAAGACTGCTGCGACGAGCAGCACCAGGCCCGTCATCACCAGTGTGAGTTTTGTCCGCAGCCGCAGCTGCATTCTGCGTCCCTACTCCGTTTCGGCGCGATCGCCGCCGTATTCTTTGAGTTTATTATGAAGTGTTTTCAGGCTGATGCCGAGCAGTTCCGCCGCTCGCGTTTTGTTGTTCCCGGTTGCGCTCAGCGTCTGCAGGATCAGTTCGCGCTCCATCGCATCGACCGTTGTTCCCACCGGAAACTTGATCGCCGAAAGAGGCCAGGTATGCCCCATGAAAATGTCCAGAACTTCCGCGCCGATCCCGCGCACATGCCTCCCATGCTTGGCGTTGACGTCGCGCAAAATATGCTCGACGAGCAGCGGGATGTCTTCCTTGTGCTCGCGCAGCGGTGGCAGGTTGATGTGAAACACGTTCAGGCGAAAATAGAGATCTTGCCGCATGTGGCCGCTGCTGACGGCCTTCTCGGGTTCTTTGTTGGTTGCCGCCAGAACGCGCACGTCCACCGGAGTCTCGCTCTTGCTCCCCAGCCGCCGCACTTTGCGGTCTTCCAATACGCGCAACAGCTTCGCCTGCGTCGGGGCCGGCATTTCGCCGATTTCATCCAGCAGCAGCGTTCCCGCATCCGCAAGTTCGAAGCAGCCGATGCGCCGCGCGGCGAAAGCTTGTGCAGCGTCCGCGCCACAATTTCTTTGCCCGACCCCGTCTCTCCCGTGATCAATACCGACGCCGAGCTCGGTGCGGCCATCTCCACGATGCGCATCACTTCCTGCATCGGCTTCGACGCCCCGACGAGGTCGCCCAGCCGTCCCGTTTCGCGCAATTGCCGCTGCAGCACCGCGAGTTGCCGCGCATCTCGCGCCTTGCCCAGCGCTCGGTCCAGCAGCGCGCGCAGCACTGGCCCCTTCAGCGGCTTTTCGATGTACCAGAACGCTCCCGCCTCGATCGCCGCCACCGCGCGCTCTTCGCTCCCCTTGCCGGTAATGATGATGGCCGGCACATCGTAGAGTTCCGGCCCCAGCTGCTTCAGCAGGTCCAGCCCATTCATCCCCGGCAGTTCCACGTCCGCGATCAGCGTGTCCGGCTGGTAACTCGCAAATCTTGCTAGGGCTTCTTCCGCCGTTCCCACGCCCACCACGTCGCAGCCCCACCGCTGCAGAAGCTGTTCGTAGCCCTTTCGCGCATTGTCCTCATCTTCGACAATCAGCACGCGGTCCTTCCGCTCCACCATTTCGATGGCCCGCACCGCCGCCCGTGTCTCTTCCCCCATGGGTCTCAGCCTCTCTTCGGCATGTTCTTGATGATTGGCGTACACACTACTGTGCTGGACCCTTCGACTCTAACAAGCCCTTCGCAGCTTGCCAAGTTCCTGGCTTCCGAATGCGCACGCCCAAATCTTGGCTGAGTCGGATTACCGGACATGTGGTTTTGGGACGATTCCACTTGTCCGGTTTACACGTTACACGTCCGAGTGAAATAAAAATTGAGCGTAACTGTCTGCACAACCGGTTTACCGTCTTAATTTCGGGTCAGACTGCAGCGGTTATCATCGAGGCAGATAGATTCACCTGAGTGTAGATGCCCCGTGGGCTACTTCGGAGGCCGTTCTTTGTTCAGTCCCGATTGGCGGAAGCTCTGGATCGGTTCGCTCGTCTTGGCAGCTCTATGTGGGTTCATTTATGGCTGGAAGCGGCGTTCCGAAAATCCTCCTTTCATCATCACGACGAAAACAGAAGTACCGCCCGAGGTGAAGCTGCTAAGGAGAGGTCGCTATGATGAAGCCGCCAAGGCAACCCTTGATTCCATCAAGGATGAAAAGAAAGACTACTTCAAATATCAGAGCGTAGCTGTCGTGTACGCCGCTCGTGCGGTCAACGACCCGTCGAATCGAGAAAAATGGGCTGAACAAGCAGCCTTCTACATTGGCAAAAGTGTGAGTTTGGCTCCCGATGACTCCATAAACTTGATGGCTGCAGCATTCAGTATTGATCGCGTCGGCGACATTTCCAGCCAAGCTTGCCCATACTATGAAAAGGCAGACCAATATGCGCGAGATGCGATGAGCCAACTAAAGAACGACAGCATATTCGTTGGAGATGAAAAGATGCCTACCCAACCGATTCAAGACGAGCTTGGGAAGCTCCTTGAAATCTTAAGAGGCAAGATCGAATCAAAGTGTGCGAATAAGCCCTAGCTTGGCTGGGCCATCCACGGGTTCTGCTGAGGGATGGAGGAGAGTATGCCCAAGATGTCTCAGTCCAAAGTTGTCTCGGGAGTGTTACGGGCCACCACAGTTTTGGTCGTCAGTGTTGGTGCGTATTTCATAGGCTGGGGCGCTGAGGCCAAATATGAGGACTTGATCCCCAGCAACACACCTGCCCCGGAAGTGAAACTCCTGGAACAGGGCCGGTACGACGAAGCCGTTCAAACCGTATTGGATAGAAGAATGGAAAGAAAGGAAGGGCTACCGGATGCGCACGATTACTCAGAGGTGGCTTGGATCTATCTGGAACGAGCAAAAAAGGATTTGGCGAGTCGCGAGAAGTGGGCACGGCAAGCAGCTTCTTACTTGGATAAGGCTGCAACTTCGGCCCCAAAGGACCCTTTCATCTTGGAAAGTGCAATGGACGGTTTTAACCGTGTGGGCGATTACTCGGAAAAAGGCTGCCCACATTACGAAAAAGCCGTGGGTTTTGGAGAAGCTGCGCTCGCCCTTGTGCAAGGCAGTACTGTCACGGTCGAAGGGCACGTGCGAAGCTATCCGACACAGCCAATCAAGGAAGGTATCGAACCCAGGATCAAAAGAATTCGAGGGAAAGTCGAGGCCTGGTGCAAGAAGAAATCGTAGCGGGCTCCTCACTCGCGTTACTTGCCTCCACGCCGGAAGCGTAACTTCCGATTAGTCGTAGGACCGAACATGTTGCTCTCGCGGTCCACAACTGGAGTTCTAGGAATTCGAGGCGGCAACGACCCTTGCCAAGTTGATCCGGAACGTTCTCACCGGAGAATGCCAGCTCGTCAAATGCCTCTTGATTTTCGATAGCGATGCGATACAATTCTATTCAGGTAAATCTGCGTAGCTTCTTCGGCCTTCCGTTTTCCACTCATTCTCGGATCCGTTTTCCGAGCCGAACTGCGCCCGATTTCGCACAACTTCTCCGGACCACTGCTTCTGTTCGCGCCCTGTTCGAGAAATCTTTGCTGCCGAGGCCTTCGGAAGCGTGGCAAGAAAGGCTTCCAGGATTACCATTTTTGCCTGCAACTCTTTTAGAATCAACACTTATGGGATGCGTATAAGTGTTGATTCTAAACAACTTAAAACCCTTTAGAATGAACACTTATGAAAAAACGGGCGGAAAAAACCGGTTTTGCACAATTTTGGTGCAACCTAAGTCCCTTTAGAATCAACACTTGCAAAAGTGTATCAAAACAAAGCACTTTAACTCCCTTTAGAATGAACACTTATGAAAAAACAGGGGGGTGGGGGGGTACAAAACTAGCCTCCAATCAGGGCAACTGACAACAGACGAGGCTCGCCTTACTCCTTCACGAGGTACAGCGCGCGCTCCAGCTCCAATTCTAGCTTCGCGCCCTTCGGCAGGTTCAACTCGTGGCCGCGGCCGGATTCCATGAGGTACGCTGTCAGCGCCCCCAGCGCTGCTCCCTCAGCAGCTTCTTTCTTGTCTTTGTCCTTTACGCCCTTCACGGCGCCGATCGCCGCGCCGGCTGCGGCTGCTTCCGCGGCGTCATGCTGATTGCTGGATCGCCCTTCGATCAATCCTTCTCTTGCAGTGCCGGGTTTCACGCTGTGGTCGCCCGGCACGCTTACGACTTCGGCGACGATCGGCAGACTGCCAAATTTTGTATAAATCTCGTCAAAAGTGAGCCAGATTTTCGCTCGCCCCGCCACTCCTGCCGATTCCACATGGCTGATATGTCCGTGGATTTCCGCGCCGGACGGCAGATAAATCCCGCTACCCGCCTCTAGCGGCTCGAGCGTCTTCACTTTGAACTTTTCGTTCTCCTTCGTGCCTTTGGTACCCAATTCATCTTCGAGCCGCACGAGAAACTTCGTCCCTGGAGCAACAGCGTAGGTTTCAATCGGCAACCCGTGCCTTACGCCGTCCGCCTTCTGACGCTGCTGGTCCGGAACTGGTGTTGTCGCTTCTCGTGACGGTTCCTGGCTCTGCTCCTGCGCTTTGCAAGCGACTCCCAAGGCCAGCGCCATCGTCAAAATCGCAACGCTAGCGAATACACTTCTGAATTTCATCCGTTCCATGGTTTCCTCCCGCGTAATGCTGAGCAAACAAGGAATGCAGATGGGGAGCCATTACCGGCCCGCGAGAGATTCCGCAAAGTATTGAAAAAGAAACACTTGGAGGGGCCACCTGACACTCAAAGTGGAGGGCAAGCTAGCTGTCGGCGAATCCTGCCATCGGCCCGCAAGGGATTCCCGACACCCCGTACCATCGAATCGCACTGAGCAGGAGCTACTTTTCCAGGTAGCGCCGGATCCGGCGCAGTACGGCGGCGTACATCGCTGGGGTCACGCGTCCCGTTTGGGTATTTTGCTGGCTCGGATGATAGACGCCGAATAATCTTGGGAAGCCGGCCGCAACGTCAGCTTCCGCCCCGTGCGCGAATTTGTAGAGTGCGCGTGAGGCAATCACGCCGCGCTGCTTCAAGATTTCGAGATACCCGTCCCAGGCGATCTTTCCCAACGCTAGCACCGCCTTGGGCTTCAAAATTTCCAGCTCCCGTTCAAAGTAGCTGCGGCAATTCGCGATCTCCTTCGGCAGCGGTTTGTTCTCCGGCGGTGCGCAACGGCACGTCGCGCTGATGTAAGCGTCCTTCAGCCGCAATCCATCGTCGCGGTGCAGGGAACTAGCCTGATTCGCAAAGCCCGCTTTGTGCAGCGCCGCGTACAAAAAATCGCCCGAGCGGTCCCCCGTGAACATCCGCCCCGTTCGATTCGCTCCGTGCGCCGCGGGCGCAAGTCCCAAAATCAGCAGTTGCGCCTGCGCATCTCCGAATCCCGGGACCGGCTTTCCCCAGTACGTCCACTCGCGATAGGCGCGCCGCTTTTCCCGCGCCACTTTCTCGCGATAACTCACCAGCCGGGGACAATCGTACGTCCCGCTTTCCATCCAATCTTTCCCAATCCGCCGAACGAGTCCGAGTGCAGCACGCATCACGGCGGAACCTGCGCTTGCCCGCGCGACTCCCATCTTTTCCAGTTCCGCGAGCGAAGGACAATTGGGCGAAACCAGAATGTTCAGCGGCGCGCCGATCGCCTTCACTAACTCGGCGATAGTGTCCCGGCTGCTGACTCCTGGAGCGAACACGCAATCCGCCCCCGCTTGACGGTAAGCGCGCAATCGCTCCACCGTTCGCTCGAAGCGCGTGGCCGCTTCACCGATCGGCATCAGGTAAATGTCCGTGCGCGCATTCAACACCAGCGGAACACCATGCAACGCAGAGGCCTCGCGGATGGCGCGAATCTTTTCCACCTGTTGCGCTGTGTCCACTTGCGAACTCTCGTCATCACCCGTCACGTCTTCGAGGTTCATTCCGATAGCTCCCGCTGCAATCACTGCTTTCGCGGTTTCCACCATATCTTTGACTGTCGTGCCGTAGCCAGACTCCATGTCCGCGGTTACCGGAACGCGAACCGCATGCGCAATCCGTCCTACAACCTCCAGCATCTGATCTCTGGAAACGCGCTGGCCGTCCGGATACCCGAGAGAGAATGCAACCCCCGCGCTGCTCGTGGCAATCGCTGGATAACCAGCTTCTTCCAGGATTCTCGCGCTGGCCACGTCCCAGGCATTTGGGAGTGCCAGGATGCGTGGTCCCCCATGCAGCTTTCGGAATCGCTCGGCTTTCTCAGCTTGTACTCGCACGTCCATCGGAGAACCTCCGCGAGAATTTCTGACACCATCCTGGAATCAGACTGAGAAGCGTGAGGGTTCCGTACTCCTTCTCCATCGTTTTCAATTCCGCGAGCAATTCTTTTTTTTGCTTCAGCTCCGTTCTGTATTTCTTTTGAAACTCCGGCCACTTTTTCGGTTCGTGCGCAAACCATTTACGCAGAGCATCGCTGGGCGCAACTTCCTTCATCCACAGATCAATCTTCGCGGATTCCTTTTTCCTGCCCCGCGGCCACAAGCGGTCCACCAGCACGCGCGAGCCATCCTCTTTCGCCGCCGGCGCGTAGACTCTTTTGACGCAGATCATCAAGTACCTCACTGCAGAATCTTCAGGACCTCGCCGTGAATTTTTCCGTTTGTGCTGACGAGTTGTCCCGTATAAATCGTTCGCTCGCCGCGCACGTTTGTCGAGCGGCCGCCGGCTTCCTCGACCATGATACCGAGCGGCGCGAGGTCCCACGGCTTCGAAGTCCAGTCGAGTGCGACTTCGATCGCTCCTTCCGCGACCAGCATGTGTTGCCAGAATCCGCCGAAGGAGCGGCTGTTGCGCGCCGCGTCCAGCAGCGCGCGGATCTTTGCCTGGTCATGCGCGTTCTTGCTCGGGCCCGTTCCCGTCGTAAACACCATCGCCTTGCTCAGTCTGGTTACGTTCGAAACATGCAATCTTTTGCCATCACGATACGCGCCTTCGCCCCGATACGCCCACCAGCGCGAATGCAGGCCGGGCGCGCTCACCATCGCGGCAACGATTTCGCCATTCGACTCAATTCCCATCAGCGTGCCAAATGTAGGAATCCCGCGCGAAAACTCTTCCGTTCCGTCAATAGGATCGATGATCATCCGCGCTCGCCCCGAATTGCTAGCAGACTTTGCATCGCCGCCGCCCATTTCTTCACCCAGAACATCCAGCGCCAGCCCGCTCGCCGCCACTCTCGCCCGCGCCATCACTTCCACGGCGCGGTCCGCCTGCGTCACCGCCGTCCCGTCGCCCTTTCGCTCGATGCGCAGCTCCTCCGCGCGGAAATACCGCATCGCAATCGCATCCGCCTCTTTCGCGACCTCTTCCAACAAAGCCCCATATTCTTGCCCGTATCCCATTGTTTCTCCCGTAATATCCCTTGGCTTAGAAGCTCGCGCCCGCGACTCTGAGCTTTCGACTTTCTACTGTCGACTGTCAACTTTCTTCCCATTTGACTCTCTCCCCCCGCACCCCTAGCATACAAACTTACGCAAATGTCTGCTCACGCCAATACCGGAACGGTGCTGGACCGCATTCTGGAAGCGCGGCGCGCCGAGGTCGATCACCGCAAACGCGTGTTGCCGGAAACCGCGCTCAAGTATGGCGTGAAAGCGGCCACGCCGCTCCGCAATTTTTCCGCGGCGCTCACTCGCGACGGTTTGAACGTTCTCGCGGAGTTGAAGCCGGCTTCGCCTTCACGAGGGGTGATACGCGATCCATTCGAACCCGTAGCCCTCGCGCAAGCGTTCGAATCCGCAGGCGCTTCCGCTCTTTCCGTCCTCACCGAAGCAGAATTCTTCCGCGGCTCGCTGAAAAATCTCCGCGATGCCCGCAAGTCGATTCAACTCCCCGTCCTGCGTAAGGATTTTATCTTCGATCCCTGGCAGGTCTGGGAAACTCGCGCCAACGACGCCGACAGCTTTCTCCTCATCGTCGCCGCTCTGGAAGATGCGCTCCTCCGCGACCTCATCACGTTGGGCCGCGATCTGGGCATGGAACCGCTAGTCGAAGTTCACTCCGGCGAAGAACTCGACCGCGCCCTCGCCGCTGGTGCGCACATTCTGGGCGTAAACAATCGCGACCTCAGGACGCTCACGGTTCGCGTCGAGACATCATTCGAATTGATCGGCCGCATTCCCGACGACTGCATCGCCGTCAGCGAATCCGGCCTGCGCACGCACGACGATCTCGTGAAACTTCGCGCCGCCGGTTTTGACGCCTTCCTCATCGGTACGCACCTCATGCTCGCTCCCGATCCCGCCG
>WNFI01701285.1_pt1 | contig 12941 bp, 14 predicted proteins | sample 5400471 | NCBI WGS metagenome assembly WNFI01 (sample SAMN13153348, study PRJNA577476) | soil metagenome | isolation source: 100 cm saprolite on Douglas fir-dominated hillslope | place: USA:California | collected 2013-09-17
CTTTTTTTTTTTTTGACAGAAAATAATTGATCATACCAAGCATTCTGGGTACAAACCAACAACGCAAGTGGTGACTTGAATGGATGATAATCATGATGAATAATATCCTTTGGGCCTGAGATAGCGTTGTCAACACGTATGTAAAACAGTCCCGAATTACAAAGCTTCCGCGTAAGGGGGGGTGGAAGGGGAGAGAAAAAGGGTGGGAAGGAGCACATGAGATCATGATCTCCATGTAATTACCGGAATCGAAGGGTCTCGGTTCCTTGTCATTTACCCAGCAAACCGGGACGCGTTAGCGTGATATCCCAAACCCTTTCCCTACAGCCACCCAAAAGCCCGGACACCGCGCGGAACACAAGACCAGCGTCATTCAGCCGACTCAGAGCTGGCCCAAGCCATCAAGTTGCATCCGAAGAAAGCTTCCATAGAGCGGCACCCCCCATGGCCTTGTGATAGGGTAGGCCATCGATCCCAAGGTCACACATACATACCCATCAAAGGAAGTTATTTTTTTTTCTATCGGGAGGCACCGTCATGATAGGTCTCAGACTCTCGGTGTGCTGAGCCTGTCCATGTAACATGTAACCATCCAATCGCAACCTGATGAGAGAAAAAAAAGAAAAAAAAAGGAAGAAAAAACCCCAAAAATGAACTGATCATTGCCATGGGCGCGTTGCAGGTGTGGGGATGAGGGTAAGCCCGCTTGGGAAGCTGACTTATGTAATGTAACGTATGTACCCATGGCTCAGCCCGATCGTCCCTTACACACGGCACGCCGGAGACAAAATTACATCACAATACAGGTCAGTCGCACACCTCCCGAAACGCAACCAGAACAGATGTAAAACAAAACGAACGCGCGAAATAACTTCACGGAATGTCGAAAAAAAAAAGGAAAATATATACATAGATACATAATAAACCATCAGATTCAATATATCCATTCCTTGAAAATAGCTATGTATGCTGCCGCTGCTGGTTCTCATTCAAGCCCCCCCGTTACACCCAAGATCTAATTCAAAATCATCTTCCTCTTCATTTTCCAATACACTCCTCACTTCATTTAGAAACTGTCCTATTCGGAAAAGCAAGGGCAGTGCTCCCGTTTGTTCAAAAACAGAATGATATATATATATATATATGAGCTATAAGCCAGGGAGAGAGAGGTCCGTCAAAATCATACATTCATACCGTTCACATCGCTGGGAATCGGACATCCATCCCCAAGCATGACACCAAATGATAAATGATGGTTCATCATGAACATGAACATGAATGAGTTATAAATCGTGTCTTACACACGAAAAAATCAACGTAATCTCCGACCAAACCAACACCTAAGAGATAACATCATCATCATCATCATCTTTCCCATATTCGGTACATAAAATTGTATGTATGCGAGGGGAACCCCCCATCGCAATTCGACAATAAGGCGATGCCATTTAGGTTTTATTGCAATGGTACAACTATGAATTGGGTAAAACGGTGATGCATATATCGTGAGGTGTGGAAAAAAAAAAGGGGGGAGAGGGGTTGTTGTGGAGATGCTCCGAGCTTTTAACGTATAACTATACGGTATGTAACAAAAAATATGATACGGAGTTTGAGTTGCTGCGTGCTATGCGTGGAGAACAAAGTCCATTGCAAAAAAAAGAAAAAGAAAAAGAAAGAAAGCGCAAGTGGAAAGAAAGGCAAAATGCATGTGAACAGAGAGAAAGAATAGCGCAAAAGTGCGTTAGGAGACCGTTTGGAAATGATGGCTGTTGTAATGCAAGAATGTGGCACAAGGGAAGAGAGAAGAGCCTGATTCATGAAGATTTGCGGAACAAGTTAGTTTGTAGTAAGAGTAGTTTGCTTCGTGAAGGGAAAAAAAACGGAGGAGCTGTAATGGGGTAAAAGGAGAAGAAAAGAAGGGAACGAGGCGCGCAGGTGAGGGTTCCGGCGAACTAACGAAAACGGGTGTTTCTGCAGGTCAAAGTCATCTCAGGGGCAAGCCTACAAGCGCGTCTCGCCCATGGAAAGGGTACTATCCATCTTGAATAGCCGCGATAAGTAGTTGTTGGACCGATGAGGGAAGGGCAGGGATGCGAGGAGAGAAAAAGAAGGAACGAGATCGCAGATATATTTTTTAAATAAGATCTTCCTCTCTCCAAAGGTTTGGCCCTCTCAGGGTTGGGGATACGATGGAAGGCTGAGATGATTCCTTCCAACATTGTCAACTAATGATCGGGCTCCTTCGAACTAACGGAGAACCCAAAAGATGAACGCCCTGGAAGGTGGAGTAAGAGCGGATCCCATCCCATCAACTTCTCTCACATCCGTCTCCCTCTAAGGACGGGTGACCCCAGATCAATGGAACCGATTCCCGTTCTCCCGGAAGCGCCAGCGCGCAACCAGTGATTCGGAGTTTGCTGTTGCTGCTGCTGATGCCTAATTCCCATTCCCACTCCTATTGTACTAGACGAATGTGCATTAGCCGCAATAGGCGTGCATGCTGTCGACATCTGAACAGGAACAGACGTCCAATGGTGTACGGCCGGTGGACCAGCATTGGCAAAAGGTGCAATTTGTGGATGCCGGTCCCCATTGGGAACGTTATTACAAGTCAAAGGCGGAGGTAGAGACATCGCAGGTTGCTTCTCTTGATGTGACATGGCAACGGGGACGTGATATGGACGAAGGACTCGTGGATGGGCGTAAACTTGCTCAGACGTCATCATCGACGTAGGACCTCTTGGAATTCCATCGCGAGGACTCGTTCGTGCCGATTGGGTCTGCATGGGAACAAATTCCTCCCGACGTCGAGGATACGTCAAGTGCGCAGATGCAACGGAGATTGGACCGTAGTTGAAAGCTTGACGTGGGTATGTCTCGGGAGGTGGAAGAGTACGAGGGTCGTGGTAACGCAGGACAGTCTTTCGAGCACCCATCCCACCTCGTGCGTCCGAGCCTGCCGCGTCATCCATAGGAGACGAAGCCAATGTATTGAAAGCCAAGTACTACAATAAATGAAAAAAAAAAATGAGATGGAAGTAAAAATGAGGGTTTCAAAAATAAACGTGCCTGAGGTATGGCACTCGTATGTTTGGCGTGATCGTGCTCATACGGTGCTTGGAGTGTCCTCGGCTTCATCGGTTCCTGAGGCTTCACAATCTCGACCGGTGACGTAGGCGCGCTCATCATTCCAACGCTCATACCGTCCACGGGTGTGAGTTCCATTGGGGAATCCTCCATTGGACTACCATTAGCACTCGGCGATTCACGCTTGACCAGTTTAAACGGAACAAGTGGCGGAGGCGAGAACGCATCGACGGCGCTTCGCTTTGTTGTAGAAGGCTTGGTGGGTGATGTGTATGTGGGAGGAGGAAGAAGATAGGATGGATGATCGTAATGCTCTATCTTAACCTGTGGGGCGAATGGATTGGAGTGCGATTCAGAGACTGGAGGTGCAAACGTGAAAGGGTATGCAGCAGTTGGATATCGATTCGTAGGGAGAGGAGACGTGGAGCGGGCTCGTTGATTATGTCGTGACGAGCACGAAGTGGGTTGTAGAGTAGCTGAGGATGGCTGAGGATGAACGGGGACTGGGGAACGAGCTCGGTATCGAATGACATGGCGATCCGTGAAACGCCGTCTCCAGGACTGCGTTTCCCGCTCCTTTGCGAGAAGGAGACCATTCAAAAGAGATCCCCATCGCTGGTAAGCACCGTAATCAATGTATAGACTATGCTCGACACCAGCGAGGAATTCGCGTTCCATGAGATTGATCTCATTGAGACTAATCCCAGACACTTCCGACCAGGTTTTGTTCGTGTAGGTATTACTATGAAACACGACAGCCATGAACACGACGAAAGAACGTTTAAGAGACCGCTTACTCGTCGAGAAACTTGTTGGCTAGCATCAGAGCAATGACAGCCAATCGAAACTCGCTGCCCTCCATACCCCGTATGTGGGGGTTGAGCAATTTCAGACGATAGATGTAAAATAGTGATAGAATGATGACGCTCTGGCTGACTTGGGTTGTCGAAAGCAGGGTGCCCAGAAAGCTAATGAACTCGGCAGAAGGATTAAACTGTAGTCGCGCTAGCTCAGCTTTGACGTCTGGTGGAACGCTATTGTCATCTAGAGAGGATGGCGTAGCAGCTTTGGTCTTGAGAGCTGTGGAGAACCAGAGATAGCACATCATATCACCCGTGTTCTGAGCGACAAAAGTGGTCTCGATCGGAGCTTGCGGCTGCTGGACCATCGGTCTCACCACTCTTCCGTCGAGGTACGGATTGGATGAACGAGACCGAGGCGAGCGCTGCTGCCGCCGACCAGAAGCAGAGAGTGCAACACCAGCTGAGGACTTGGGAAACACGAGAGGTTTCTTGTTGGAAAGGTGGACGGACTCGAGCGCGGAGGAGAGCTCGTGGGCATGTGGGCGCTGGAGCATTTTGGACGCCTGTGAGGGACCGGGGGCAGACCAATAGCTGTCTGCGAGGTAGTGGGCACGGTGGGGGAGTACTAAAGGGCGCTTGTGAGCCGGGGAGGTGGCGCAGGAGGAGCGCAAAAGAGGAGAAAAAGACAGACCTGGGTGGCTGAGAGAGAAGTGATCACTCGGCATAAACGACGGTGGGCATGCGAGAGTCATGGCTACGTGGTGAGGGGACGAGGATAATAATGGCGAGTATCTTTATACATCACAAGTTTGGGTACGGGAAGGAGTTGGCACTCGGTCAGGGAAGGATCTTTAGCCGCATTGGCCTGATGAATGTATAACGATGGACGAGGCGACGGAAAGAGGAATAGAGTCATGCAATAACTGCAACAGAGGAAATGGAATCGCTTTCCTTGGTCCATGCCGAAAGAAAATTGTCAATCTTGGGTAACAGGGATTCTCATTTTTATTTTCGCCATTTCCCTATCCTGGGTATTTCTCCCCGATCCGCGTTCTATTGCCAATGACAATGAAAGCAAGCCAGGGAATCAAACAGCGCCTGAAGGGTAATCGATTCCACCCTCCCAAACCAGGTAATCACCAAAGGGAAACCTCCTCAAAAGCGACACACCGCTTTCTTCCGTCAACTTGACCCCGGCCCCGTCATTTTAGTTACCTCCCATCCCATTTCTGCACCCCCGGCTGTCCTCAGCGCTGCATCCACTCCGTCCCATCGCCGGCACAGCGCCAGCCGTCTCCCCCTGTCCCAGCACCATTTTGAGCGTTAGTTTAATGTCCGACTGGTCTCTGTAATCACTCATATCGGCAATATCACGCAACGAATCTCATTTAAATCAAACATCCACTTCTAGCACGAGCAATCCTTCCCTTTTTCCGTTCGTGGGGTGGCCAAAGGAAAGACAAGAAAATAAAAAACCTTCACGCTTGTTTCGCAAACCCAGGTTAGGCTGACGTGTCCATAAAGGAGGCCTCACATAACCTCGCGGAAACACCACCACAGAGACGCGACAACATGTCTCGGAAAATTACTCCCAAAAAAAGCTTGTCACTTTGAGGTGCCCCTGCAACTTGTTCCCAGGAAACCTCTACTACCATGCCCTGACGGATAATATCCACAGAGTCCAATCGCCCAAAGAGGGGTCCATTCTTTCTTTGCGTTTATGTCTATGTCGCCGCTCAGACGGTTGTGTTGCCCTACCGAAAATTCGCGATTCGCTCCTATCTTGGTCCCATCCTAATCCCGAACTGAAAGAAAAAAGAAAAAGAAAAACCCAAAAAAAAACAAACATTCAATTGAGTCGTTTCCGTCCCTGTGGTATTCCCGCATACCAGCAACACCTACTCGCCCGCGCTGGACCACCCGGTGTCAATAGAAGGGGAATAGAACAACTACCCGCGGTCCAATAGAAAATTATTTAATGAACTAAAGCCCATGATCATATAATGTAAAGACGTGGCCGCTGTGACTGAACTTCTCGTCTGCGGCTCTACCGTAATACAAAAAGACACCCAAAACCTGCCCACACCCGCAGCGCTACTCTCAGTAGCCCTGCGGAGGATACCCATGAGAGTGTGCCTGATAAAGCTGTCCACCGCTGACGCCTCCCACCAGGCTGGGTTGCGGTTGATAATTGCTCTGATCATCATCGAAATCAGTCCCACCCCCTCGGACCCCCGCCAACAGTGGATCTTTCACCTCCCACACCGATGTCTTGCTCCCAACACTGAACTCCAGATCCTCCTTTGTGATCGAGTCCCAATATTTGTACACCATCATCACGCTCAAAAGCATGCACAGCTGGAAAAAGAATAGACCGTCGATGTAGTGCTTCACCGCATCGCATATCAAATTGCTAAATGCGAACAAGATCACTTGAGCGACGGCATAGAAGGCGATACCAAACAAGATATCGCCTATTGGCCATCGGTCATCAAGAGTCCGAACCACAAGGATCAATTGCAGCACCACGTAGACGGTGACGCACACCAGCGGCCAGATGATGTAGATAATCCATAATGCCGTTGGGGTCTTGTAGTTCAAGCCAGCAAAGCCTCGGAACGTTGCGATGGCGATGAAGAACGTAACGCCAGACGCTATCAGCGTCGCCAATCGTAAGACCTATAACGATATATGATACAATTCAGCTGAAGCATGGCCTCCAAGGATCGCAGAACGGAGAAATCGCACCCAAAGGGAAGTCGCAGTTCCATCCTCAGCAAATTGAAACCCAACAAAACCATTGATAAGAAGACACGTATACGTTCCTGCGACTAAGCCCGCATATATTGCGGCGAACCACTGCGAACGGCGTCAATATCTAGAACCAGAATGAATTGTCTAGGCCGTGCCTCACCGGATAAACGCTGCTTGACGTTGGTATTACGGCGGAATCCAGAAACATAGCAAGGACTTCCACGATCGCATATAAATAGAAAAACATGACAATCTCCTTTCGACCTAGAGACATTCATCACGGTTCTAAGATCCTTTCCGAAACATACCACAAAACCTCACTTACCAACAGCGGTGTATTTACTTCGAATGTGGAAAATCATAATGAGCGTCATGATAATGGCAACTATATGCACGAAGCATGCCGCTATCGAGTTTCCGAGCTCGTGGGTCAGGCTCATCCATCACAACGAAAGCGTCCATTAAAATCGTACCAGGCTGGAAGATCAAAGTTCGTCCAATCTGCACATTTCGACTATAGCATGTTGGCTCGACGCCCTGCGCCGTCTCTACGAGCGGACAAACGATGAGCGCAGCCTGTTGGCAAATACCCTCGAATGACCCAAACGATATCGTCATGGGCCCCAGATGTCCCTAGCGGGCACGAAAAATGAAGAAACCAGGGAGAAAAGGTTCACAGCTCAGAGCAAGACTCTTTGTTGGACAAAGACACTCCTGGACAACGGCGGACAACCACGAGCAGACCGTCTGGTGGCACAGATCGTAAAGGGTAGCAAGCTTGCTTCCGGAAACACGTTCTCGGCGTCAATAATAGAAAACAATCTTCCATTAGGATGTGCTGCTGCAGGAGTTCTCATGTCACTGGCGGCGAGCGCGGGGTGCTCATCATGTGAATAGGTCTGCACATCGCATCAAATTCGCTCTTAGTCGGTGTTTCCACAGGTTTTGAATGCGATGAATGTGAATGTTGATTCTAATATGATGTGAAATATGCACGCTGGGCTTGCGGCCTACTGTTTGATTTGAAGCACGCCCTGAAATGCCAATGCATCGTTGATTGCCTGGCCGCTATTTAGTGTCCCAAGACATGAAGTCTGGGATGCCTTTTGAAGCGAAATCCGACGCCTTCTGTTCGGAAGTTTCCTAGTCTAGTCAGCGCAAGAACCCTCCCTCATAAAACCGTCAGGAACGTGCCGTGATAACTACAATGTCCAACGCGGCTTTCCGTCCTCGCACATTGAAGCATACCCTTCTCGCTCTCATATTGGTTGCGATGATCACCTCCTTAACGCTTCTGGTCATCGCTCTGAATTTCGTTTCTCAATTCGGCTCGCCCCTTTCAGACATGTTATCACAGCGGCAGTCATCACTTACCTCTTCAGAGTCTCAGTCGTCTTCTTCCGATCCGGATCATGTTATGGTGCATTATTCTGCCTTATCTGCGCCTGAGCCCTACGCGAATGCTACGCTTGGAATAGCCGGACGCATATATGTAATCTCACTCTCTCGTCGTGAAGATAGGCGAGTCCGAATGGAAGCCCTAGGGAAACTTATGGGTCTTGACTTGACATTCATAAATGCCACGGATGCATCTGATAATACTGTGACCACAATTCTGGAACGGGTCCGATGGGAACGAGCTCTACATGCGATTCGCATTCATTGGGGTTTCTCTCCTGTGCCTTCTTCGAATCTCACCGATCTGGAAAGTTCCGACTACATAGAATGGTTTCCTGACGCTCAGCCGTACGACTTTGGTGATGAAGTCGGTCTTTTACAGTCGGAGAATTTGGGCCTCGATGGTTCAGACTTGTGGACTCTAGATCCTTCACAACATAATCGATCATCCCAATTTACAAATCCTCTTCCGGATCCTCCCAGTCCAGACCTTCGCTTGCCGCTCCCATGTGCCCCTATACCGCTCTCTTTGCCATCGCTTGTGCAATCTCACAAAGATGCCGTTGAACATGACATATATGGTACCACAGGCTTGGGGAAAGAAGTAGGTGATGATGCCCCACAAATCATGCCTACGCCTCATTCGCCCTACGCCTTTCACCTGACTCTATCCCGCGGGATGATCGCTTGCTGGCACTCACACGTTCAGGTTCTGAGGCGTATCTCCGAAGGTAATGACAACGTGGCCGTGGTGCTCGAAGACGACGTGGACGTGGAATACGACCTTAAGGCTCGTCTTGCTCTAATTTGGTCTTCTCTGCCTGCTCATTGGGACATTGTGTTTCTGGGTACGTGTATCATGTGCCACATTCACGCTTTTTTTATGGCGGCTTTCCTTTCTGCGTTCCTTCAGCCCTTCTCTCTTGTTCTTTCCAATTAGCCACCTGTGTTCTTTTTCACTCTCTTTGAGCTCACGTGAAAAGGGAACCAATAAAAGTCCTACGTGCCCCATTGTGGCGTCACTTTAATCACGCTTACGAACTTTTTCAGGACACTGCTGGTCTCCAGGCGAAGGCATGCATTCCGCGCTACGTACAATCGTGGTCTCGAACTATCCTGACCATACATCATACAAGCAAACCAAATCGTACACGTTTGCACTTCATCCATCTCTTTCCCCAAAGTGCACTCATTCTTACGTGGTTTCCAAATCCGGGGCGAACCGCATCATTCGACATCTCCGCACCACCGCAAATCGTTCCTATTACTCTGATCGCTCAGAAGCTCATCTTAATGGTAACGCCATACAAGATAAAACACCTTCCTGCCGTGATGGTCGGTGCGGTGGAACGCCATTCGCCTATGGCCGGGCGTTGGATCAAGCGCTGGTTCGCCTCATTCAGGGTCGCCGACTACAAGCATTCAGTATTGTGCCCAGCCTCGTTGTCCAAACGAAGGATAAAGTTACACCATGTTACTTATGGATTCATCATGCAAATCGCATACTGAGCAGAATTTGGAAATACTTGGCAATGCAACAATGAGCACTGCAACTCGTAACGACCACAACAGGGGCAAAGTCGAAAAATCGTATCGCCACTAATTCAATGAGAGCCAATTCATTGATTACCAATGGGAGAACCTGCGACCTGCAGTAAGAACCAGACAAATGTGCATTACTCACTTCCTAGTTTGTCCCATTGCTCATCACTCCACCCGACTATGAGCCGCGATGATCTTGTCGTCAATACTCCGAATGATACGGGTGGGCTCCAGCATGTTGTCCTTGATGAATTGTCCATCTTGGTTAAAAAATTCCGGTGGACCAGTACATTAATGAAATATCAATTTGATGAGCACATCTAGTCCCCTTTCCACCTTCTATAGTGGAAGGGTTGCAGGGATCGCAAAAGTAACTCACTAGGCAGGTCATTGTTCTCGGCACGCCAGACAGCCTCTTCATGGTCCTTTGCAACTCCCGTCGCGACGTGTCTAGCCACAAGTCGTCTTTTTGCTTCTTCTATATTGACGTCAATGAACCAACGCTCATCCAGCGCATGCGTCGCTGCGCTCCAGGGATTGATGTTTAGGAATGTATACAGCCCCTCAATGATGACAACTCGGTGATAGTGATAGACTGCTATCGCATCAGGGGTTGGGTCTTTCAGTGTGTGTGAGAATGAAGGAGCGCGGATAATCCTCTGAAAGGATGTCGCAGGTGATTTGTCTCGTGGTGGAGAGCTGTCTCCCGCTTGTCTGGGAATAATTGATTCCTCTGCTTCTGATCCATCTTGAAGCACCGCTGGAGCGGCTATCCCTAATGGTGCATCATCCCTTTCCACGGACGAGCGCAACGCAAGGACAAAAGCGGAAAATGCTGTACCATCAAAGGTGAATGCTGCTCCTCGTCGATTATATGCGAGTTCCACGTCGTCAAATTGATCCAAGGCAGATCGAGGGAGGTGCCAACCATCTTGGCTCACGCATATGGCGATGTCCGGAGAATTAGTATCATTATTTCCAGGTTCAGTGTGCAAATGGTGTGCATGTACACGAGTCCTCCGAAGTTGGTTTATGCGCTCGGCCACAGCAATGGCAAGAGTAGTTTTCCCGCTCGCGGGGATACCACACACACCAATGATTATTCGTTCAGAGCGGTGTCTTGAGAAATTTGATTGACACGGAGCGCAGACCCGTGGATCCCAATGTAGTTGAAAGGCAGGGTTTGTTAAAATCCCAGGGATATCAAGCCAATTAACGAGTTATCGAAGGTTTCATCATATCAAAATTCAACATATGCATGATCAGTGCGCATGGTCGAGATACTAGGGCTGCGACTTCTCACGCAAGTTCCAACCGCCGAAGAGCGCCCTCTGCAAGGTCAGATATCACCGGCTCCATGGTTGTTGTCGATCCGGTGAGAGAACCTGGACATATCAACGGATTATATAATAACAATGGATTAGATTATTTCGCCGATCATTACCTATTTCCCCACTCTGCTAGTGCACCAAGTGCATGCAGCGGAAAACTTCTGCCATTGGGAATATTATGCGGCTTCTACAAGATTGGAATAGCGTGGCCATGAGGTGCACGTTGTGACCTTGAGCGGCGTTGAATGAAAACTGAACATACTGCAGAGATCCTTGATGATCGAATATTGAACAGCGATCTGCATGTGGAACTTCCTAGTATCAATCATATGGAGCATTAAGGAGTTCGTCTGACTGACAGCCGAAAGCAGTTAGTTTCTCCGCAATACGTAACCTCGTCACTACGCCAAAACAGGGCATATATATAAGGCAACAATAAAACTATGCATGAAGGTATTGAAAAAAGAATATGTAGGCAATTAATGATGGAAGCTAGGTTATGAGTCAACCAAGAGACGTCTCTGAGGCCCAAATTGCAAAATTAAGCAGTATTGATTAGATCGTAAGTGACAAAAAATGAAACCATATGCAATCATCGGTCTCGCCATAAAAGAAATTCATACACGGGGGGTCTCAGCAAATTTTGACGGCCTACATCGGTGAATTCCGACTTCGAATCACACGGCCCTTCCCATGTGAGGACGAGATTCCACCCTTCGAGAGGCTGCCCACATCAATAGAGGTCAATCTGATTAGTGACCGGCTTTATCCGCGTCTTCATCAACAAGTTATAGTTTTCATTTTATATAAGAGTAACTGAAAAATATCCAGAATGTAAGAGCGATATCCTCTTCGGGCTTAGCATGATCCGGTTTACTTCACGCCGGAGAATTGGGAGGGTTATCTGATACATCAGCGAAGTCCTTAACGCATCTTGCCGGTACGTGAGCAACCTGTCCGCAACGTTAATTTCGGGTATCATTATATTTTGGAGCGTGTGATAAAGTCAGGTTTGTCCGTCGCACAGGACATTATTGGAAGTATAATTGAGAGATCCGCTGGCACTTGGAAATCGATCCGAGGGAGTGTCGCCATTTTGATTCGCTAATTCAGGTCCTTTCTCTTTTGAGAATTAAAATGCTACTACTCCCGGAGTCGGAGGGAATGTGTGATTTTAAAAAAATATCGGAAAGGAGCCGAACGGGGTGTGTTGGGATTAACGATAAAGGGAGTGTGAATAGGGAGTTTAGATGGGACCAGGTGGTAAGAAGAAGGGTGTTTAGGGAAGAGAATCACCTCCACATGAACTTCCATACTATTTCGGTATACTACATTCATGGAGAACCCCCGTCCCAGATGCTGTCCAGCTTTTGGACGGCCTCATTGCTATGACGGCACCTTCATTACCAGACTTGAATGATGGTGCAAGGGGAACTTTATAGAAGTCATGGCCAACTTCAATGTTGAGTAACGCAACCAATAGATTACAAGGTTGTCTTTGCTGTTATATTTTGAGCAGTACGTACTAGCCTGAGAAGAAAGTGAGGGAGACAGAAGTCGATGACATAGTTGACAGCGGAGATAAGGTACGTTTATAGCGCCTCAAGATCTTCGTGAATTTATTTTAGCAGAGCACTCTGGAGACGCAGAGCATGCGCTAAAGGCTCCAAATGATATCCAAGTGCATAGCATGCGTGTTCCCCCGGTCCAACTTCGAGGTTGATTTTAAATAATAATTTTATTGACCTCAGCTGTAAACTACGGCGGAGTTGGCCCATTGTATTGTAACTATTGTAATTGTTCATCACATACTAGGCAGAATTTTAAAAAATTTGACAATGCATCAGCACTCGCCATGACCACAACGGGGATCGAGGCCAAGAAAAAAAAACACCGCCGCTGATTCAATGAGAGCCAGCCAATTTATTTGAGTACCATAAAGGGAAATGGGAGAACCCGCGTGACGCCTGCAGACAAATGTGCCTCCTACTTTGTCCCATTGCTCATTGGCACTCCACTCGACTAT
>WNFI01189080.1_pt1 | contig 12939 bp, 4 predicted proteins | sample 5400471 | NCBI WGS metagenome assembly WNFI01 (sample SAMN13153348, study PRJNA577476) | soil metagenome | isolation source: 100 cm saprolite on Douglas fir-dominated hillslope | place: USA:California | collected 2013-09-17
CGCTGAAGAAGAAGGCGTCGAGCACCGACCCGGGCCGGACGTTGGCCACCCCGCCCGCCCAGACGAACGCGAGGGCAAAGAGCAGGTTGGTGAGCAGGAACGTCCCTGCGATCGCGCTCAACGTCACCGGCCACGAGGCGCGCAGGAGCTTGTGGTACGCGTCGAGGGTGACGCGCGAGGGAAGGCCCACGAAGGCGGGTTCGTTGATGTCGAACAGGCGGGGCCCGTACCGTTGCTCGGACATTGACGCCCATCCTTATCAGGCGGAGTCGTCGCTGTCGGGAGCCTCGCGCTCGCCCAGGCTCTGCAGCCGGGAGTACAGGCCGCACGCCGGCTGCGCAACTTCGCTCGCCCCCATGGCTGCTGACCGTGCACTTGTTCACTTGGGCCTGTCCAATCCGACGTTCTCGGGGTAGGTTCTGCGCCCCTCAAAAGGAGGCTTGGAAATCATGAAGCGATTTCTGATTGCGTCCCTGCTCGTTGCCGGAGCTGCCCAGGCCCAAATCAAGGTCGGCGTCTACGGCCCCTTCACCGGTGGCTCGGCCGGGATGGGCGTCTCGATGCGCAACGGCGCCGCGCTCGCCATCGACGAGATCAACGCTGCGGGCGGCATCCTCGGCAAGCGGGTGATCATGATCGCCCGCGACGACGAGGCCCGCAACGAGCGCGGCGCGCAGATCATGCAGGAGCTCCTGGAGAAAGAGAACGTGGTGGCGGTGCTGGGTCCGATCAACACCGGCGTCGCCGACGCTTCCAGCCGCTACGCCGAGGAGAAGCACATCCCCCTCGTCATCAACGCCAGCGCGGGCGCCAAGGTCAACGAGCTGTTCGCCCAGTACCCGCAGAACTACGTCTTCCGCATCGCCGCCGGGGATGCGCTGCAGACCGAGGTGATCGTCCGCGAAGCGGTGGACGCCCGCAAGTACACCAAGGTCGCGCTCCTCTGCGACGACACCAACTACGGCCAGAACGGCCGCGCCAAGATGGAGAAGGCGCTGGAGAAGCGCAAGATCAAGCCCGTCTACGTCGGCAAGTTCAAGATCAAGGACACCGACATGACCGCGCAGCTCCAGGAGGCGAAGGCGGCCGGCGCGCAGGCGCTGCTGCTCTACGGCATCGGGCCGGAGCTGGCGGCGATTGCGAACTCGATGAACCGGATCGGGTGGAACGTGGACATCATCGGCGCCTGGACGCTGTCGATGAGCGCCTTCATCTCGAACGCAGGCAAGAACGGCGACGGCGCCACCATGCCGCAAACCTTCATCGAGGCGGGCGCGAAGGGCCCCCTGGAGACGAAGTTCGTCAAGGACTACGAAGCCAAGTTCCACGAGAAGCCGATCTCGGTCGCCGTCGCCGCCGCGCAGGGCTACGACTCGATGTACCTGCTCAAGCTGGCCATCGAGCAGGCCGGCGCGACCGACGGCCCGAAGGTCCGCGAGGCGCTGGAGAATCTGAAGAAGCCCTATGACGGCGTGACGGGCCACTATGCGCCGCCTTTCACCAAGACCGATCACGAGGCGGTCAAGGAGTCCAACGTGGTCATGGGCGTCGTCAAGGACGGCAAGGTGGTGCCGCCGACCGAAGTCGCCAAGAAGTAGCCGGATGCAGACGCTCCAGCTGCTCCTCAGCGGGCTCGCGCAGGGCATGATCTACGCCCTGCTCGCGTTCGGCTACAACATCACCTTCTCCACCTCGAAGACGCTCAACTTCGCGCTGGGGAACTTCCTGATGATCGGCGGCGTGCTGTCGGTCGTGCTCTACGGCACGCACCACCTTCCGTTCCTCGCGACGCTCGGCGGCGTGATGGCCGCCGGCGTCGTGGGGGGGATCGTGGTCAAGAAGGTCGCGATCGATCCGTCGCTCAAGACGAAGTCGTCCTACGACTGGATCCTCGCCACCCTCGCCGTCGGCATCATCCTGCGCAACGCAGCCGAGGTGTTCTGGGGCACCGACGACGTCAAGCTGGCTTCCGCCCTGGGCGACAACCCCATCCGCATCGCCGGCGTCGGCGTCTATCCACAAGAGCTGCTCATCATCGGCGTCTCGCTGGCCATCGTCATCGGCGTCGAGACGTTCAAGCGGCAGACGATCTTCGGCAAGGCCATCCTCGCCGTCAGCGAAGACAAGGACACGGCCAGCCTGATGGGCATCAACCAGCGGCTGGTGATCAGCTTCTCCTTCATGCTCTCCACCGCCATCGCGATGGTGGCGGGCCTCCTGGTCGCGCCGGTGACGCTGGTGAGCGCCACCATGGGCACCGTTCTCGCGGTCAAGGCGTACGCGGTCTCGATCATCGGCGGGCTCGAGTCGGGTGCCGGCGTGCTTCTCGGTGGCGTCCTGATCGGCCTCTCCGAGGCGCTCACCGCCCGCTTCATCTCCACGGGCTACAAGGACATCCCCGGCTTCCTGCTCCTCATCGCCATCCTCCTCGTCCGGCCGACCGGGATCTTCGGCAGGAAGTCGATCCAGAAAGTATGACCGCGCGCCTGCGGCCGCTCTGGCCGCTCCTGCTCCTCCTGCCGCTGCTCATCCCGACGCTGGTATCGAGCCCGTACTACGTCAACGGCATCGTCAACCGGATCCTCATCTACGCGATGCTGGTGGCCTCGCTGGACCTCATGGTCGGCTACGTCGGCGACGTGTCGATCGGCCACGCCGGCTTCTTCGCCATCGGCGCCTATACCGTGGCGGTGCTGACGGCGCGGCCGGAGTTCAACTCCGACTCCGCGCTCGCGCACTATCCCCAGTTCCCCTTCCTGGTCGCGCTGGTGCCGGCGGTGCTGCTGGCGGCGTTCGCCGGCTTCCTGCTCGGCTTCCCCGCGCTGCGCTCTTCGGGCCCCTACCTCGCGGTCATCACCATCGCCTACGGCCTGATCATCTACACGCTGATCAACGAGCAGGAGGCGCTGACCAACGGGACCCGAGGCATCACGCTCACGCCGCTCGCCATCGGCAACCTCAAGCTGAGCGGCAGTCATTACTTCTACGTCGTCTATCCCTCGCTGGTGGCCGTGCTCTACGGCGTCCGCAACCTCGCTCGAAGCTTCTGGGGGCGCGCGTTCGAGGCGATCAAGTACAGCGCGGTGGCCGCCGAGTGCTGCGGCATCTCGCGCGCCTACTACAAGGTTTGGGCGTTCGTTCTCTCGGCGGCCCTGGGCGGCCTCGCGGGAGGGTTCTTTGCGCAGCTCGACTCCTACGTCGCGCCCAACACCTTCGCCTACAACTTCTCGGTCGAGTTCCTCATCGCGCTCATCTTCGGCGGCGTGCGCTCCATCTTCGGCAACCTGCTCGGCGCAGGGATGATGGTGGTCCTCCCCGACCTCTTCAGCCGCTTCAACGACTACCGGCTGATGGTCTACGGCACCCTGCTCCTCCTCGTGCTCTTCTTCCTGCCGTCCGGCCTGGCCGGAACGGTGAAGCGGCTCCTGCGCATCGGCCGCGGCGACGGCGAGCACGAGTGGGAGGAGCTTTCGCTTGCGAGCGCCGGAATCGACCCCATCGTCCGGCCCGGGGCCGTGGGCGACCACCCTGCGATCGAGCTGCGCAAGGTGACGATGATGTTCGGCGGCCTCACCGCGGTAAACAGCCTTTCGGTCGCGCTCGCGCCCGGCCGCGTGCTGGGCCTGATCGGCCCCAACGGCAGCGGCAAGAGCACCACCGTAAACGTGTTGTCCGGGATCTACTTCCCCACCAGCGGCGAGGTGCTGTCGTTCGGCGAGGACCTGACGCGCATGAAGGCCAACGAGCGCGCCGAGCACGGCATCTCCCGCACGTTCCAGAACCTGCAGCTCTTCGGCGCGCTGACGGCGCTGGAGAACGTGATGGTGGGGCTGCACCTCTCCTTCCGCTCCAGCCTCTGGCAGGTGCTGCTCGGGCTGCCTTCGGTGCGGCGCGAGGAGGCGGCCGCCCGCGCCCGCGCCTTCGCGCTCCTGCGCTTCGTCGGCCTCGAAAAGGTCGCCTTCGAGAAGGCGAGCAACCTCTCCTACGGGCAGGCGCGCCACCTCGAGATCGCGCGCGCTCTGGGGCTGGAGCCGCGGCTCTTGCTCCTCGACGAGCCTGCGGCCGGCCTCACCGCCGGCGAGATCGAGGAGATCAACACCCTGGTGCGCAGGATCAAGGAGGCGGGCATCTCGGTGCTCTTGATCGAGCACCACATGGATATGGTGATGGCCATCTCCGACGAGGTCACCGTGCTCGACTTCGGCAAGAAGATCGCCGAGGGCTCGCCGCAGGCCATCCAGGCGAACCCCACCGTGGTCGAGGCCTACCTGGGCAAGCACGTCACCTCGCAGGTGGCCGCGCGATGAGCGCCGACTTGTTGACGGTCGAGGGGCTGGTCGTCGACTACGGCAAGATCCGCGCGCTGAAGGGCCTCTCCCTGCGCGTCGCCAAGGGCGAGCTGGTCGCGGTCATCGGCAGCAACGGCGCAGGCAAGACGACCACCCTGCGCACCCTCTCCGGCCTGCTCCAGCCGACCTCGGGCAGCATCAGCTTCGAGGGCGCTTCGCTGGTCGGCCTCTCGCCGCACCAGATCGTCGCCCGCTCCATCGCCCACGTGCCCGAGGGGCGCCGCGTCTTCGCCAGCCAGTCGGTGCGCGACAACCTGCTCCTCGGCGCGTTCCTGCGTCTGCGGCGGGGCGAGAAGCAGGCGGTGGAGGAGGATCTGGAGAAGATGTACCGCACCTTCCCGCGCCTCAAGGAGCGCGAAAAGCAGCAAGCGGGCACGCTCTCCGGCGGCGAGCAGCAGATGCTCGCCATCGCGCGCGCGCTGCTCTCGCGGCCCAGGCTGCTGCTCCTCGACGAGCCGTCGATGGGGCTGGCGCCGGTGATCATCGACGAGGTCTTCCGCCTCATCGAGCAGCTCAAGGCCACGCGCGAGACGACCATGCTGCTGGTCGAGCAGCTCGCCTACCGCGCGCTGGAGGTCGCCGACCGAGCCTACGTGCTCGAGCAGGGTGCCGTGCGCCTCGAAGGCCCCGGCCGCGAGCTGATGGGCAACGAAGAAGTCCGCCGCGCCTACCTCGGCGCGCGCAAGAACTGACGGATCGCGCGGGCAGGTCTCGAGCCGCGCATTCCTGCGCGGGCTCTCCACATCATCGTCCATCTCCGCACCGGGCGTGTAGCGGGCGCTCTCGCCAGTAAGCTGTGGCAGCGCCGTCGATTTCGCCGCAGGCCAGGGATTGGACCCTATCAGCCAGCTCTTTGGCTATTGCAAAATTAAACATGATCGAATTGATTGCGAACCAGGCTCAAGGCCAACCCTGGGGCAACCCAGGTGCGCGGAAAGACACCGGCCCCATTGGGGTAGCGGGTCCGTGAGGCCGGGACGGTGCGAACCCTTCCGGCGATGCATGGCTGGAGGGGTACATGGCTCGCCGTTCATGTCCATTCTCGTGGGTACCATTCGTCGCGCTCGCTCTTTCGTGCTCGCAGGGGCAGCGGACGCCTTCGGCCGCGCCCACCGCGGTCCGCCTCACGCCCATCTCGGCGGTGACCGGCGCCGGCGTCGACCTCGCCGCGATCTCCGACCGCGATACCACCACCGCGCTCGCGGTAAGTGGGCCGGTGTCGATCACCTTCGCCTTCGCGCAGGAGGTCCGGCTGACCGCGATCAAGGCCTGGGGCGCAGGCGGGCTCTCCGCGGCGATCGACGGGGTGGGCGCAGCTTCGTTCGAGCGCGAGGCCGGCTGGGAAAAAGTTGCGCTGCCACCTGCGGCCAAGAGGAAGGAATGGACGATCGCGCTCTCTCCGCGCCGGGCCGCGGCAGCCCTCTCCGAGTTGGAGCTTTGGGGCGAGGGAAGCGGCAATGCTCCGCGCGATCCACAGGCCCTCGCCGCCGCCTCCGCCGGGGGCAGCACCCTCAATTTCGACGGCGTCCTCGTCGTGCCGAGCTCCTCTGGCGGCGTCTCCCTCGACCCGGGCTCGCGCCCCTGCGCGTCGTTCGATTTCGATACGCGGGTGCCGCTGCGCGCGATCCATCGCGTGTGGCTCGCGTACGAGGCGGCGGGAGTCCAGCGCTCGGTCGTCCTGGGCCGGAGCCTGAACGGCGCGGCGCAGGTGGGCGGCCTGTGGCTCGGCGGCGGAGACCGCGAGCGGAGCGTCGTCGACGAGCTGAACCCCTCGCGCCTGCAGGGCCACGACACGGCCCAGCTCTGCCTTCCCGACCTCGCCACGCAGTCCGTCTTCGTCTCCGGTGCTCGCCTGCTGCTCGAGCTGGACGACGGCACCAACCTGCTCGACCGCGACGCCCAGGTCCGCGCCGCCGAGGCCTTCGACCGGCGCCTGGAGACGACGCGGTCGCTCGCCGACGGTTTCCTGGCGCTCTCCTTCGACCGCGAGGTGTCCTTGGACGCGGCCGCTCTGCACCTCTCGAGCGGCGCCGCCAGCGCCGCGCTGCGGCCCTCGAACAGCTCCTCCGACGCTTTCCCTCGCCTTCCGCTTGCGGAGGGCTGGAACGCGCTCGACGCACGGGGCGCGACCACGCGTGGCTTCGATCTCGAGCTGTCCGATCCGCCCGACGCCCAGGTCAGCGAGATCGCGCTCGCGGGCAGTCCCGTCGGGCGTCCCACGCCCCCCGCCCGCATCGTCATCGGCTACCCTCCGCTGCGCTACGACGGCAGCCGATACCTCGGCGAGCGCTTCGGCGACCGCGCCTACGTCTCCGGCTGGGCCGAATCGCCCGCCGGCCCGGGTGAGGTCACGATCGCCGGTGCGCCTGCGGGCCGGGGCCAGGGTTCGTTCGGCTCGACCCTGACGCGCCCGCCGGGCGCGAGCGGCTCGTGGAAGGTGGTGCTGTCCGCGCGCTTCCCCGACGGCAGCACCGTCTCGCGCGACCTCTACCTCGATGACGATCGCGCGGACGAGCTCGCGCAGGAGAACGCGGCGGGCCCCGTGGCGGACGATGCCAGCCGCTTCGGCGCGCTCGATCGAGACTCCACCGGTAACATCGACGCCACCCGGGGCGGCTCCGTGCGCCTGGGCACCGAGGTCGCGTTCGACGCCCCTGCGGGCGCGGTCTCGGGCAAGACGACCATCGGCATCGCGCGCAAGCGGCCCGAGGCGGTCCCGCCCCTCGACGCCGGCATGATCAACGTCACCGCTCCGCGCGGAGCAGGTTACCGGTTCACGCCCGAGGGCGAGAAGTTCAAGACAGCGGTGACGGTCACGCTGCCCTACGACGCCACGCTGCTCCCCGAGGGCATGGCGCCGGACCAGATCCAGACCTTCTTCTACGAGGACGCGACCGAGAGCTGGAAGCCGCTGCCTGTGCGCACGCTCGACCGCGCGCACGCGCACCTGGTCAGCGAGACCACGCACTTCACCTTCATGATCAACGCGGTGCTGGTGACGCCCGACCACCCCGGCCCCACCTCGTTCAACCCGACGTCGATCAAGGACCTCAAGGCCGCCGATCCGTCCGCAGGCATCGACTTCATCGAGCCTCCCGAGGCGAACAGCCAGGGCACCGCGCACGTGGCGCTGCCGCTGAAGTTGCCAGGGGGCCGCGGCGCCTACAAGCCGCAGCTCGCGCTCTCCTACGACTCGCAGGCGGCCAACGGCTGGACGGGCATCGGCTGGGACCTCTCGGTGTCCTCGGTGACGGTCGACACCAAGTTCGGCGTCCCCTACTACGACGGGACCGAGCGCTACCTGCTCGACGGCCAGCAGCTCGTGCCCATCGGCGCCGCCGCCTGCGTGGACGGATCGCCAGGCACCCGCTACGCCGCGCGCTCCGAGGGAAGCTTCGATCTCGTGCTCCGGTGCGGCCAAGGTGCTTCGAGCCACTTCGAGCGCACCGACCGCAGCGGCGTGCTCTTCGTCTACGGCGTCTCGGCAGAGGCCCGCGTGGCCAGCCCGCGCACCGGCGACATCGGGGCCTGGCACCTCGAGCGCGTGATCGACACCAACGGCAACCTCACCCGCTACGTCTACGCGCAGGACCGCAAGCAGACCCCGGGCACCAACTTCGACAGCAACAACCAGGAGGATTTCCGCCAATCGTACCTGAGCGAGATCCACTACACCGGCAAGGCCGAGCGCCGCGGCGCGGCCGCACTCGACGCCTCGCAGGACCGCGAGGCGGGCGCGTACGCGATCGCGTTCCTGCGCCAGCGCTCCGCGCTCGGCGGCCTGGCCGACCGGCCCGACATCACCACTTCGGCCCGCACTGGCTTCAAGGTAGTGACGCGGCACCTGCTCGACCGCGTGCAGGTGTGGCTCGTCGACGGCCCCCGCGCGCACTGGGGCATCGTGCGCGAGTACGCGCTGCGCTACGAATCGGGCGACTTCCGCAAGACGCGCCTCGCCTCCGTCGAGGTGTTCGGGAAAGGAGGCGTCGGGGTCAGCCCGGCCTTCTACAGCCACCGGTTCGGCTACACCTCCGTGAATCCGGGCTTCGACAAGCCCGTCGCGTGGGATTTCGGCACCGACGGTCTCGGCATCTCCACCGCGCACGAGAGCATGCGGACCGTAAACGGCTTCATCGGCATCGGGGCCTCGATGCTGCGTTCGGGCGGCTCCATCGGCGTCGCCTTCGCGAACGGGCAGCGCGAATCGAAGACGCGGTCGATGCTGCTCGACGTGAACGGCGACGGCTTGCCCGACCGCGTGACGGTCGCCGGCCAGCAGCTCAGCGTGCTGTTCAACCAGGCCCAGCCACAGGTCGGCTCGTCCCCGCAGCGGAGCTTCGCCCCAGCGGCGCCCTTCGGCGATCCGTCGCGGGGCGTCGCCCTCGCTCCGTCTCCCGTGCCGTTCGACGTGCTCAGCGGCGAACGCGGCGACACCTTCAGCATCAGCCTGCAAGGCGTCTTCAGCCTCTTCTCGGCCACCGTCGGCACTTCGACCAACTCGACCAGGTCCGACCGGTTCATGATGGACGTCGACGGCGACGGCCTGCCCGACTACGTCGGCCCGGACGGTGTGCGCTTCAACTACCCGCGCACCTGCACCGGTGCCGGCTGCAGCGCTCCCGGGCAGTTCACCTTCGGCACGCAGAAGCCGCTCGGCAGCGGGCTCGCGTCGGGCGGCTTCGGCGGCGCAGGGCTCACCACGGACACCGCGGCGCAGGCGGCCGCGCGCGCCGCGATGGCAGCGAGGATTCCGCCCACCGACGCGATGGTCGAGTGGACCGCTCCCTACCCCGGCGTGGTCGACATCTCGGGCGCGATGAGCTGGGTGAACACGCCGCCGTCGGGCCCGGGCCACGACGGCGTACGCCTCCGCGTCTACGCCGCCGGGGCGGCGGGCGCGATGACCGTGCCGGATCGGCCGCTGCTCGAGGTCTTCCGCTCGGCGATCGAAACCACCCCGACCTCCGTCGCGCGCAGGGGCCTCGCCGTCGCCGCCGGCGACCATCTCTACTTCGTCCTCTCCACGCTGCAGGACTTCCCGGTGGCGGTCGACTCGAACGTATCCCCGCCATCCCCGCCCAAGACTACGCCGCTGGAGGAGGTCGCCTTCTCGCCAGCGGTGCAGTACGCGTGCCTCGGCGCCTGCGACGCATCCGCGCTGCCGGTCGATCCCAACCTGATGGATGCGACCGGCGCGCCCGCCTATCGCTTCGACCAGGCCTCCGACTTCCGTCTCGCCGGCGGCCCCCTCGTCACCATCCACGCGGTCTACCCCGGCACCCTGCACATCGAGGGCGCGGTCACCAAAGCCGCGGGGACTCCCGACGACGTGCGCGTCTGCATCCAGAAGGCCGCCGCCTTTGCCGGCGCCATCGACTTGCCTTGCGGCTCCTCGCCAGCCGACATCGGCTTCCTCACGCTGCCGTCGTCCTGGACCGGCACCAGAGCGCTGCCGCTCGAAGTGCAGGTCGCCGCCGGCGACGGTCTGGTGTTCCGCGTCGACACCGATCTGCCCATCGACCCGTCCGCGATCTCCTGGCAGCCGAAGGGCAGCATGACCTCGATCTGCGTGGCCGGCCAGAGCTGCCGGGCGCCGACCACCGCCGAGGCGTCGTTCCTGACCTTCGAGGCCCTGCCGTACTTGAAGATCCACACGGCACTCCAGCAAACGCCGCTGACTCCCTGGGTCGCGCCCTCTTCGGGCACTCTCAGCGTCAACAGCGCCGCCATCGGCTTCTCCGGCAAGCCCATCTTCGCGGTCCACTCCCGGACCGCGCTCTTCATGAAGCATGGCACCGGGGAGTCGGTCTCGGTCTCGATCCCGGTCCTGAAGGGAGACGTCTTCTACTTCGAGGCCCACGCCGAGTCCGACCCCGGGCCCGGGAGCTGGACGTTCGACGCCACGCTCAATGGCATGCCGCTGTTCATCGTGCCGCCGCCGATCTCCGTCGAGCCGCTTCCGTCGCCGTTCGGCGGCGGCTACCACGGCTTCCGCTTCGGAAGCTGGATGGGCAAGCCGGGCGAGCCCTTCGACGCCTCCATCTTCTACAGCACCGAGGACATCAGCTTCTCCGGCGGCTCGGATCATCAGAAGTTCCTCGATGGCAAGGGCAAGGCGCGCGATCCCAACAGTCCGCTCGCTCGCAAGATGCGTTTCGGTCCGCTCTTTCCGCGCAAGACCGGAACCAGCGTGAACGGCGTGCCGGGCCTCGCGCCCGTTCCGGCATTCGTGAGCCAGGACGGCACCTGCTTCGTGACCCAGCAGGGCCAGATGCACGCGGGCACGCTCGGCGGCTTCGCGCCGGTCGGGGGCGCCGGCCTGTCCACGCAAGGGCTCTTCGCCATCGGCCCGATGGTCCGGGCCAGCGAGGGCAACACATTCTCCGCCGGCGTTGGCATGAAACTGGGCCCTGTCGGTCTCAACGCGAGCTTCAGCTCGGGCAAGACCGAGCAGAAGGTCGACCTGCGCGACATGAACGGCGACGGCATCGTCGACGTCGCGGCGGCCGAGACCGGCGTGGAGCTCACCGATCCCGCGAGCCTGGGCGTACACCCGCGGCCGCCGGGCGCCCCCGGGTCGCTCGCGCTGATGAAGAGCGACGATCTCACGTTCTCGGTCGGCATGGGCTACACGGAATCCCTTCAAGTCATGTCGTCGTCGGGCAAGCTGAAGGGGCATCTCGCCATCGGCTCGACCGGCGGCCTGAGCGCGAGCTTCTCGGCGGTCCAGACCGAGCTGGTGGACGTCAACGGAGACGGCCTGCCCGACCAGGTGCGCTGGGACAATGGGGCGCTCAAGGTGCGCCTCAACCTCGGAACGTCCTTCGCGGAGCAGGAGGACACGCTGTCCGGCGCGAGCTGGGCAAACCCGACCGAATTCGCCAGCGGCACGAGCAGCGTGGGCGCGGGCGTGCAGAACGCGGACGTCATCGACAGCGAAGAGATCGGAAGCCGGGCCGACGCGCTGGGCATCCTGGGCAGCCTCGGCACGCCGGACGTCGTGCGCCGCAGCACCACCGCGACCCTGCAGGGAAGCGCTTCCGGCGGCATCGGCGGCGGCCTGACCGACGGCAGCTACATCTTCGAGGAGGAATTCGGAGTCACCGCCAACGTGGAGAGCTCGCTCAGCGCCACCTCGGTGATGTTCGTCGACGTCACGGGCGACGGCCTGCCTGACTACGTTTTGCGCTCATCCAACAGCCCCACCTTCCTGGTGAAGGTGAACACCGGGTCCGGGTTCTTGCCCGCGCAGCGCTGGACAGCCGAGAAATGGCCCGACGGCGCGGTAAAGCCCCAGCTCCGCCTGCGGTTGCTGCAAGGCCTGGTCAACGACATCGGCTTCGGCGGCGGCGCCGATGCCATCGAGGCGACCGCCATCAACAGCGCGACGCCGGGCTTCGGATTCGTGGCCAGCGTCACCATCGGAATCCCTCTCCTTCCCATCTGGCTCATCATCTCGGGCGGCGCTGACTTCTCGCCGGACAGGGTCTCCGGTTACGAGCTCGCGCTGATGGACGTCGATGGCGACGGCCTCCCCGATCACGTGCTCAAGGTCGACGGTCGATCTGGGCCACCCCAGCTCTACGCGCGCCTCAACCGCAACGGCGGCGGCAACCTCCTCTCGCGCATCGACGAGCCGCTGGGCGGCAGCACCGAGCTGACCTACGCGCGGCAGGGCAACACGGTGGAGATGCCGGAGAGCCGCTGGGTGATGACCTCGGCCACCGTGCACGACGGCCTGGAGAGCGGCCGCGGGCACGACATGACCTCGAGCTTCACCTACGCAGGCGGCCACCACGACCGGGCCGAGCGCGAGTTCTTCGGCTTCGCCTCGGTGGAGACGATCCGCCCCGACGGCAGCTCGCTCTTGCACCGCTTCCTCAACGACAGCTATCGGCGCAAGGGTCTGCTCGTCTCGGAGGAGCTGCGCGACGCCGCCGGCGGCCAGCTCTTCACTGCAACCGTGAACTTCTATGACGGCCAGCCAGTCCCGGTGGCCTCGCCGGTTGCGAGCTGCGCGACCGTGACGCCGTTCTTCCTCGACGGCGGCGACTGGTGCACGCCTGCGTGGACGCGGCTCTTGCGCACCGAGCGCCGCTTCTACGAGGGCCAGACCGGCGACATCACGCAGTCGCGGCTCACCACCGCGCAGAACTTCACCTACGATCTGACCACCGGCAACGTGGTCGCGTTCGAGGACCTTGGGGACGTCGCCGACTCAGCCGACGACCTCAGCGCGAACGTCGAGTACGAGGCAGGGGCGATCGCGAGCGCGCTGCATGCCATCGATCGGCCGTCGCACGTCGCCGTCTACGCGGGCACGCTCGCCAGCCGCGGCGCGCTGCTTCGCGAACGGCGCGGCAGCTTCGACGGCTTCGCCAACCTGCGCCAGCAGATCACCACGCTGGGCAACGGCACCGCGGCGACCAGCGATCTCGAGTGGACCGCGGACGGCGAGCTGTCCCGCTTCGTCGGCCCGCCGAACGCCAGCGGCCAGCGCTACACGGTCAGCTACACTTACGGCGATGCCACCCGGCAGTTCGTCACGGCGGTGACAGACTCGTTCGGTTACGCCTCGACCGCCGAGTAC
>WNFI01294094.1_pt1 | contig 12938 bp, 9 predicted proteins | sample 5400471 | NCBI WGS metagenome assembly WNFI01 (sample SAMN13153348, study PRJNA577476) | soil metagenome | isolation source: 100 cm saprolite on Douglas fir-dominated hillslope | place: USA:California | collected 2013-09-17
AGCCGACGGCGATGGGCTCGGGCTGCTCGGCAGGCGGCTCCTCGTACACGGCCTCCGGGGGAGGCGGCGCGGCGGACTGCGCAACCGGAGCAGGCTCGATGACCTCGCGTGGCGGCGCCTCGATCACGCACCCCGCGAGAAGGACGATCAGGGAATAGAGTGCCCTACGCATGGGAATGTCCCTCCACAAGCAAGCACAAGTCCTTGAAAAAAGAGCATGACAGCATCTCATGCGGGATTTCGCGGACCCGTTCCGCAGATTCACCGATCCCGCAGCGGGCGCACCGCATGAGGCGGAGCCGCCGGTGCAGGCGGCTCCAGTGATCGGGGGGAGCCACGGCGCGAGGGGCCGGGGCGGCCCTGCCGGGCTCGTGGGCTACCCGCGGGGCCGATCCTCGCGGCGCTCCTGGCGCTCCGTGCCGGAGCCCTGCGGGTGCTGCTCGCGGGGTGGAGCCTGACGCGCGGGACCCGCGCCGCCGGGCGTCGGCCCGCGGCTCTGCGGGTAACGGGCTTCGGGGTGACTCGCAGCGGGAGGTGAGGCGCGCTCCGCGGGAGCGCGCGCGGGATAGCCCTGGTTGCCCCGGCTGGCCTGCGGCGGGCGATCGGCCCGCTCAACCGCGGCGCGCTGCGCGGCCTGTGGATGCTGCGCCTGAACGTGCTGCTGCGGCTGAACGTGCTGCTGCGCCTGCCTGCGGAGGCCGGTCGCTGCGACGCATCGCCGCCTCTGAAGCATGGCTTGCCGCGTTGGCGCCCCGCGCCGCGACCACGCCGCGTCCGGTAAAGGCGGCGGGCCTTTCGGTCGCCGCAACGGCCGGCCGGCCGCCATTGACGGAAGCACGCAGCGAGTGATCGCCACGCGCCATCTGCTCATGCTCTCTCTGCAGCGGCGTCGCATCGGTGTGACGCTCGTTGGCGAAGCGCGTCTGCGTCGCGGTGGGCCGCGCCGCGATGCCGCCCGCGCCGCCGTTGAAGCTGACGCGATTGACGGTGACGTTGTTGACGACCGTGCGGTTGTAGACGTTGGTGACGTTGACGTTGGTGACGTTGCTCACGGAGCGGTTGTAGTAGAACTGATTTCCGCGCCAGTAGCCGCCCTCGTAGCCGGCCCCGCCGTAGCCGAAGCCGTAGTTGATGCCACCGTAGAAGCCGACCTGCGGACCCCAGTAGCCCACATGCCACCCGTAGAAGCCGGTCTCCCAGCCCCAGTATCCCGGCGTCCACAGCAGACCCACCTCCGGCGCCAGCGCCCAGGTGCCCGGCACCCAGTAGTAGTCATCGTCGGCCCATGCCCAGTAGCCCGGGGTCCAGATGTAGCCGATGCCAGGACAGGCGGGCTGCACATACACCGGCAGCGCCGGCGGGGCGACGTTCACCGATACGCCGACGAACACGGCGGCCTGAGACACCAGGGGAAGCATCGCGAGCGATATCGCCGCGATCAGCGTGCGGAGGAGCTTGCGCATGGACGGTCTCCTTGAGCCTTGCAGAACCTTGAGCGACGAACCCTGAACCGCGGCTGAATCTTCGACATTGCGGCGCCGGGCTGAAGCCCACCGCCTCACAATCTGCAACGCGCGCTGGCCGCGGTCGTTGACCCTCATCACGCCATTCAAAACCAGCTGTAGTTGAAACTGATGCTGACACGCTCGGCGGCGAGTCGATGGGGTGTCACTTCGTGGCGCAACCAGCTCTCGAACAGCACGACCCGCCCGGCGCGCGCCTCGAGTGTGACCCACGGCTGGTTGCGTCTTCTCGCGCCCGGGCGGCGCGGCGGCGCAGCCATGAAGCGCTCGAGGCGCGGATCCTCGAACTTCAGCCCCGGCGCGCCGGCGGGCACCGCAACGTAGTACGTGCCGCTGATCGTCGACAGCGGGTGCAGGTGCAGCCCGTGCACGCCGTGTGGACCCATGACGTTCACCCAGCAGTCCGTCATCGCCAGTGCACGCGCGCCGAGATCGAGCTGCAGCCGCCGTGCGAAGACGGCCACGTGCCGATCGAGCTCGCGCGCGAGCGCGGCGAAAGTCGGCGACTGCCGGTGCATGCGGTGCGCCGAGTTGTAGGAGGTATAGCCGCCGGGGTAAGCGCGCGCCGACCAGCGCCGGCCGGCCGCATCGTCCGCACGCAGCCGGCGGCACTCGTGCAGCAGTCGCGCGTTGAAGCGTCGCCATCCGCGCAGGCGCAACTGCGCCTGGTACACCAGAGTCGGAAACAGGACCTGGGTGCTCATGAACGCGCCTCAGTATGCGTCGCAGGCGCGCAACTGGTCTATGATCGCTCCATTCCTTCAGGAAACAGGGGCGCCCGCATGGCCGTCTCCACACTTCCTCCGTTCTCCCCCGCTGCGGCACCGCGGTCCGCGCCGCTCGAGGTGGTGCAGCACTGGATCGGCGGCCGCCCGGCGAGCGGCAGCGGTCCGCACCTGCCCGTGTTCAATCCGGCGACGGGCGCCGTGACGCGCGAGGTCGCGATGGGCAGCGCCGATGAGGTGCGCGCCGCGGTCGCGAGCGCGCAGGCCGCGTGGCGCGGCTGGGCCGATACTCCGCCGGTGCGCCGCGCGCGCGTGCTCGCCAAGTTCCTCGACCTGCTCAACGTCGAGCGTGACGCGCTCGCCGCGCTCATCACCAGCGAGCACGGCAAGGTGTTCTCGGATGCACAGGGCGAGGTGACCCGCGGGATCGAGGTCGTGGAGTTCGCGTGCGGCATCCCGCAGCTGCTGAAGGGCGACTTCACCGACCAGGTCTCCACCGGCATCGACAACTGGACGCTGCGGCAGCCCCTCGGCGTCGTCGCCGGGATCACGCCCTTCAACTTCCCGTGCATGGTGCCGTGCTGGATGTTTCCGCTCGCCATCGCCTGCGGGAACACCTTCGTGCTCAAGCCGAGCGAGCGCGACCCCTCGGCCTCGCTCCTCATGGCGCGCCTGCTCGCGCAGGCCGGGCTCCCGGCCGGCGTATTCAACGTCGTGCAGGGCGACAAGGTCGCGGTCGATGCGCTGCTCGCGCACCCCGACGTGCGCGCCGTGAGCTTCGTCGGCTCGACCCCGATCGCACACTACATCTATCAGCGCGGCGCCGAGGCCGGCAAGCGCGTCCAGGCGCTCGGCGGCGCCAAGAATCACATGGTCGTGATGCCCGATGCAGACCTCGAGCAGACGGTGGACGCGCTCATCGGCTCGGCCTACGGCTCCGCGGGCGAGCGCTGCATGGCGATCTCGGTCGCGGTGCTGGTGGGCGAGAGCGCCGAGTACATCACACCCAGGCTCGCCGAGCGCGCGCTGCGGCTGCGCATCGGTGAGGGCATGCAGCCGGACGCCGAGATGGGCCCGGTGATCACGCGTCAGGCGCTCGAGCGGATACGCGGCTACATCGAGGACGGGGTGGCGAGCGGCGCGCAGCTGCTGGTCGATGGCCGCCGGCAGGGCACGAGCGGCGCCGCCTTCAGCGTGCCGGGTCACGAGCGCGGCTTCTTCCTCGGCGCGACGCTCTTCGATCGCGTGACCCCGCAGATGCGCATCTACCGCGAGGAGATCTTCGGCCCGGTGCTGTGCTGCGTGCGCGTGCCCGATTTCGCCTCGGCGCTCGAGCTCGTGAACGCGCACCCGCTCGCCAACGGCGCGGCCTGCTACACGCGTGATGGCAACATCGCGCGCGAGTTCGGGCGGCGCATTCATGCCGGCATGGTCGGCATCAACGTGCCGATCCCGGTCCCCATGGCCTGGCACGGCTTCGGCGGCTGGAAGAGCAGTCTGTTCGGCGATACCCACGCCTACGGCGAGGAAGGGGTGCGCTTCTACACCCGCCAGAAGTCGATCATGGAGCGCTGGCCGGAGAGCACCCCGAAGGGCGCGGAGTTCGTCATGCCGACGGCGAAGTAGCGCCGCGGCCGCGCGCCTTGCCGAGAGTCACCTCTTCGAACTGCTGCTCCTCGGTGCTGCCGCTGAGCGCGGTGATCGAGGAGGTGCCGCCGCTCACGGTCTGAGTGACCGCATCGAAGTAGCCCGCTCCGACTTCGCGCTGGTGCCTGGTGGCCGTGTAGCCCGCGGCCTCGGCGGCGAATTCCGCCTGCTGCAGCTTCACGTAAGCGCTCATGTGCTGCGTGCGGTAGTTGCGCGCCAGCTCGAACATCGAGAAGTTGAGCGCATGGAAGCCGGCGAGCGTGATGAACTGGAATCGATAGCCCATCGCGGCGAGCTCGCGCTGGAACTTCGCGATCTGCGCGTCATCGAGCTTGCGTTTCCAGTTGAAGGACGGCGAGCAGTTGTAGGCGAGGAGCTTCCCCGGGAACTGCGCATGAATGCCCGCGGCGAATTCCCGCGCCTCGGCAAGATCGGGCTTGGCGGTCTCGCACCACACGAGATCCGCATACGGCGCGTAGGCGCGGCCGCGTGCAATCGCCGCTTCCAGCCCGGCGCGCACCGTGAAGAAGCCCTCGCGGGTGCGGCCGCGCTGTGCATCGATGAAGGGCCGGTCGCTCTCATCGACGTCGGAGGTAATGAGTGTCGCCCCGTCGGCATCGGTGCGCGCGATCAGCACCGTCGGCACGTTGCATACGTCCGCCGCCAGCCGTGCGGCGATGAGCTTCGCGGTCGCTTCCCGGGTCGGCACCAGGACCTTGCCGCCCATGTGGCCGCACTTCTTGGCGGAGGACAGCTGGTCCTCGAAATGCACCCCCGCGGCGCCCGCCTCGATCATCTGCTTCATGAGCTCGAAGGCATTCAGCACCCCGCCAAAGCCCGCTTCCGCATCCGCCACGATCGGCTTGAGCCAGTCGATCGAGTCATCGCCTTCGGCGTGGCAGATCTCATCGGCGCGGCGCAGGGTGTTGTTGATCCGGCGCACGACCGCGGGCACCGAATCCGCCGGATACAGCGACTGGTCCGGGTACATCTCGCCCGCGAGGTTCGCATCCCCCGCCACCTGCCAGCCCGAGAGATAGATGGCCTCGAGGCCCGCCTTCACCTGCTGCATGGCCTGGTTGCCGGTGAGCGCGCCGAGGGCGGCGACGAAGGGGCGCTCGCTCAAATTGCGCCACAGCTTCTGCGACGCGAGGCGCGCGATCGAGTGCTCGAGCGGGATCGTGCCGCGCAGGCGCACCACGTCCTTCGCCTCGTAGCCGCGGCGGATGCCGCGCCAGCGCGGGCTCTCGCGCCACAGGCGCTGCAACTCCTCGGCCGTCGGCAGGGATTTCATGACGTTCATGGGTGTCCTACTCCGGTGTCCGCAGCGGGGGATGCTCAGCTCAGCAGCTCATAGGCCGGGAGCGTCAGGAACTCATCGAAGCTCTCGCGCTTGATCATCTGCTCGAAGAGTCGCACCGCGGTCGGAAACACGCCGTGGCCGAGGCGCTCTGCTCCGACCTCATCGTGGATGCGGTCAAGCTCCGCACCGAGCAGCCGGTCGAAGCGCTCGAGGGTGATGCGCTCCCCGTCGCGGGTGCGGGCGCCGTGCCGCAGCCACTGCCACAGCTGGGCGCGGCAGATCTCCGCGGTGGCGGCATCCTCCATGAGGTGGTAGAGCGGCACACAGCCGTTGCCGCGCAGCCACGCCTCGAGGTACTGCACGCCGACGCGGATGCATCCCCGCAGCCCCTCCTCGGTGATCTCCCCGTCGGGCACGGTGAGCAGATCCTGCGCGCTGACCCTGACCTCGGCGCGCGGCACGGAAAGCTGATTCGGCCCGCTCATCACGGCCTCGAAGGCCTCGGTCGCCAGCGCCGCAAGGCCCGGATGGGCGATCCAGGTGCCGTCGTGCCCGGCACGCGCCTCGCGCAGCTTGTCGGCACGCACGCGCGCCATCGCCGCCTCATTCGCCGCCGGGTCATCGCGGATCGGGATCTGCGCCGCCATGCCGCCGATCGCGTGCGCGCCGCGGCGGTGGCAGGTCCTGATCAGCAGGTCGACGTAGGACTTGAGGAAGTGACGCTCCATGGTCACCGTGGCGCGATCGGGCAGCAGGAAATCGCGCCGGTTCCGGAATTTCTTGATGAAGCTGAAGATGTAGTCCCAGCGGCCGCAGTTCAGTCCCGCGCAATGCTCGCGCAGCTCGAAGAGGATCTCGTCCATCTCGAAGGCCGCGAGCACGGTCTCGATCAGCACCGTGGCCTTGATCGTGCCGCGCGGCATGCCGAGCGCTTCCTCGGTGGCGAGGAATACCTCGTTCCACAGCCGCGCCTCGAGGTGGCTTTCGATCTTCGGCAGATAGAAATAGGGACCCGTGCCGCGCTCGGCGAGCGCCTGGTGGTTGTTGGCGATAAAGAGGGCGAAGTCGCACAGTGCCGCGGACACCGTCTCCCCGTTCACCCGCAGGTGCTTCTCCGGCAGGTGCCAGCCGCGGGGCCGCACGATGAGCGTCGCCGTGCGCTCGGCGAGGCGGTAGATCCGGCCGGTCGAGGGGTCCGCATGGCTGATGGTGCGGCGCACGGCGTCATTGAGATTCACCTGGCCGCGGATCAGGTTCTCCCAGGTCGGCGAGCAGGAGTCCTCGAAGTCCGCCATGAAGGCGCGCACCGGCGCATTGAGCGCATTGATGATCATCTTGCGATCGACGGGACCTGTGATCTCGACGCGCCGGTCGAGAAGATCCGCGGGCACCGGCGCGATGCGCCAGTCGCCGCGGCGCACCGCGCCAGTCTCCGTGAGGAAATCCGGCAGCGCGCCGTCATCGAGCTCGGCCTGGCGCTGGAGGCGCGCGCGCAGCAGCTCGAGGCGGCGCGCATCGAAGCGCCGGTGCAGACTCGCGAGCAGCTGCAGGGCGAGCGGTGTCAGCGCTTCCTCGGCGCGGGCGAGCTTCGGCCCCAGGATCTCGATTCGCGGACCGCTCTGCTCGCGGGAATAGACCCGCGCCTGCATCTCAGCGTTCATGCCTCCGCAGCATACGCAGTTGTGCCGGGAATTTGACTGTGAAAACTTAACACTGTTAATTTCACACTGCGGGCGCACGGGCGCCCCCACGGGAGGCTTCAGATGGCGAAGCTCTTGCGCAAGGGTCACTTTCTCGGCACCAAGCTGCGCTCGGTGCGCAAGCGCAACGGCCTGACGCTGGAAGAGCTCTCGGTGCGCTGCATCCAGCGCGATCCGGGCATCGCCCCTTCGGTCTCCTACCTCAGCATGATCGAGAGCGGCAAGCGCACTCCGTCCGCGGAGCTCCTCGAGCTCCTCGCGGCGGTGTTCCAGCGCCCGAGCGCGTGGTTTCTCGACGAGAGTGCGGACTTCGAGATGCCGGTGCCGGAGGCCGGCGCGGCCGCCACGCGCGTGCCGCTCGAGCCGGCGTTCCTCTTCTCGAAGAGCCTGCTGCAGGTCGCGATCCCGGAATTACTCGCGCAGACCGGCACTAGCGGGCGGCAGTTCGCGCATCTTCTCATCCGCTCGCACCAGGAGATCTCGCGCAACGACTTCCCCGACCTCGAGCGCGCGGCCGACAGCGTGAGCGAGCGGCGCTTCCCGCTGTCGGTGGAGGATCTGACGCGGCTTTGCCGGCGCCATGGGCTCGAGATCCGCTGGTTCGAGCGCAAGCCCGTGCTCGCCCGCGACAAGGATCGGGAAGTGCGCAGCATGGTGCGCTCTTTCTTCGAGGCGCCACGGGTCGTGTATGCGAACCGCGCGCTGCAGGCCGATCCCGCCCGACTCAAGTTCGACCTCGCGGCCCATATCGCGCACAAGGTGCTGCACGGGGGGGACGGGCTCAAGTCCCCGCACGCGACGGGCGGGGAGATGGGGGGGAGCCCCGAGGGCGGCTCGAGCGGCGCCGGCATGGACGCCCAGGACGTGCTGCATGCCTGGCGCGATTTCGAGTGCAGCTTCTTTGCCGGCGCGCTCCTCGCCCCGCGCGTCCCCTTCCGGCGCTTCCTCGCGCGCGAGCGGTATCGCGTCGAGGCCGGCGCGAAGCTCGAGCTCACGCCGGCGGTCGTCATGCGGCGGATGACCAAGGTGTCGCCCTATCCGTACTGGCATTTCTTCGATGCCTACCCTCCGGGGTACCTGCGCGCGGTCTATCGCGGCAACGGCATTCCGCTCCCCTGGGGCAATCTCGCGCAGGTGAGCGACCCCTGCCCTCATTGGGCGGTGTTCCGCATGATCGAGGACGATCACGGCGCGAGCGGCTCGCAGATCTCGGTGCTGCGCGATGGCGAGCGGTCGCTCCTTTACTGCTGCCATTCGCGTCGTGTGCAGGACATGGCCGGCAACCCGCACGTGCTGTCGGTGGGTGTCGACCTCGCGCCGGCGCTCGATTCCAACGGCGCCCCGAGCGCGGCGGTCATCGACTCGATCCTGCGCGAGTGCCTGCACCGGCGCGGCGAGGCGCGGGTTCCGAAGGCCGCCGGCCAGGCGCTCGAGGCGATCGCCAACGTGCTCAACATCGCCTGGATCTCCGATGCGCTCGCCAGGCCCGCGCGCATCATCTGCCCACGCAGCAGCCGCTGCCCGCGTCCCGAGCGCTGCGAGGGCGCCCGACCCTCGCGCGCCCGCGAGATCGCGGACGTGCGCGAAGAGATCCTCGGCCGCGAGAGCTGATGGCTTAGAATCGCGACCTGAGCCGCCCGGCTGGCGAGAGGATCCGCCGATCATGCAGCGCGTTTTGGGCATCCACTTTGCGGCACTCGTTGCGACGCTCGGGCTCGGGGCGACGGCGCTGTCCGTCGGCGCCCCCAAGGACGCCGCGCGGCTGGCGGCGGCGCAGGAGGACGCGCGCGTCGCCGCCTGGCGCAAGGCGCGCCTCGAGCGGCTGACGAGCGACAGCGGATGGCTGACGCTCGTGGGTCTTTTCTGGCTCAAGGAGGGCGAGAACACCTTCGGCCGCGCTTCCTCCAATGCCCTGGTGCTCGATCACGCGGCTCTCGCCGCAACCGCCGGCCGCTTCGTGCTCACCGATCACCGCGTGCGCTTCATCGCCGCGCCCGGCAGCGGTGTGACGCACCAGGGACAGGCGGTGGCGGAGCTCGAGCTCGTATCCGATGCCCAGGGTGAGCCCACGGTGCTCGAGCGCGGCCCGCTGCGCTTCTTCGTCATCGAGCGCGCCGGTCACGTGGGCGTGCGGGTGCGTGATCTCGAGAGTCCGAGGCGGCTGAACTTCCGCGGCCTCGGCTACTTCCCGGTGAGCACCGACTGGGTGTGCCGTGCGCGCTTCGAGGCCTACCGGCCGGCGCGCCGCCTGCGGATCATGAACATCCTGGGGATGGAGGATGAGGTCGAGTCTCCCGGTGCGATCGTATTCCGCAGGAACGGCCGCGAGTGGCGGCTCGACGCCGTGCTCGAGGCCCCGGGGGAGCAGGAGCTTTTCATCATGTTCGCCGATGCCACGAGCGGACGTGAGACCTACGGGGCGGGCCGCTTTCTCTACATCCCGCTGCCGCAGGACGGCACCGCGCTGGTGGATTTCAACGAGGCGATCAATCCGCCGTGTGCGCTCAATGACTTCGCCACCTGCCCGCTGCCCCCGCCGCAGAATCGGCTGCGTCTGCGGATCGATGCCGGCGAGAAGCAGTACGCCGGCGGACCGGAGCACAGTTTTTGAGTCTGAGGGGAGTCCACATGAAGAGAGGAATTCGCATGAACACACCGTCCCTGACGCGCCGCTCGCTGGCGGGCGCCGCTTTGCTCGTGTTGACCGGCGGCGTAGCGGGCGCCGATGCGCCGGCGCAGCCCGCGGCGCAGGCGCCAACCGACGCGCAGCTCATCACGAGCGCCGAATCCGCCGCTCCGGCGAACGTCGGCCGCCACGCCACGATCGTCACCATGGAAGCGGGCGCGAAGATGCGCACCGTGCGCCAGGGAACGAACGGCTTCACCTGCATGCCTGACAATCCGGCGACGCCGGGACCGGATCCGATGTGCATGGACAAGGCGGCCATGGAATGGGTGCATGCCTACGTCTCTCACGCCACTCCGCCGGCCGGAAAAGTCGGATTCATGTACATGCTCGCCGGGGGCACGGATGCGAGCAACACGGACCCGTACGCCGAGAAGCCGACCGCCACCAATCACTGGGTCAACACCGGACCTCACGTGATGATCGTCGGCGCAGACGCCTCCTTCTACGACGCCTATCCGAAGAGCGCCGATCCCGATACTTCCACGCCCTACGTGATGTGGGCCGGCACGCCGTACCAGCACCTGATGGCGCCGGTGGCCTCGACGCACCACGCAAAGAAAGAAGCGCACCCGAAGGCGACCGAGGGCGCGGCGGCCAAGTAGTCCGAGTGTGTGTCCGGCCGGCGGACGGATCCCGCCGGCCGGCCGCGCTCAGCCCGGCTGATGGCGCCGCTGGGCGAGCGTGAGCCTGATGCGCTCCATGACACGCGCCTGCGCCTCGGCCGGCAGTACCACGCCGGGCGGCAGCACTCGCGCCTCGAAGCTCGAGCGCGCCGCCTCCTGCGCGGCGGCGCTCGCCGGCGGAAAGCTGATGAAGGCATCGCTGCGTACCTGGGTGCCGGGATCGGTCTGCACGTAGAAGGGCAGGAAGACGCCCGCGCTACTCGCGAGGGACTCGTAGTCCCCGAGAAACAGTCCCTCCGCATTCGGCGCCAGATTCAGGTCGAAGGGCCCGGAGAGGTGCGTCTCGCGAAAGCTCAGGCCGTCGCTCGAGGTGACCAGCCAGCCGTCGGTGAGGAGCGTCCCCGCGGGGGCGTTCACATCGTTGCGCAGGTCGTAGTAGGTCGCCCCGATCACCCCGTCCGCGCGCACGCTGATGGTGGGCGTGAAGGCCTGCGCGTTGTGATCGGCGTTGACCTGCGCGGGTGCCGACCACGTCATGCCGCCGTCGGTCGACTTCGTCATCGCGATGCCATCGCGCACGCCCGTGGAGAAACGCGAATCCTGCCAGGCGACGTACACGATGCCGCCGGGCCCCACGCTCGCCGAGACCAGATCGGAGCCATCCCGCACCGGGGTGTGCGGGGGCCGCGGGTCGCTGGTGCCGACGGCCTGCAGGGTGGAGATCGTGACGGGAGCCGACCAGCTCGTTCCGTGATCGGAGGAGCGGATCGCCTTCACCGCAGCGCCCGCCGGGCCGAGCTCGGTGAACACATCGATCACGACGCTTCCCGGATTCGGCAGCACGACGATCAGGTTGCCGATCGTCTGGTTGCTCGCGCCGGGATCATAGATGCTGCGCGCCGCCTGCCAGGTCGCCCCGCCATCGGCCGTCACCGCGAAGTAGCTCGGGCCGGCGCTCTGGCCGGTGAGCCGGTCCCACACCGCATAGACGTAGTTCGAGTCCGTCGGGTCCGCGGTCATGGAGCCCTTGTCGTTGAAGAACTGCGGGCCGTCCTGGATCAGCGTCGTCGGTGCGGTCCACGTGCTTCCGCCATCGAGAGACCGTGAGACCAGCATGGCGCTCGTCGAGCCCGCGGCGAAGGTGCCCCCGGTGAAGGAAAGCGACAGCGTGTACACCACGCCGCCCGGTGAGAAGGAGATCCACACGTCCGTCGCCCGCGCGTAGTCCCCGCCGTTGGCGCTCGTGCCCCCGGTGCAGCGCGAGAACGCCGCGCTCGAGAGCACCCAGGTCTGGCCGCTATCGAAGGAGTAGGCGAGATTCAGGCCCTGCGCGCCGCCATCGGACCAGCGGTTCTGCTGCCAGGCGGCGATCAGGTGCGACGGGCTCGTGGGATTGACGGCAAGGTAAGGCTCGGCGGCCGTGTCGGGATAGAGCGTTCCGGTCGAGGCGACGCCGTCGCATCCGGCAGTGAAGCTCGAGGGCTGGGAGACCCGCACCTGCGGCACCGAGGTGAAGGGCGGCGGCGTGCCCGACATCATGCTGCTCCCGCCACCGCCGCAGCCCACGAGCGCCGCCAGCATGAGCGCGGCGGGCATGAGCGGCGCCCAGCTGAGCCCCGCGCGCGGTACGTGCGTGTCGTGAGTCCTCACGGCCCGGAGCCTAGCACGTCAATTCTCGCTCCCGGTCGGCCCGCGCTCACCTATCTGCCGTTCCTCGCTCAGGCGCTCGTGCGTGTGCTGCGCGATTTCCCGCAGTGCAACGCCCACTACGACCATAGCCGGGCAGCTGTCCGTTGCGGTCGGCGTTGTTCTCATCGCCCCGCGCGTACCCCCCGGCGCTCGCGATCACGCTCGCACCCGCCGAGGCGCGGCGGGTGAGCTCGTAATCGATGCGCAGCTTGAGGAGCTGACGCGGGATTCCCGGCAGCCGATCGCCGCGGCGCACCGCGATGGCCCCGCTTGCATCGGCGCCCGAGTTATCCGGGCTCCGTTGCGCGAAGTTGGAGCGGAAGGTGGCATCGATCAGGCAATAGCGCGCGCTCAGTCCCAGCGCGCCGGATTGGCGCGACGCCGACAGTTCGAGCCCGGCGCGCTGCGTCGCGCCGACATTGGCGAAGTAGCCGACGTTTCCTGCGCCGCTGTTGACGAACTCGATGTCGTGCGCGAGCCGACTCTGGTACGCAGCGCCACTCCATTGCCAGGCGCGCCAGCGCCCGCGCGCACCCACTTCCACCGTGCGCGCGATTACCGCCGCGAGCGGCGGATCGGAGATGAAGTCATTCGGCAGCCTGCAGGGTGCGCCGGGGTTCGCACAGCTGAGCTCGATCGCAGTAGGCGCACGCATCCCTTCGCTGTAACCCGTGTACAGCGTGAGGCGCGCATCGGGGTGGTAACTGAGGCCGAGCGCGGGATTGAAGCGCTCGAAGGTGTGCGCGCCGCTGAGCTGCGGCGCGGATCCGCTCCGGTCGCTCACGCTCACACGCGCCTGGTCGTAGCGTCCCGAGGCGCTCGCCGAGAGGTGCGCGGTCAGGTGCAGGATGTCCGCGGCGAGCATGCCGAGGGCTCGGTTGCCGGCATCGGCGTCGGTCACCGGCAGGAGCGCCCCGGAGCCGAGGGTCTCGCGCGCCGCAGTCAAGGATGCGTTCTGCGATTGCTGGGTGAAGCGCGCCTGTCCGAAGTCGCCGGCTGCCCCGAGCGTGAGCTGATTGCGCCCGGCACCCGCGGTGAG
>WNFI01476722.1_pt1 | contig 12938 bp, 12 predicted proteins | sample 5400471 | NCBI WGS metagenome assembly WNFI01 (sample SAMN13153348, study PRJNA577476) | soil metagenome | isolation source: 100 cm saprolite on Douglas fir-dominated hillslope | place: USA:California | collected 2013-09-17
GCCCGGGCGCACTCGTCATCAGGCGGTGTTCTGGCTCGGTCAAGCCGCGGGCGAAGCGGCGACTCAGGACCTCACCGACCTGGTAGACGATGCCGACGTTGACCGGGACGCCGCCGAGTGGATCAGACGGCATGCGCAGCCTGCGGCCGATACCGGCGGGCCTCGGGCAGGGAGCTGCCCGGGAGAGGACGATGACGACGACCTCCGCATCGCGGCGCTCAACGGCCTGCTGCAAATGGATGCTACGAGCGCGCTCCCCATCCTCAAGAAAGTCCTGGCGAAGCGCGACGCCTGCTCCGCCGGCCTGCGCCGCAAGGCCGTGTTCATCGTGTCCCAGAAGCGCGGTGGCGAGACGGAAGACATTCTGCTCGACGTCGCCCGCCGCGACCCCGATTCCGAGGTGCGTCAGCAGGCGGTGTTCTGGCTGTCGCAGGTAGGCAGCGACCGAGCCGTGACCGCCCTCGACTCGATCCTGGGCAGCAACACGGACCCCGAGCTCCGGGAAAAGGCGCTGTTCTCGCTATCGCAGATCGACAACGCCCGCGCCGCGCAAATCCTGCGCGACTACGCCGCCAACGAGCGCGCCCCGGAAGAGGCGCGCGAAAAGGCGATCTTCTGGCTGGGCCAACGGCGCTCACCGGAGAACGCCGCCTTCCTGCGAGGCCTCTACGTCAAGCTCACGGTCGAGGACTTGAAGGAGAAGGTCATCTTCTCCCTATCCCAGATGGGCGGCGCCGAGAACGGGCGCTGGCTGATGGACATCGCGCTCAACGAGCGTGAGCCGGTGGAGATGCGCAAGAAGGCGCTCTTTTGGGCGGGTCAGAGCGGCGGCAACCTGGACCAGCTGACCGGGCTGTACGACCGCATGCAGAACCAGGACATGAAAGAGCAGCTGATCTTCGTCTACTCGCAGCGTCACGAGCCCGCCGCACTCGATCAGCTGATCCGCATCGCGAAGACTGAGCAGGACAAAGAGCTCCGCAAAAAGGCCATCTTCTGGCTCGGCCAGTCGCACGACCCGCGCGCCGCGCAGGTCTTGCTGGAGATCATCAACCCGTGACCGGGCGGCTGCTGCTCGCGTGGGTGCTCCTGGCGGAGCCCGCGGTCGCCCAACGCCTCGGCGCCCGAGTCGCCGCCGCGGCCGACGGCACCGTCCGGCTGAGCTTCGCCGCCCGTCCCGGGGTGTGCGGCGACGGACACAGCGTCATCGCGCTCGAGTGCACGGGCGGGAAGTGCGGGCGGGGAAGATGGGGACGGACGATCACGCTCGACCGTGGCTTCGACGATGATGAGGTAGAGTACGATTGCGAGCCGGGACCGGTGCGCGTCTCGCTCAGAGTCCGGGCCGGACGCGTGCAATCACTCCGCACCTACGTGGGAGGGCGCTGGATTACTCCGCCTCGCGATGCGGCCGTCACCGACCTCGGCACAACGTCGGCGCGCGAGGCCGTGGACTTTCTGCTCGGTCTCGCCACCCGCGAAGACTCTCGCGCCGGCGAAGAGGCGATATTGCCCGCGACACTCGCGGATTCGGTCATCGTCTGGCCGATGCTCTTGAAGCTGGCCCGTGACGATCGCGCGCCCGGGCGCACTCGTCATCAGGCGGTGTTCTGGCTCGGTCAAGCCGCGGGCGAAGCGGCGACTCAGGACCTCACCGACCTGGTAGACGATGCCGACGTATTCGCCCTGTCGCAGCAGCCGCGCGAGGCGGGTGTCCCCGCCCTCATTCGCATCGCGCGCACCCACCCCGAGCCGGCGGTGCGGCGCAAGGCGCTGTTCTGGCTCGGCCAATCCGGCGACCCGCGGGCGCTTGCGCTGTTCGAGGAGCTGCTGACCAAACCCTGACAGCCTGACGCCACAGACCAGGCGACCGACTGATTTTCCCAGGGGTATGTTAACCGCCCCGAGGTCAGGGAGGTCGTCGCCGGTGCTCGTGGTCGCGGCCGCACTCCTCGTTCAAGTACCCTCCGACGCCTCCGCGTTGCATCACGCCGGCGGACGCGTCGCGCCCACGATGACGGCGGTCCGGATCGAGCGCCCACCCGTGCTCGACGGCAGGCTCGACGATCCCGCCTGGCTCCGGGCCCAGAGCATCGGCGGCTTCAGAGAAACCGATCCCCAGGAAGGGACATCGCCCGCCGAATCCACGACCGTGATGATCGTTTACGACGACGCCGCGATCTACGTGGGTGCGCGGTTGTACGATGCGGAGCCCGCCAAGATTGCACGTCGCCTCGGCCGGCGCGACGACGATACCCAAAGCGACATGTTTTACGTCGACTTTGACAGCTACCACGACCATCGCACGGCGTTTGAGTTCGCCGTCAACCCCGCCGGCGTGAAGCAGGACGATATCTGCAGCAATGACTTTTTCATGGGGGATCGCTCCTGGGACCCGGTGTGGGACGTCGCGACGTCCGTCGATTCGTTGGGCTGGGTCGTCGAGATGCGGATTCCGTTTTCGCAGCTGCGGTTTCCGCAAGCGCGCGAGCAGCTGTGGGGCGTGAACTTCTTTCGGTCGGTGTTCCGGAAGAACCAGCTCAGCCAGTGGGCCTTCAAGCCCAAGATCGAGACCGGCTACGCGTCTCGTTTCGGTCACCTGCTTGGCCTGCGCGACATCCCAGCACCGAAACGGCTCGAGCTCCTGCCCTACACGCTCGGCCGCGGTACCTATGACAACCCAGCCGCCGGGAATCCGTTCGACGACGGACATGCCTACCTGGGCAACGTTGGGCTCGATCTCAAGTACGGCGTCACATCGAACCTCACACTCGACGCGGCCGTCAACCCCGACTTCGGACAGGTGGAATCGGATCCGGCGTTCGTCAACCTCACCACCGTGGAGCAGTTCCTCCAGGAACGGCGGCCGTTCTTCGTGGAAGGCGCGAGCATCTTCGGTTTTGGTGGCACCGGTCCGTACGTCCAATTCGGCAACACACCGCAGTACTTTTATTCACGCCGCATCGGCCGCGCCCCGTCGCTCGAGCCGGGGGCGCCGCCAGCCGGGTTCATCGACCAGCCGACGCACGCCACGATTCTCGGTGCGGCGAAGCTCAGTGGTAAGACGCCGAGCGGGTGGTCCGTTGGCGTGCTCGACGCGGTGACGGCGCGGGAGCAGGCGCGCTTCGCCTCAGGCGGCTCCGGCTGGCGTCAGGACGTAGAACCGTTCACGAACTATGTCGTCGGGCGAGTGCGGCGGGAGGTCGGGGGCCACACCGGATTCGGCTTGCTCGCGACCGCGGTCGATCGCCGCAACAGCAGCGCAGCGCTCGATTCTCTCCGGCGCGGCGGATACGTCGGGGCCGCGGACTTCTACCACCGTTGGGCCAACAACGCGTACTCCGTGTACGCCTCCGTGGGGGCCTCGTACGTCACCGGCGACACCCTCGCCATGCGGCTCACCCAAGAACAGCCGACCCGCTATTACCAGCGGCCCGATGCGCCGTACCTCAACCGGCGCTACGATTCCCGCCGCACTTCGCTCTCCGGGGTCGGCGCGGATTTCTCCATCAACAAGGAGGGCGGCAACTCGAATTGGGGGTTCGCGCTGAGCACGACGACGCCCGGCTTCGAGGTCAACGACCTGGGCTTCCAACGCCGCACCGATCGCGCCGCGGGAGACCTGTTTCTGGGCCATCGCTGGACGCGGCCCGGCCGCGCGTTCCGGCAGGCGAGCATCGGCTTGGATCCCCTCGCCTTTGCCTGGAACTACGGAGGCGATCGCATCCAGCTCGGCCGCGACATCAACCTGTTTGGACAGTTTCTGAACTACTGGAGCAGCAACGTATTCGTGTATCAACAACAGCAGGGCATAGATGACCGGCTCACGCGCGGCGGGCCGGCCGCCGTTGCACCCGCGCAGTGGCAAGCGGGCGTGAGCATCACATCAGACACTCGCCAACCCGTCAACGGTACCCTGAATACTCAGTACTTTCGTGACGCCGGCGGCACCTGGTCCTTAACGCTGAACCCGGTGGTCAACCTGCGTCCCAGCGCCGCGGTGTCGCTCCAGATGGGGCCGAGCTATGTCACAGGCTTCACCGTCGCCCAGTTCGTTCAGTCGCAGGGCGACGCGGCTGCCACCGCGACCTACCGCGCCCGCTACGTCTTCGGGGAGCTCAGCCAGCGCCAACTCGACCTGACGACCCGCCTGAACCTCACGTTCTCTCCAACACTCAGCTTCCAGTTATACGCGCAGCCGTTCACCTTCGCGGGACGCTACTCGAATTTCAAGGAGCTCAAGACGCCACGTACATTCACCTTCAACCTGTATGGTCGGGACAACGGCTCGACGATTACCTACGACCCCGCGACGGCCGTATATACCGTGCACCCGGCCGCGATCGCGCCGACCGACAGCTTCCAGTTCTCGAACCCCGACAGCCGTGTCCGCTCGTTCCGCTCGAACGCGGTCCTGCGTTGGGAATACCGGCCCGGCTCCACGTTGTTCGTCGTCTGGAGCCAGTCGCGGTTCGTCAATCTTCTCGACCCCACGCTCGACCTCGGGCGCTATCTCGGTCACGAGATGTTTCTCGACCCCCCGACCAACGTGCTCCTGGTGAAGCTCAACTACTGGCTGAGCCTTTAGTCCCCCTTCCCTCCGCCCCCTCCCCTTGTTGTCTTTCTCTCATGCCGTTCTGGACTCTGCGCCGCAAGCTCGTAGCAGCGATGGTGGTGCTGGCCGCGCTCGCCTTCGGCTGGGCGGCAGTGGTCGTCGCCGTAGCGCTGGCGGGCGCGCACGATCAGGCGACCACGGCCGATGCGATCGCCGTGCTCGGCGCCGCGCAGTACAGGCCTCCCCGATGGCGCGGTCGTCGGGCTGCCCGCGGCGGCGAGCACGTCGGCCTCGCTCGAAAGCGTCGCCCACTGGTTCTCGGGGAAGGAGAACCGCCGCGTGCTGCTCGTCTCCGACGGCTTTCACATGCTACGGCTCCGGATCATCGCCACCCGTCTGGGACTGCTGCCGTTCACGTCGCCCGCCCCCAACTCCCCGATCCGGTCGAATCCACGGCGCAACGCCGCCTACTTCCTCGCCGAGGGATTCAAAGTCCCCGTCACCTGGATCTTCAACCGCTGAGGATGCCTATGCAGCTCGAGAGCCGCCGGGTCTATGACGGCCGGGTCGTGCGGGTCGATGTAGACACGGTGCGGTTCCCCGACGGCTCCACGGGAGAGTTGGAGATTATCCGCCACCCGGGTGCCGCGGCCATTGTGCCCTGCACGTCAGATCCTCAGGGAGATCCCGATCCCACGATCCTTTTGATCCGACAGTACCGTTTTGCCACGGGCGGCTTCGTGTGGGAGATCCCCGCGGGCACACTGAACCCCGGCGAAGATCCCGAGGCCTGCGCCCGCCGCGAGCTGCTGGAGGAGGCGGGGGTCACCGCCGGCCGGCTGCAGCGGCTGACCTCGATCTGGACCACGCCCGGCTTCACCGACGAGGTGATCCACCTCTACTTGGCGAGCGGGCTCACCGCCGGGGAACCGTCGCGCGAGCGCGACGAGTTCATCGAGGTGGTGCCACAGCCGCTGTCCCAGGTGCTGGCCCGCATTCGGGATGGCGAAATCCGTGACGCAAAGACGCTTGTGGCTATCCTTTATATGGCCGGGTTCGTCCTCGGGTTGTAGCAAACCGCTGTCCCCCGACGAGGACGGACGTGTCGAGCCGACTCGACGCTGAATCCGTGAAGCTGCGGCCGCATCGAGGTTTAGGTAGGTGATGCGACCGGTACGGTTCGTGCCGTATCTTTACATAGAAGCACCGAGCTTGAAACATGGAGCGGTCCATGCGAGCAACCCTCAAGCGGATTAGCCAGGCAGTCGCAACGCCGCGCGCCCTCGAGCGCCAGGCGCTGCACGAGCTCGACGACGGCCGGCTGGTGCTTGAGCACCTGTCGGCCGACCCCCAAGCCTTCGGCACCCTGGTGGACCGCTACCAGACCCGGCTGCTCAACTTCATCAATCGGACCATTGGAGACCGCGAGCGGGCGGAGGACCTCGTGCAGGAGGTCTTTATCCGCGTGTTCAGGCACCTCCACCGCTTCGACCAGACCAAGAAGTTTTCGACCTGGATCTACACCATCGCGTCGAACCTGGCGAAGAACGAGCTCCGGAACCGCAGCCGGAATCCGCTCGTGCTGTTCCAGACGATCAAGAAGCACTGGGAGGCCGACCACCGACCCCTGCAGTTCGAAGACACCACGGCGCGACCGGACGACCTGTACCGCAAGCGCTTCCTCAAGGAGGCCGTGGACCAGTGCGTGGAGCAGTTGCCCACACACCACCGGGCCGTGTTCGTGCTGCGCGAGCTGGAAGGCAAGAGCTACGCCGAGATTGCCGACATCACGGGGTGCAACCTGGGCACGGTGAAGAGCCGCCTCAATCGAGCCCGGAACAGCTTCGCCCAGCTCATCGGCCCGCTGCTGCAGTAGGGTGCGGGGGGGGCGGGCGCGGGGGGGGAGGGGGTGAGGGGGCCGGGAACCCAGTCACGGCCCGACGGTAGTAGATTCTCGCCATGACGTGCGCCGAATTCCTCGAACGCTACACGGATTTCCGCGACGGGCTGGTCACCGCCCCTCGCGAGCTGCGCCGTTTTGGGCGCCACCTCGCTCGCTGTACCGGCTGCCGACGCTACGACGCGGCCGTGCGGCGAGGCGTGCTCGCCCTGCAGGCCGTGGAAACGATCGAGCCATCGCGCGACTTCCGACGCCGGCTCGACGCGCGGCTCGAGCGGGAGCGCCGCGCCACGCTGGAAGTACAGGCGAGTGCGGGCGTAGCGGCGGCTCTGTTCGTCTCGTTCCAGGATCCTCGCGCCAGTGTGTTCGCGGGGTCACGGGCCGCGGACGGCGCGGTGCTCGTCGAGCCCGTCTCCGCGGGGCGGTAGGCTTTCTCTCGCCTCGAGGCCACGGTAACTTCCGCCCCGTATGGGGGCTCTCACCTTTGACGCGCTGCTCCGGAGCCTGAAGCAGGGCGCGCCGGATCCTGTCTACTATCTCCATGGCGAGGAGGACGTGTTGAAGGACGAGGCGGTGCGCGCGCTGCTGGAGCGCGCGGTGGACCCGGCCGCCCGCGACTTCAACGTGGACCAGCGCAGCGCCGCCGATCTCGACCCCGAGGCGTTCAACGCCCTGGTGAACACGCCCCCCATACTCGCGACCACCCGCGCCGTGGTCCTCCGAGGGATGGAACAGCTCCGCAAGACCGCCAAGGTGCGCCAGGAGCTGTTGCACTACCTCGATTCACCCAATCCCACCACGGTCCTCGTGCTGGTGCACGGTACCGCGGAGCCGCCGGACGTCGAGCTCGTGCGCCGGACGACCGCCGTGGAGGTCGCCGCACTACCCCCGGAGCGGGTCGAGCGCTGGATGGCACACCGCGCCAAGCAGCTGGGATTCACCCTCGCGCCCGAGGCCGGGGAGCTGTTGCTGGCGAGCGTCGGAAACGACCTCAGCAGCCTCGCCCGCGAGCTCGAGAAGCTGGCGCCGCTCTGCCCGGGGCGGCCGGTCAGCCGGGACGAAGTGGCCGCGCTCGTGGGCGTGCGCCGCGGCGAAACACTCCAGGATTTCATCGAAGCGGCCCTCGAGCGGCGCGCAGCGGACGGCGCCCGCCTGGTCGAGCCGGTGCTCGAGCAGGCAGGCATGAGCGGCGTCCGCATGCTCAGCGCGCTCGGCACCGCGCTCGTCGGCACGGCGCTGGCCCGAGCGGAGCTCGACCGCGACGCGCGGCGACGCGATCGCCTCGAGGGTGCGCTGCTGTCCCACCTCCGGGCGGCGCGACCCTATGGCCTGGGAAGCTGGGAGGAGACCGCGCTCCGTTGGGCTCGGTGGGCGGAGCTCTGGAGCGCGGGCGAGCTGCGCCACGCGCTGCGGCTGGCCCTCGACGCCGATCGCGCGCTCAAGTCGAGCACCCTTACCGATGAAGGCGGCATCCTCGAGCAACTGGTGCTGTCGTGGGGCGTGCGCGCGAGGGAGGCGGCATGAGGGACGGACGGATGGTCGCCCTCGCAGTCCTGGGCCTGTCCGTGTGTGCGATCGAATTGTCCGCCCAGACTGGATCGTCCGCGCAGAAAGACAGCGTCCGCCTGGCCGCGCTCCGCGTGGCGCAGACCCGCCCCGATTCTGCGCGCGCCATGATTCGCCGGCTGCTCGCGGGACTGTCGCCGCAGGATTCGATTTACCCCGGCGTGCTCTTCACCGCGGGCCGAGTCGCGAGCGACGCAGCGACCGCCGCCACCAACCTGCAGCGCGTGGTGGTCGAGTACCCGCGGTCGGCGTGGGCAGACTCGGCGCTGGTGCTGCTCACCCAGCTGTATTTCGCCCAAGGCGATCCCGCCGCCACCGTGCAGGCGGCGGAGCGGCTGCGCCTCGACTATCCCGATTCCCCGCTACGGGGGCGCGCGGACTTCTGGGGTGCGCGCGCCTACTTCGACCTGAAGGATGACGCCCACGGTTGCCCGTTGATCCGCGAGGCCTTGGACGGCGCGGGCGCCGATGTGGAGTTCAGGAATCAGGTGAGCTTCTACGCTTCGCGCTGTGTCTCCGCCATCGTGACCGCGCCTCCCCCGGCGAGCGGTGACACCCAGGCCAAGCCCGCACCCCCGGCGACCTATGCCGTCCAGGTGCTGGCCGTGAAGAGCGCGGCGCAAGTGGACGAGATGCTCACCCGTCTGAAGGTGATGGGCTTCGACGCCCGCGTGGTGCGCGACACGAGCGGCCTCTTCAAGGTGCGGGTCGGGCGCTATGGCACGCACGAGGACGCAGCACAGGCGCAGCGGCGACTCAAGACGCGGCTCGGGGGCCAACCGTTCGTGGTGGAAGAGCCGTGACGCCGCGCGTCGAGGTGGACACGCCGCTGATGCAGCAGTATCGCGAGATCAAGGCGCGACACCCCGACACCATCCTGTTTTTTCGGATGGGGGACTTCTACGAGATGTTCGAGGATGACGCGCGGCTCGCCTCCCGGGACCTGGGACTCACCCTCACCTCGCGGAACAACGGGGGCGCGGCCGAGGTGCCGCTCGCCGGCGTGCCCGTCAAGGCGGCGACCGAATACCTGCGGCGGCTGATCGCCCTGGGGCACCGCGTGGCGATCTGCGAGCAGGTGGAGGATCCCAAGCTCGCCAAAGGCCTCGTGCGGCGCGCGGTGGTGGAGACCGTCACCCCCGGTACCGTCCTCGCCGACGATTGGCTCGAGCGCAACCGGAACAACTTCCTGTTGGCGGTCGACGCTCGGAGCGCAGCGGCGGGGGTGGCGGCACTGGACCTGACGACCGGCGAGCTGCTGCTCGAGACCGTGGCTCCGGAGGACCTCCTGGCAACCCTGGCGCGCTACGAACCCCGGGAAGTCGTGCTTCCCGGCGGCGCGCCGGTCGCCTTCACGCTCCCGGGTGCCGTGCGCACGGAGCGTGAGGCATGGGAGTTCGATCCGGAGCTGGCGCGCCAGGACCTGGCCCGCACCTTTCGCGTGGCATCGCTCGACGGACTCGGCGTCGAGCCGGGCGACGGCCCGGCCCTGGGCGCGGTGGGCGCCCTGCTCCGCTACGCGCGAGAGCTCAAACCGGGCGGCCTGCCGCACCTCACCCGTCCCCGCATGGTGCGGCGCGGCGATCTGCTGCCGCTCGACGAGATGACCCGGCGCAACCTCGAGCTGGTGGAGCCGCTGCGCGAGGGGGCGACCCTGCTCGAGGTCTTGGACCGCACCCTGACGCCGATGGGCGCGCGCCTGTTACGCAGCTGGCTGCTCGCCCCGCTGGTTCAGTCCGCGGCCATCACCGCCCGCCTGGACGCGGTGGAGGTGCTGGTCGGGGACGCCCGGGGGCGGGACCGCCTGCGGGAAGCGCTCGACGGGGTACGCGACGTGGAGCGTCTGGCGGGCCGCGCCGCGCTCGGTCGCGCGACGGCGCGCGAGCTCGGGGCGTTGCGGGATTCCGTCCTCCGTCTGCCCGACGTGCGTGGAGCGCTCGACGGTCTGGAAGCGCGGGGGCGCGCCGCCCTGCTCGAGGAAGCCGCGGACCGCTTCGATCTGCTCCAGGACGTGGGCGACGAATTGGCCCGGGCGCTGGTGGAGCGTCCGCCGGCCCAGGCGTCCGAGGGCGACGCGATCCGAAGCGGGTACGATGCCGAACTCGACGACCTCAAGGGTGCCCGCGACGGCGGCAAGCAGTACATCGCGGGGCTCCAGGCGCGAGAGCGCGAACGCACCGGTATCTCATCACTCAAGGTCGGGTTCAACAAGGTCTTCGGCTATTACCTCGAAATCACGAACCCCCACCGGGATCGTGTGCCGGCCGATTACGAGCGGCGCCAGACCCTGTCCGGCGCCGAACGCTTCGTCACTCCGGAGCTCAAGGCGTACGAGGCGCCCACCGCGAGGGATACGTGCGCCCCGCGATCAGCGACGACTTCACCATCGAGCTCGAGGGCAGTCGCCATCCGGTGGTCGAGCGCATGATGGCGCGCGAGGCGTTCATCCCGAACGACGTGCTGCTCGACGCAGCGGGCCGCGTGATACTGCTCACCGGTCCGAACATGGCGGGCAAGTCGACGCTGCTCAGGCAGGTCGGCTTGTGCGTCCTGCTCGCACAGATGGGGGGCTTCGTCCCCGCGCGGCGCGCGGTGGTAGGCGTGGTGGACCGGCTGTTCACGCGGGTGGGAGCGTCGGACAATCTGGTGCGCGGCCAATCGACGTTCATGGTGGAAATGAGCGAGACCAGCGCCATCCTCCACGGCGCTACGGCGCGCAGCCTCGTGCTGTTGGACGAGATCGGGCGAGGAACCTCGACCTACGACGGCGTCGCGATCGCCTGGGCTGTAACCGAATTCTTGCACAACACGATCGGGTGCAAGACGATCTTCGCGACTCATTATCACGAGCTCACACAACTCACCGAAGAGCTCGCCCACGCGCGCAATTTCAACGTGGCCGTGCGCGAAGCGGGGGACGAGATCGTGTTCCTGCATCGCCTCGAGCCCGGCGGGGCCGACCGGTCCTACGGCGTCCACGTGGGACGGCTCGCGGGGCTCCCGGCGCCAGTGGTCGAGCGGGCGTGGCAGGTGCTCGCGCTGCTCGAAGCGGGCCACCAGGTGGCGCGTCAGACTCCGCCCGCGCGTCCGGACGCGGCCCAGCTCGCCCTGTTCAGTCCGCCGGGCCCGCATCCACTGCTCGACGAGCTCGAGCGCCTGGACGTGAACGCCCTGTCACCCCTCGAGGCGCTGAATCGGCTGGCGGCGTGGAAGAAACAACTCGCGGAGGGACCATGAGGGTCTGGACCGTCGCGCTCGCGGGGCTCATGACGGTGGGCCCCGCCGGATGCCGCCAGGCACCCCCGGCCGAGCAGACTGGAAGGGGGGCACCCGGGGTTCCGCCCGACCAGGAGCCGCCGGTCGCCCTGAACGGCGACTCGCCGATCCAGTACCCGCCCCCGGAATCGAGCCGGGTGGCCGAGCCGAGCGGCTATCCCGCGCTCGATTCGGCGGCCCTCATGGGCGCGCGCAAGCTGCGCTTCGCTCCGGCCCGGCGGCACGGCCTGGCGATTGCCACCGCCTTCCTCCAGCCGATCGAGTTTCGACATCCGCAGGCGAGCGGCGCCGTCTCGAAGGGGGAGCCGGATACCACGCGTCCCAGACCGGCGCCGGTCCGTGCGCCCGTGATGCCCGCTCCCGCTCCGGTGCGACGCGACTCGACGCCGGCGCGACGGGACACGTCGCCGCGCCTCTTGGACACGACACGCGCGGTCCCGGACAGCGCCGCGAAACCGGATTCGAATGCCGTCCCACACTAAGCCGTACGGCAACATCCTCGAAACGATCGGCTGGACGCCGCTGGTCCGCCTGAATCGCGTCACCCAGGGGATCCGGACTCCGGTCTACGCCAAGGCGGAGTACTTCAATCCCGGCGGCTCCGTGAAGGACCGGATCGGCCTGGCGATGATCGAGGCGGCCGAGCGCGAGGGCTGCTGCGCGCGCTCGGCGCCGAGGTGATCATCACGCCGACCGCGGTGCCCCCGGACCATCCCGAGAACTACATCATGAAGGGACGAGCGATCGCCGCAGCGCACCCCAACGCGATCTTCGCCGACCAGCACTACAACCCGGTGAACCCCGAGGTGCACTATCGCACGACGGGTCCCGAGCTGTGGGAGCAAACCTCAGGGAAGATCACGCACTTCGTATGCGCGCCCGGGACGGGCGGCACGGTCAGCGGAGCCGGCCGGTTTCTGAAGGAGAAGAACCCCCGCGTCCGCGTGATCGCGGGCGACCCGGCCGGCTCGATTTACACGGAGTATGCGCGCACTCGTCAGAAGACCGAGGGCCATCCTTACAAGGTCGAGGGGATCGGCGGCGACAAGCTGCCGACCTCGTTGCACTGGGACGTGATCGACGAATGGATCACGGTGTCCGATAAAGACGCCCTGCTGATGGTCCGGCGCCTGGCTAAGGAAGAGGCCCTGTTCGCCGGAGGCTCGACCGGCGTCAATGTCGTGGCGGCGCTCGACGTAGCGCGCCGGGTGAACGACCCCCAAGCGATGGTGGTGACCGTGCTCGCCGACACCGGAGAGCGGTACCTGTCGAAGGTCTTCAACGACGAGTGGCTGCGGGAGAACCAGATCCTCGACGCGGAACGGGTGTCGGTGGGAGCCCTGCTCGAGGCGCGGAACTCGGGCGCGCCCCCGCTGATCTCGGTCGCACCCACGGCGACGGTGCGTCAGGCCTTGAACCTCATGGGCACCTACAACGTGTCGCAGCTCCCGGTGCTGGACGTGGGTGACGGGGTAGGCGCGGTCTCCGAGCAGGGGCTCATGGCCCGGGCGCTCGAGGACCCGTCGACGCTGGATCGGCCGGTCCAGGATCTGATGGATGCGCCGTTTCCGGTGGTGGATGCGGACCTTCCCGTCGAGCGGCTCACCACGCTTCTGTCGCGCGAGACGCCGGCCGCGCTGG